>Ga0131853_10004289_pt1 | contig 25553 bp, 14 predicted proteins | sample TergutLab28metaG_FD_92764 | JGI IMG/M metagenome (GOLD analysis project Ga0131853, IMG submission 92764) | Labiotermes labralis P1 segment gut microbial communities from Petit-Saut dam, French Guiana - Lab288 P1 (version 2) (version 2) | ecosystem: Host-associated > Arthropoda: Insects >... | reverse complement strand
CCTGAAAAAATTGAAAAAAAAATAAAATTTTTATTGAGGTGTTTAACAAAAGATTTTTTTTTAAATGTATAGAAACACTTTTTATACCCCCCCCCCCCCCCCCAAGAATTAAGCACACATGAAATTTTGTATCAGCAGCTGTTCTTAAATTTAATTTCTGTTTGGTTCATTATAAATGAAAATAGTAGAACTTACAGCGGTTAAGCTAAGAAATTATTTTTAAAAAAGATGTGAATTTTGATATTTAAGTATAGTGTAGTTTTGTGTTTTATGCAGCATTGTCTTCAAATCCCATTAATTCAAAGGTTTTTTTAATGTATATATAAAAGTATCCTTTAACAATGTAGCATGTGATCAGTTACGGGATGCACAGTTGGAAAATGGTGTACTAATCATCATGGTTTATATCTGAACCAGGGTTCAGATCTCAGTGAGGAACCTGGCTATGCTGACTGGTTTGTCTCATCATATCAGACATGCCTGGATAGTGCCTTAAAATAGGCCTTCTCTATTACTTTTTATGTCTATTCCAGAATTACCAGTCATATTTTTACACTTTATTGTATGTAGCTGATACAGCATTTTTAAGTAAATGGAAAGAGAAGTAGAGAATTGTGGCTTTCATACATTCTGAAGCTAATCCCCGGACTCATTTTCTTTCAGACCTTGCTGGTCCCCAGCTCCATCACAGGAAACAAGGAAGCACCCCAAAATTATGTTTCTGCAGAAAGTGAGACTGCGAAGCAGAAAGGAATCTCTGAGATCATAGATGTTGTGGGTTCTCCAGGCACCCCAAACTTGACTTGAGTGTTTTTGTACTGTGCACTGAGGAATAAACATTTGCTTTCTTCTAGATCACTGTTTATGTACCTTCATTACATCATATACCCATCCCTTTCTTGACCATTTCATATAGGTAGTAATAAACATTGTGAGCATCATTCACATGTTCACATTTCCATTTCAGTGCAATAGTCTAATGCTCTCCTGCATATGTACATTTAGTTAAATGTCAACAACAGTTGGACAGAATGAGTATTCCAGTATGTGTATGCTGTTTCAGTTTCCTTAGGCCTGTAATTTATATTGTCTGAGTTGTAGGACATTTATTACTTGCCATGTGCTGTCTGGCTGTTTATTGAGGATGAATTAAGATTCTATGGTCTTTGAATTGCATGGTTATGAGTAATAAATACTTGTAATAACCTGGGCAGTATGAAAGAATAATGGGATTGATACCACATAAAAAACTGGCAGAATATGTGATAATTTGGAATTGTGTGATTGTAGTGAATTTGGTGATGTCCTGTGCTTATCATTTGTTTATGTCTGAAAATTTAAGTCTTTTGGGACATTATACTGTGTTGACTGGTAAAGATTGCTGATATTTTGGAGAAGCATAGTGCCTCCATCTTCAGGATCAGGCAGCTGCCCAGGTCCTCTTCTTGGACAACTTGACCTCAGGATGGAGGCACTCTGCTTCTCTGAAGTGTTAGTAACTATATACCAGTTGACATGATGAATTGTAAAGAAGACTTGAATCTGCATCGGTATGACTGTACAAACCTCAGATCTCCTATCCATTATATTTATCAAAACTGTACAAATCTGGATATTTTGAAAGGTCTTACAGATCAGAGTATGTTTTTATATTATTGTATTTCTAGTGCCTACTTAAGACAGATATTTCATGTTAACAGTTAATTATGTTGTAACGTACTTCAGGATACCTGGGTTCTTGGTATTTGTATTGTGTTTATAAAAGATAATTTAGGGAACTTAATCTGTTTCCACCCTGAGGAGGCATCTACCCTTTTACTTGAGGGTGGGAATAGTTATATTTTCTGTAATGTTATTCTTTTCAAATACCAAACTGTGGACAGATTCCAGGAATCTAGTTATCCCAAGTGTAATGTGCTGTCATCAGAATGCATTGGAACACCTTTTTCATAATGTATTCACTGCCATCAATTAAAGGTACTGGTATCAAATTGAGTTGTATGTTTGCCCAGTACTCACCTAATTTTCAGAATGTGGGCACATTTCATTGTCCTGTAATTGTACTTTTTTTTAATCATTCCATCTCAGTTTATGTTGAAGTCATTTAATTTGTAGATTGATTTTTACTGTAGAATTTCTTGAAACAGAGAATTAATGCTGCAGCCCTCTCTAGCCTGCATTGATAGATTAATATACAGCATGCTTTATAACAAATCAGAACTATTTCATTGGTAAAAGTGAAAGAGCAAAGTACATTGTAAATTTTGTACAGCACTTTGAAAGGTGGACATGTAAATTACTGTTTTGTAATAATGCATGTTTAACATCCACACTTTTAATCAATCCCTAAATTAACAGCAACAACTGTGTACACAAAGTTGGGACTCTCTGCATCATGTTTTGACCCTTCTAGGTTTTTATGAAATGGTTAAGTGCAACTGGAAATACCAAAGGTTTACGTCGATTATTTTATATAAATGACATGTAGATGAACATAAAATTCAAGGTAAAAGTACAGATTTCATGGTGAAAACTTCAGTGTATATTATATCCATTGAGAAGTATTGTTAAAGTGGTTGCTGTTTACAGAGTAGATTGTCCAGCAGTGTGAGTAATCAACATTCCCTCATGTACCTACTGGTTGGCGATGCAATGTGCTGTATTGTATGCTGATAACACCGAGTGTTGCTTTCAAACATCTGTGGAAATGTTAAAATCATTAAAGTACATTACAGTCATCACTCAACAGAAGACATCTAAGTTGTCATGTGTAGTGAGTGATGTCTTCCGTGTATTATAAGCCCTGTAATGATGACACCTGTCAGCAGTATTAAGGGGAGGATAGATGGTGAAGTAAAATAAATTGTGTATAAGGACAGTTCAGAGTGGCCAGCCATTTACATACATAAAATTTTAACACCAACTTGTCGCACAACTTTTTTTGTTGTACAAGTTGTACTCACCTGAGTGAAGGTGTGAACATGAGATAGTGATTTATGTAAAATCTATGAATGTAAAAAACTGTAGTTAAGTTACGAAACGTTCTCTATATAAAAATAGAACCACAGATACACCATGATACAGTGTACTTGTACAACTACGCTACCATTTAGTGTGATGCGACAGTGATAACGGAAGAAATCCCACACAATTCCCGACCAGGACAAGACAACAAATAACTCTAATAATTGAGTAAGTAAAATTCGCTACCAGTTCAGAAAACAGCTTGCAAAACTGCAGCCTGTGCGCACTTTATTAATTTTCTTCTCCTATATATTCACAGATAGCGGACCTACACTTCGTAATCCACAGACACCCCCACTAAAAAAGAGGCGGTAGAATATAGAAGACCATGTGAATTGGCACCCATCCACACCATGATTCCGCCTAACTACACAAAGGTGGTCCACCACCAAAAAACCCACCTCAGCTAAAACTACACACCCAGTGGAAACACTGTTCTGTTATAACATTACTTAGCCTGTAGAAACAAGTTTTGATGTAAAATAACACATGAAAATATTGACTGACACTGAAGTGACACTGTGATATTATTGCTAGAGTTTTATAAACTATAATATTATGGCATGCTAGTTTTTAAGTACATTGACACCAATATTAATAATGATACTGTTTATAACATATCCTTAGCATAAGAATAGTAACCTACTTTGACATGTGTACATAAACAACTAATGGTAATTCACGTATAAGAGCCATAGGTCATGGTACCCACTATCAAAACAACAAGATCTCGTTCCCCCTACCCAACCCCCAGTAACCTAAAAAAACACTCCACACATCTTGTATAGCTGCTCTGTAAGTTAAATCACAACCTGATGATGGCCCACATATAGAGCCGAAACATGTAGTTGTATTCCTACTGTACTACTAGGTGAAGTATAGTTGTTTGACTGTATGTGTAATACACAAAAATTCTTTGTTTTATGGTAGGTCAACAATTCATGTACTGTAAGTTTTAAAAAAGACAACTGTCTAGTCTATACACATTTGCCTTGATGTTTATGTTTACACCATGTATATATAATCATATATGTAAACCTTTGATACTTGTGATTGTTTTATTGAATTCCTGGACAGTGACCAGAGGGCTTGAACATGTTGTCAGACATAGTAGTAGTAGTCAGTCTCAAACTTGTGTACATGGTTTGCTTTAATTTAATGAGTTTATAAATTAGATTTCACAATTTTTCCTTATCATAATGCATGTATGAGTAATATTCTCTCAGTAAAATATAGTATAGTAAAATCACAATTTTATGGCACTCAGATGTGTGAGCAGCCTAGTGTACGAGAATAGTGGCGTTTGTAAAGCAGGCACATGAGGAGCAGAGAATATCACAGCATGTCACTTCTCTTTCTAAAAACATGTTTGTGTTCATACATACTTACTCCACAGAGCACAGTCCTTCTTGAGAAGCTCACCAGTTCTCAGTTAGTCAAGAAATGCCCTGCATTTTATGGGACCTGAAGGTTCATTACTGCATTTGCAAGTGCCCACCACATGTGTATGTATATCTGTGTATTATTTCTTTATTCGGAGTCTGACATTCATGGAAGTATTCCTAAACCATCTGCATCTTCATCATATTAGACATTACCATTGTATAATACCCATATTCTCTGAGGAAGTGGTTTTGTTCAGCTAATAGCTGGCAACACAAAACGATCTCCAATTTTCAACTGCTTGTTACCCACTAACCTGAAGCCCCTTTAGTACCACTTTTGTACAATACCAAGTGGAGAGACTAAAAATCAGTCACTTTTACAGTGGCATAATAATGTGACAAAGCTTTACATAATTAAAGAAGCGATATTGTTATACTTTCTTTGTGCATACAGACCTGCCTGATGGATGTACAAAGTCTGTTTACATATCTGTTGTGATTTTAAGTTCCTGAATCTTTTGATAGGTTGTTATAAAATTGGAAATGAAACTAATCCCCCAAGGGAAAGGGAGCTGTGTGGTGTAACCAAGAAACATACTACACCATAAAGTATCTTTCATTTCTGAAAAGGGAAGTACAGTTTCAGAAAACTGTTGTATAAACAAGAAACAGTTAACAGAATGTTTTAGTGATTATGCTGTAGTTTTTTATTCAGGAGTTAACCATATATCAGCTGGGTTGCAAGTTATTCTTTACTATCTCTTTGCATTTCTTCCGGGCCAATGTCATTACAGTATCTTGAAATTGCTTCTTGTAAAATTTGGAACGCTTAACCATTCATAATCATCACCATATCCTATACACACATTTATTAAAGATGAAGCAGCATCATTATATAAACTAAGATTCAGCCAAGAAACTTGTAACCTAATGTGTTTGTTCTGCAGTAACATCTTGTCAGGAGGTGGATGGTGTTTATCCCCCACTACTCTAAATTTTTTAAGATGTTCCACACTTCAGTGCTGGGCAGTATTACCATGAAATAAGCCTTTCTTTTCTAGCCAGTTGACACTCCCATTTCATATTGGTATCTCATGAGATACACATAGTATAATGACTATGCTGGAAGATCCAGGGTTCGAATCCCAGTGGTGCAAGAGTTTTTTCTCTTCTCCAAAACATGCAGACTGACTCTAGGTCTCACCCACCCTCCTTTACAGTGGATTTCAGGTTTATTTTCTGGTGGTAGAGAAGCTGGGGTGTGACATTTACCACCCACTTCCATCTGGTGCTGAAGTTAAGAATGAGTGGAGTTATATCTTTACTCTCCCAGTATAAGCTGTCATGCCTTGGAGAGGGACAACTGCACCTTCTGAGGTATTCATAACTTCTGCAGGTATCATGTTATAAATTATCCAAAATTATGATGTGAAAACCTGTTGGCATTGAAAAGTTCAGGTAAATTTAGGTCACATCATCATGTTTTGTTAGTTAATGTCGATTTATTGTCCTGAAAAACACAACACTCGAACACTGTATGTTCATTTATTTACTTGTGTACAACATGTCTCAGCCCTCATGAGGCAGAAACACAAATACATAATTGGAAACGTTTGCTATGGAAGAGGCATCTCCATAATTACCTTGATTTAATATATAAAATACATAAATTAGCTAATTTATGTATATTAGCACTATAATTGTGAAGGAGAGGCATCTAACACAGTATACTTTTCCGATTACATACTTGCGTTCCTGCCTGATGATGGCTGAATAGAATGGCTGATACATGTAGCAGAAAATTATATCAATGAATGTTCCGTGTCCAAATGTTGTATTTATTTGGATAATAAATGTATATTGAAAAGTTTAACCTTGTCAACAGTGTGTGACATAACTGCAGTGGAATGTATGTATGTCATGTTTGGTTATTGTTTGATGTTTAAGAAATGTAAATTTGTCTCTTTGACTAAGCATCATGTCAGGAACACATACCAGAGAGTAAATTAAAAGTCTGGTGCATTCTACATCTGAACTCTAGATTGACATATTGGTCAGCTTTGTGTTCTGATTTACCCCCTGGAAGAGCCCCTTGACTAACGGATAGGAGGTGTGGTGGGTACCAGAGCTGTTTTGGGCATTATGGTAGAGAACATTTTTCTCCTTGTGAATAAAACTCCAGGTGTCCAGCCATTATCTAGTCATTGTTCTGATGTATCTTTCTGAGCATAGACAGTATATTGAGTAGGCTACTGGCTGGATGGTCTGGAGTTTAAATGCTGGTAGGGATATGAGCTTTTATCTTCTCCAAAGCCAGGGAGTGACATTGACCTTTCACCTCCATCATCTAGTTCCAAGGTTAAGAATGAGTGGAGCTGTATCACTACTCCTCCTGTATGTCTTCAAGGTGTGGACAGGGACAACGTTACTTTTATAGGGAGCATGGAAGTAAAGCTCCACACATTTTCAGTTCTAAAATCTACACAGAGATGAATGGTCAGCTTCATATTCCTTACCCATTATACAGAGAATGGTGAGCCTGAATGTATCATGAATACCCCAGCTATTCATTCACATACATTGACTTTGTTGATACTATGTTATGTTCATATAATTTAATTGTTTATACAATAGTAAGAAACAAATAATCATACTGAGCTGTCAATACACTACTTCTATTGAAAAAAGGATTGGCAGGCACCCACCACAGATGGGATAAGTTATTGTTTATATTTATTGTGCCAGTAAAGTCAGTCCGGATGTTTAGTTGTCACATATTTGCGTGGACCTTTCTAAACTTATAAAAAAGCACAAATTTGGTTATATGGCACTTTACCTTACATTGTATTGTATTTAGTGCAAGTGAAAATTACACTGTTTGTCTTGCACCTCACTTCAACTTGTTTACCATGTATACTTCAGTTCCAACTGCAGTTTGAGTGTTGGGAGACCTGATCCAAATTCTTTGCTTCACCCACTTTGTTTTTATTCTCCAAACATAACTGAGCAGTCTCTTGTACTATGTTTCTTAATCAAAGTGTGAAGAGGTGCAGAAAAACAATATATGCATACAGAATTTTTTTTTTTTTTTGGGGGGGGGGGCAGTTGGATTGGCAAGTGTTGACCCAAGAACTGAGATAGGATGATAATATTAACCTTTCAAATCCTGGAGTTCACTGTGTGTACCACCAGGTGTGACATTAAAAATTCTGCTCTCTGTCCACTATGCATTTATATGTTTCATGTGGTTTTCAGAATAAACCGCAGTTATTTTCCTATACAACATTTACGAATTCGTTATCATAACTGAGCCGGCGTGTTTCCGTCACAGTACGAATTTAATCTTTAAGTATTGTGTACGTCAGGTTAAGCCAGGGTGATAGTCGTGAGCCCCTCGTCACAGGCCAGTCCATTAAGATTTGTGGTGCATGAAGTGGCGCTGGGACAGATTCTTCTCGAAGTACTTCGGTTTTTCCCTGTCATTATCATACCACTCCATATTAATCATATTCTAGGTGTTTTACCATAAGGATGAACGGGCGAAGCCTTGGAACCTTCGATAACGCAATGGTCTCTCAGAAATCGAGGAGCATTGGTTAGATATGTCCGTTAACGTGGTCTGTGTACAAAGGTTTAAACGGATTTGTACCACTGGTAACTTAGGGGCCCGTATGCATCAACTTTATTTGGGGATGAGACGAAAGCTGTCCTGTGCCACGCATTCCTCGTAGTTCTCATGTCCGTGTGCACTCTGGCGGCATATGCCGTAACCTCTATGTCCTTAAACCGCAGGGGATTGAAATACTGTATTAATTCGTTACCAGTCCTATTCGTACATAATTTTGTGATAATGAGTCTGTTATTTCATATGCATACAATAGACATGCACTTTTCATGATATTTTAACAGTATGACGAGAAAACTAGACTACTGCACATGAGATGTGTTTTATACGTTCGGTGCTGTGTTTTGTTTGTGAAAAAAGAACTGTGGGAAACATGGTTTGTTAATGTGGTGTTGACACGTGACGGATGACGAAGATGAATGGAAGCGACAGTAGTAGTAATATGAGTGTCACAGGGTAGTTCATGATATATCAGAGGAGTGGGGGGAAAACTAATGTTACTAGTTAATATATAAGTAGTCTTAAGGAAAGCAACTGAATGGCATTCCAGCCACCCAGCGCCCGTCAAGGTAACGTTCCTAACCTAAAGCGTAGGGGATGTTCACGTTAGAAGTAAGGCTAGGTATTTGTTTTATGAGGACTGGAAAATACGTGTCGCTTTCATACCATAACCGACAAACGATTTTACTATCCTAGGATGAACGTAATTATCCTTAAAGGTGCACTTAGACTGAGGATAATTTTATTACAACGGTGTTCCCTACCTTTTTAACTGCTTAATATTGAACCATGGGTCGAAAGTTGTGTTTTAGAAACTAACAGGGATTTGTACGACTAATGTATAATAGCACAATTACGAATATAATATTGCCCTCACTATATGAGGGACAGGTTCGTTAGGTCTTGTGATGAGGTTACATAGTTAATTGCACTATAGGGTTGGGGGTTGGGTTTAGCAGTATTAATCACACTTTTAATGTTACCTTAAACGTTATGGAGGGTTTTGGCGTGTGTTTAGTAAACCTGCAGTTTGAATCATGTAACACTAAAATTGATTGCTTTGATCTGCTGCTGCCTTGAAGCTTAGGTAGGTGTGGGTTAGTGTTTAGTAACCTTCAGTATTAATGGTTTCATACTATTGCTGTAATACTGCACATTCATGACCTTGAATTCCTGTTGCCATAAAGGGTAGGGAGAGTTGTGTTAGTGCTTAGTAATCTTTTAGCACTAGTCTTTTTACACCACTATATTGACACTCTCTCTGTACTTACTCCATCATTATCTTCATCCACTGCTACCTTAAATGTTAGGAGGGTTGAGTTAATATTTTATAATTGCTGAATTAATCATTTAATACCACCATATAGTTAATGGCTGCTATTCCGTGAAAGTTGTCCATGTTATGAGCTAATCTTGCTGATGGTAATATTCACTACTTTGAAACATGAGGACGTACTGCAGTTAGTGGCAATAATTGCCCTTTTACAGTGTAAGGAAAGGTATGGTTCATGTAGTTCAGCTTCCTGATAGCATAATAGTTTATGTTCTTGCTCTGGAATTCAGTGACTGAATTGGAGGTGGTTTGAATCCCATTAGGTACGGGAAACTCATATTCAGATTTTAGAATTGATTAATCTGTGGGAACAGTCAAATGAAAGTGGAGAAGTCCACACAGTGATGAGAAATGGAAGGAAGCAAGAGGAAAGAAGGTTTTTTTATTTTCTGTGTTGCTGTTTCCGTGTTCTCATGTCTGTGCCCTGGTACTCATGATACCCAGGTTGGGAGGAGTAACTCACTTGTAAGGACACTTCTGTACACTAGATCAGGTATCATGGATAGTGTTTGTAGTAACACCAAAAATTTCGTTGTAATTTTAATAGTTATTTCTTTGGGTACACTTGATTTACATCATCATATTATCTGGGTATACTTTGAAAATAAATGCTGCCAGCATAATTCCAGGCCACAACCTCCCAGCTTTGTGAGGAGTCACATTTTGTCTGAGACACCTGTCTGTGCACTGTGATTAAAAATGAAAGTATTTGTACCTGTGGCTGGATGTACAGAATATGCTCCACCCAGGCTCCTGTATAAGGGTTAATGATGGCAGGAATGTGAACTGCGTTGCTTGGCTGTGTGTCATCTTATTGTTAGACCAGTCATAGATGCAATATTTTGATGAACACATTTGGAGTTCTCCATCCCATTCTTGTTTGAATAAGAAGATTTCAGTCTTCTGACCTTTGTTGCCATGTTGGTTTGTAACTATATACCACCTTCCCTCCAAAATGTAGATAACTGCGTACCATACTGTTTGACTTCACATCTCAGAAGTCCGCAGTCTTCGAAAATTCTGGCCATTGTTGCCACATGGTTTGTAAGTAGGTACCAACATCCCACCAAAATGTAGATAACTGCATACCAGACTGTTTGGCATCACATATGAGAAGTTGGCATGACCATGAAAACCTCAAGTCTCAGCTGCAGGGATAAGTCTGTTTCATTTAAATCAGGTGTTTGTTTTATGTGATGTGAAGTATGAAGCCAACATCAAATGTTTTGTATTGTTTGTCACTCCTGTTTTTTACTTAGAGAACAGTGGAGTCTGTTATGGTAGTAACAGTTTGCCTGAAAAAAAATTTCCCGCATATTGTATTTACTTAAATGTTATATATTCTTGCATATAGTGTGTTGTATTGATTGCGACTCCTTTTTTTAATTTGAAATCTATGGAATCTGTTACGGTAGTAGCAGTTTGCCTGAAAAAAAATCCACACATATCATATTTGCCCAAACACAATGACCCTGCATTTAAGATGGCTCACCTCACATTGCTCTGTTTTCAGGTGATGGTTTTGTGACCCTGCATATAAGATAACCCCACCACACAGTGCTGTGTTTTAATGAGAATACACTTACAAAACCTGTTGAATTGTGTGTGCATTTATGACTCACCCCCATTTTTCAGATGATGGTTAGGGAAAAGATTATTGTCTTATATATGGGTAAATACAGTATGTAGTGACTACGAAACACTTTTCTTACTCATCAGTGTTCCTACTTTATAGTGGATGATCATTGTGACACGGTGGGACAGGAAACTACAAATTATGTACTCTTTTTATTGTGTGTATATTTTTCTTTAACTGAAAGAAGGAACCACTCATAGAGCAATTTAAAATGTTTTCCCAACAGAACTTGCAAATCGCAAAATCTTGGAAGAGATACAACTAAAAAAACAGCAAATTCTTAAGCAAGGCGTGGCACCAAGTCTGAATTCGCCTACCATAACTCCTTCTCTCTCTGCTGTGGGAACCACTGTTAATTTGGTAGGTGCCAGTTTACAGTTCAGCATTTATGAGTATGTACTTCTGAATTTACAAGCTATTAAATATCTTCGCTTAGTAATAGTGTAGTTCAAAAATTATTTTGGTTTTGTTTACTTTGTTTCACACAACAAAACAACTTAAATACAGTCACTTCTAAAAGTCAACAACTAAGTAGCGTGATAAGATTCTTACAGTATTGTTACTGAAAAATAATAGATTATCAACAGAAAATATTGATGAACTGTCATTATTGAAATACCGTAGTTATTTTAATGTTGCCAGATTTGTCTTGAGAATGAAATGTGCTATTTTGATGTTGGGGAGGGGACAAGATCAGAAGATGCAGCATAATTAACATGAATTTGCACTCAGATCATGAACTTCAGTCACTTGACTCCAGTTTCCATGACACTGAATTTAATAGTATCCTCTAATTTTCTTGAACAGACCTTTTGGCACTGGAAGTTAGGTACTTGTAGCCTGCAGTATGGGGCCCAAAATGCCAAATCTTACATAATCATGACTGCTGTTTTGCTGAACCTGTTAAAATGCAGATTACACTGAGTATTTAATTCTGGCAGCTAATGCTTAAATTGTTGCATTGTAAAATGTTTCCCCATCCAAATTCTATATGTATAAGTTTCACTATGAGGTCTCTGCATAGTATACATCTAACCCTGATGGTAATAGATTAGCTGTATAAATTGCTGAGTTCCTTGGTAATGTAATACTTTACATTTGCCTCCTAGTTGACTCATGGATACAAAAATATAAAAAAACAAACTTTTATCTGAATAAGCAGTGATGATGTTTTATACATCAGCACATCAGGATTGACAGTATGACTGGTTCAGAATTTTACAGGATAAGAGTACAAGGCACTGAAGTTTCGTTTAAACCTATGTCTGGGAAACAAATGATCACAGTAATGACCAAGTGACATGAAATCATGCAATAGTGAGTGCATATTTTTATATTCACCTTGGTATTTATAGCCTGGTTATTTAAATACTTTAAGAAACAATGTAGTCAGTGTACAACTGAGCATGAAAATTACAGAATTTTATGGGGAATGATGTGGATGAACCAAACATTGGCAGAGCTGTCATTCTTATGTGTAGTGGTGCTAGAGCTACATACTTAGCAGCTTCCATTAGACAGACTGTTGTGGAAGACTATAATTACAATTAATCAAAACTGCTGGCACTGTTTGTAATCTGATAAACTTGGACTGAAGATGGCACTGCGTACAGATTTGTATTCAGAATCAGGAACTAGTGTTTTTAAACTATTAATATTGATTTCTTGTTAGCACATATATTTTGTCAGAGCAAGAACAGGTGGTTGAGACTTGATGTAATTGCAATTACGAATGGTGTGATTAGGGAAGTAACTCTGTGTGGCATCTGCGGAAATATATACATAATCCTGTACCACACAAAATTATCCTACTGGATGTAGTCTACCTTTATGTGGTGTATAAACTACAAGGGAGTGAAGATTCAAGCAAAGCCAGGTACTGAATTCCATTCATAAAATTGTAATAGCCAGGAAATGTTGTTGGTTCTGTGCTGGGTCTTGACATATGTATTGCAACATTAATGTAAAAGCCCTTATTGTCTGTGGCGATCAGCCACATCAAACTTGAGCTAAAATCTGATATTTCATAGACATTTTATGTGTCTTATCAGGTCTATACAAGGTTGATTTCAATCAGGCCATTGATGAATTTAATCATGGGTTTTCAATTATTCATTATTACTACTATGTAACTGAAATAGTATGATTCAAATAATACCATCAAACTACACTCATGGGTGTAAAAGATAGTCCCTTTATATTACACTGTGACTTGTTGAGGTCAGATCATCATCTAGGAGACAATTACACAAGTTCTGACAAAAGTAAGAAAGGCTGGCATTAATTTTTGTTTCCATTAAACATGTCTTGTACCAAGGTGCTCAAAAATAGTACTCTTGTATTTGAAGATGTGTTCTTATTTACTTTTCTAAAATTTCTTTTTCACAGCTCTGACAAAGAGGAAAACAACATAAAATATTAAAAAAAAGTGTCATCATGCAGGCCATTTGACAAATGCAGGTCACTATAGCTTAAGATCATAAGCATCAGATAGATTTAATATTACACTGTAACAGCAAGAAAGACAGTGTATGTATATTGTAACATTGTGGCATGTTTGTGTAACCACTCCTTGTCATGGAAAAGCAACAATACACTCTGATTGTATTGCTTACCTACATGTAGCTGTCATCAGTAGAAAAGAGTCTGGTGTTGATGTGGTAATGGAACAGTTGGTTCCCTTTTCACTGCTGACAAGCTATAAAATATTCCGTGCTGCCGTCAACAGTATGAAGGTAATTAGGTCTTCATGTAATATGCCCAATATTTTTGTCCAATTTCAACCAAATCTGGAGTTCCTTGACAGATTTTCTTCAGAGCCCCCATTATCAAATTCCATGAAAATACGCCAAGTTGGAGCCATGATATTACATGCAGATGGGCAGACAAACGGACATGGCTAAGCTAATAAGACACTTTTCATGACTACACAAATGTGCCTGAAAGTCAGTAAAACACCATAAATTTACAATGAAAACATTCTCACCAAATTGTACAGTACTGAAGATTTGCTTATGCATGAAATAAGGATGTTCATAATATTTGAAGTTGGTGTAACACATATAACATACATAACGTGAAGGTTGCTCCTAGTAAATATTGAAGTTTTAATATATACATTAGACATTTTAATTAAAACAGCCAATTTAATGCAAACTGTACTGAAATTAAAGTTAATATTTGCAAAAGAAAATTTAGTAAATAAATAAAACAGACATTCAAATGGAAGTGTACAATTTTAGAATATCCTTGTATAGGACATGTATAATATAGAATGTAAATTGATAGGCACCTTTATTATTTTCGTGAGAACTCACACTGTTCTCTCCCTGATAATGGTCTGATGCACTGATACATGTCAGGGGAGTATTAATGAAGAGGATATCTTTCATGCCCATGAGTGCATCTTATGGGTTATTACTTGAAACACTGGTTTTCAATTCAGATTTGTTACAGCTGAATGTCCAAGAATATCTCAGCTGTAAACCTTAACATTAGTACAGAAGTTTATTCCAAAATACAGTATTTTAGTCTTTATTATATCACAGTTATGTTGAAGATTGTTTGTTGCTTGATGCGTGGTTATGATAGTATTTAGAAATTAGGTAGTTCTTTATCTGCTTCAGGCGACTGGTTGTCATTGTTCTCACTTATGATAAACTTGCATGCTAGTTAGGTAGTTCAGCAGCTAGCATACAGGTTCAGGTTGCAAAGGTTTTTGGTTTATATCCCAACTTTGCTGGTCATACTATAATTTAAAACAGAAACAAAAGAAACATCATCACTATAATAAATATCAGTTACCTGAAACCAGGAGTAGAACTGATTTCACAAACTATGTGTGGGTATTATACATCTGATAATGTGTAGTGACTGATTGTGGTGCAGTGAATCAACCATCATCACATAAGTGCAGAAAATTGTAGAATTCATTCTTCTTGGGTGTTACATTATGTATGGTTTTGTAGATGGGTACCATCATCTATGTGGCATTACATCCCACAAGACCCTAATCTTATTATTCATTGCCATGAGAACCTCTAATTTCACCATGTTTCGTCTGTTTGACAGCCTGTGTTCATGTCCACCGAAGCACACATGATGTCACCTTCCCAAAGAGCTGCCCTTCAACATGCACACAGCCTGTCTTTTGGATATTTTGTCACACAAGATTCATCATTTGGAAATCTCATATTGCCAGTTCTTCCACGATTTGATGCCAAATAGTGCTGAAACATAGCAAGAAACAATATGGCATGTATAATAAAGCTTAAGAATTTGGAGCAATATCTACAGGAAGTTGAGGTATTTGAAAGCCCTAAACTGCATCTGGAGCAATATGCTACAATGCCCCATATTGGAGCTCGGATGTTACATACAATCCAGTCATCCTTCGGTGACATTAATGGTAAATTAATTGCAGATTTAGGATGTGGGTGTGGAACTTTGACAGTTGGAGCAGCAATACTAGGAGCTGGATTGTGTGTAGGATTTGACATAGATGCTGATGCCTTGTCAGTATTCCATAGTAATGTGCGTGAGTTTGAATTGAATAATGTGGATGCTGTACTGTGTGATGTGACAGAATGTTTACCCAGCCGCTGGCAGAAACAGTTTGATACTGTTATTATGAATCCACCATTTGGAACAAAAAATAATCATGGTGTAGACATGAAGTTCCTTCAGGCTGCCCTTGATTTAGCTACAACATCTGTGTATTCTCTACATAAGACATCCACCAGAGAGCATATCCTCGCTAAAGCTGCTGATTGGGGTGTTAGAGCTCACGTTTTGGCAGAACTAAAGTTTGATCTCCCAGCATCGTACAGGTTTCATAAGAAGCTATCAGTTGACATTGAGGTGGATTTTATCCGTTTCTGGTTTAAGACCCCTGTTAAGAAGTGATAAAATGGCAGTTATGAATATTGGTTAAGTTCTAGGACAGTTATTGAGTTTGTCAGCTTCATGTGTTATATATTACGTGTTTCACATTAATCATGGGAAGAGGAAAATCTGAATACATAGAAGCTTCATATACATAATACTTAAGTTGACCTATGTGTTATGGTTTTTTGAACTTGGTCTCTTATTTGATGAGATTATAGGACTGAAAAGATTCACATCAGAGCAGCAGTTCCTTGATTCATTATTATCCTTCAGTTATTGTTCCAGTGTTTGGAGTTGTGCCTTTCTGAAAGATTTCCCCACCAAAATTTGAAGTACTTTTTTTTATTTTTTCCCACATTGTGCATGTCCATCTCATCATAACATCAATTTTTAGGCACGTTCACATAGTCACAAGAAGTGTCTTTGAGCTTTGCCATGTCTGTCCATCTGTCTGTATCAGCTGGGCTTCCATTGGCCATATTTTTGTGAAATTTGATACTGAAGACTTATATTAATAGCTGTTAAAATTCAAAGTTGCTTAAAGTCAGACAAAAATATAAGGCACTTCTACATGAATACAGCGATGAAGTTGCTCAACAATATAAAAGAGGATGTGTTGTGGCATTTCCATGGTACAATGGTAATGTGAATGTGCCATAGTGTTACTTCATACATACACTGCCTTATCTTGTTTATTTTACTCCCTGTGTTTCAGCAGGGGGTGGGTATGCTGACATACAAGTGTCAAACACTTTAAGTGTGTACTATCAAATGTCAAGGAATGTGCTTAGTATGTGGGTATGAGGTGCACATTTGTGTTCATGCACAATTTGTGTTTGTGTGCATGCACACACACACACAGATATCTTGCTCTCCAAATACACTTCCATGGCATAATAGATATGGACGTAGTAATCTATCTTAGCATACAGTACCCAGCTTTAAGTGAAATTTGAGAACATCATTTTTTAACTTATTTGTTGTCCATTTTATTTGTGGATTAATTTTTGATATGCCAGAAAGCATTAAATGATTGATATGAGCATCAATTATTATGCTGTTCTGTAATCTCCATAATTAAAGAAATTATGCAGTAGGAAATTAGTTCCAGAAACTAATTTTAAAAATTGTTTAATTGTATTATTTGTTGGGTTTTTACCTAGAATTCTTGCACATAGCAAGAGTTTTTTTTTTTAGCATATCAGTGTCAGTATTGAGATATTGAGGAAAATGGGGTGCTATGAAACATTGCCATATGCATTGCTGCATGTAACTAACATCATTATATTCTAGTTAGTGGCACTGGCAGTTTGGTTTGTTACCTTCCTTGAAGCATGCTTGTATATCTCACCTCACCCTCTCACCCTTATCTCATCAGTGTCAAGCCTGGACATAATCTTTAATGCAGAACATGGAGGCATGTTCCTCCAAAACGTATTTGTTTACAGTGCTGCACAGTGTCAAAACTTGGAAGCTCGCAGTCAGACCCACCTTCAAGTCTGTATGGTGATGTAACCATAAAGACCAGTGTAAGGGAACTTTGCTGAATATTGTTTGTGTCCCAAACAGTCCACTTCAGTGTTATGTCTAATGAACTCCTTTAACCTATAGATGAATGATGTAATGTGTTTGACATGTACCAGCTATTCCATGCATAGATGTGGAACTGGTGTTGCAGTAAAATGAAGTTTGAACGAATGTGGAAAGTGTGTTTTGTGATTGTGTAACACGTATGTTTAATCTTAAATTCCCAGTTTATCATGATGCTTCAGTGTACAGTTTATTCACTTGTAGGGTTTGGTTTGAAATTAACCTCCCTTAGTCTGTGGCAGCCTGCTATTTTAAGTGCAAGCTTCTTTAGGACAACTGTTATGGATGATTATTAATGTCTCCAGAATAAATTATATTTGTCATATCACCACAATATTTTGTATGTATCCTGCTTTGAAGTTTTAAGACATTAATGGTGATGTTTTGAACCAAATTTTATACAAAGGCATTGTTAACAGAGCACTGTGACTTCTGTAATTCTTTTACATCTGAGGAAAGTCTGTGCCTACAAAAATGTGTTTACAGATGTATTTTTGTTTCTTCCAGGATGGGAAGAAATAGCAGAAAGCTTGGGACAGGGGAGCAGTTGTGGAAGTTGTTAGATCAGTTAGGGAAAAGAAAGTGTATTTTTTCATGCATTGAAAGTACATATATGATTTACCACAATAAATGCTTAAAGCATATGTCAATAACAAACATGCAGATGTGGGTAAATCTGTAAGCCTCAAACTGGGAAAGAAGCCTGTTGTCCCCCCAAACTTGGAAATGAAATGGTCTTGATCTTGATCGAATGGTGCAAGCAGTATATTGACCATACCGTACTGCAGTTTCCTAAGGAAGATTCTGCCTTTCCACTGTCAGATAGTCATTACAGTACTCCCATGCATGCAACACAGACAATTTGGTGCCTACAAATTGTGTTACATGTGTGCTTGCCACAGTGTATGCACATAACTCAGGTATTCCTGCTGCTGTTTACAGCATAATACAGATTATAAGCAGGAGATGGTTCAAATACCATCTGAGTCAAGTTCTAACTTGGCTACAGTCGCTGCAAAAAGGTGCTTGTAAAGGCATTATTTGAATGTCATCACTATGTAGGTAACTGCTAATAGCTTCTGGAAAATAACCATTCTTATATATACGCAATTTTTTTGGGCAGATTAATTTTTAGATGAAAAAGAAACAAACTGAAATGATAGTTTACAGGATGCAGCAGCGGCTGTCGATAACCCGGCTCTAAACTGGGATTTTTATTCAGTCTAGAAATCTGCAGCTCTGCTTGCAGAGATGAGCCTTGTCGCTTAATGTAAGTATGAAAAACACAATAATTCTATGTGTCATTTCAAGCCCCCATCGCGGTGTAAATGTGATATTCGCTTTTCTAGGATGGTAGTTGCAGACATTTCGGTACAACCTCGGGTCCTGCGCCGGTAACTACAAGTCTACGCTACGTCACATTCCGGAAGAGCGAGGATCTCATACATATCCTACTAATGCACAGTCACGTGATATTTTATACAATCATCATAATCTTCCTCCATGGATTAGGTCGTTTGACCTGTTCCGGCATCGACGCATTGCAGTCGTTTCCTGGGGCGTCCAGAGTCTCTTCGAGGTTTGTACTTGAGGGCGTGTTTCGGGATTCTGGTGGTGTCCATTCTTTCAAGGTGGTTGATCCAATTTTGTTTACATTTGAGTCTCACGTCTTGTATTCCAGAAATCTCGAGGTCTTTATTTTATACAAAGAAGTTAAAAAATGCAAAGATCGCCAGGTAAATGTCATCACATCCACTTTACAAACCGCGGCTTGAAGTCTTTGTCCAATAGTTATACGCAACCACTCCGAACTATGGTTAATTAATCTGTGACAACCGTGACTGGCTCATGTTGTGTAGCCAACTGTGATGACATAAATGTAAGAGAACTACGGAGGGGAGCCGAGGAGATGAGTACATTTTGGAACACCTGAATTCCCACACCAGTTCTTAATTTGTTAGTTTCCCGCAGTTTTGGAACAAATAGTCGAAAAATGACAAAAGTAAAAACTTGACATCTCATCTGAGTAATATTATGGCCGTAATACAGCATAGTTTTCTACATGTGGGCTAGGCGTGGCTTTGTAGAACAAGTACCACACAGAACGTCTGGCAGTACCATGGATCAGAGTTGTAATGTGTTTTTCATCGTTGAGAGCACAGATCATATATATTTTTTCTCTTAGTAATTAACCAACTTGATGCACAAAATTTTTGTTTTACCATAAGTTTATTTCATGCCTCTACATGTTTCGAGCAACATGTGCTCATCATCAGGAGGTCGAAATTGTATTAGACGGTCAGTGAAACATATTAAAAAAAAAAACAGAACATATCGTTGAGAGTGTACTAGATGATCTGTGGTTGAAATTGTGTAATGTTGGTATGTGTTGGGAAAGTATACATCATCAAACATGTACTGTTCTGCTAACGGACGGCACGTCCGTACGTAACACGATTGAGAGTTTATAACCTCACCTCATTTCCAGTAATCTGCTTAGGAGTGTAAAATTAACTTACACCAGATTGAAATGCGTATTCGCCACCCCAGGAACTTAACCAGAGGCGGAGTAATATTCGCTATTATTATTGGCACGATCGGGGGCGCTTATATTTGGAAGCCATTGTTGAAAGAGGAACTCAGTAAAAGAGCTGTGGAGCAAACAGACATAAAATAGCATATTTTCATTGGCTTAGTAGCATACGAGGTAAATTAATATGTAAGGTATTCCTTTCTATTCAATGGCATGGCATAATGGTATGTGGTTGGTACACTTTACTATATGTACGGTAAAACTGTTCTGTGTGCATTTTTGATCCGAATCGTGACCCCTGTCGTTATCATAATTGTCACATATATCTAGTAACTGCGTATATCACAGCCTAATAATCAGTTGTTCACCCATACCCTTTATTGTTGCATTTAACCAAATGACTAAGTTGGGGAGTGAAGCTGATCATTAGTCTTCAAATAGTGGAGGTTAGGAGTGAGCAGAGCTATACCTTCAATGCCTCGTACTTCCTCATGGCGTGCAAAGGCACGACTTCATCTAAATGCTCTCAAGTGTGATGTAACAGAGTTGGGGCTACGACAAAGAAGTTTAGGCACGTCGCTACTCGCGCTAGGTGTGGAAGAATAATATTCTGGTAGCCTGTGTATTCACGAGGTGAATGTGAAAGGCATTTTAAAAAATTCTCGAAACGAAAGAGGATCATAACTAACAGGAAATAGCCCATCATATTTGGGTGACCAGAAATAAGAAGCCATAAAATAAGGAAAAAAATATTTTAGTCTATTTTATTACAGCAGGGTTCTTGGCATTGTCCTGTATGCCACCTGTGGCACAGGAAGTAACTTGTTATAGCATTTGGAAACAGATGAATTTAAAGTGAGGTCACATTGGACTGTGTCACAAATTAGCTTAGTGACAACTGAAAATCCTTTTTCTATGTACATGTTATATTGATTATTTGTACTGCTTTAAAGGAATGTAACCCAACATCATTCTTAGCAGAGTTGCAGAGGTCTGTTAAACTGTCTTGAAAATAATCAAGTATTAATTCTCTATAGAAAGTGAACTTACAGAATAGAGGATCATACACAACAATGAACTTCATGATTTATAGATTTTTTTCCAATATTATTAATGTAGTTTAATAAAGGGGTGGTGTGCTTGGCATGTAACATAAACTGAGTAAAGTGAAATACTTTCAGAATTCTGGCAGGAGTAACCATGGAAAGACAACTTGGAATACTGTGAAGCATATGGGAGTGTATTACCGATGCCTAAATTAGAGAAGCATGTTTTGGGGAAGCAGAATTGTTTGCACTAGTGCAGGGTCATGTTTGAGGGCCTGGTTTGAATAATAATAATAACAATAATAATAATGTTGTCGTCATCTCTTGTCACAGACCTTTTCTTCCTGGTGCTTCTGTTGAACCAACAGTGATCCCCACCACTCAGACTTCAAGTTTCAGACTGCAGTACTGTCCATATTATGTGTGATATTCCAGTATAACTGTCTTGTATAGTGAAGCTATTGACTGTTTTCCTGGTATGGCTTCCAAATTTTTCTTTAAAATGTTTGTTACTATTCCGGTGGCTCAAGTTACTGCCGGTGCAATCATCCATTTCGTGTTCCAAATCCATTGTATCTCTATACTCAGTCTCTTTATCATAATCATCATCATCAAGTTTTATATGTGTGATCTTTTGTTTCAGTCTGAATTATCATATAAAAAGATAACTTTTAATTTCAGGTTTAGGGTGTTGCCTTTGCAGACCAGGGGACAAGTGTGAATTTCTGAATAGACAAAATGCAGAGACCAAAACTGTACCATATGATAAGAACTCATCCGGTATTACTACTGGGTGCAGGACTGGTTTGTACAGCAAGTATAATGATTACATACATGAAAATAATACGTCCTGTTTTGCAAAGACGGAAGTCTGATGAAACTCAAGTTTATGCAGAATACTTATTTCAACAGGAATTAAAAAAATTAGCAACTAAATCAAACTCTTAAGGAACTGACACAATGTGACACATACTACAGTAAAATCAGTAAATTATATGCCCTGCTTTGAAAAGATGGAAGTCTGATGAAGCTCACGTTTATACAGAATACTTATTTCAACAGGGATTAAAACAGATAGCAGCTAAATCAAACTCTTACAGAACTGATACAATGTGACACATACTACAGTAAAATCAGTAAAGCAGTGAAGTGGATGTAAACATGAAATATATATAAAACAAAATGTCTACCATTAATTGAATTTTGAACAGAGAAGCCTTCGGTGAGTGTTAATTATGTTACACCATATATGTTCTTATTTCTGAGTTGAATAAATATTTGTGTCCTTTAATATATATATATTATTTAAGCAACTTTGTTAGTGATATGTACTGATGTTAATGATAGTGTAGTAGTAGTAGTAGTAGTAATAATAATAATAATAATAATAATAGTAATAAATTCTTCACTGAGTTATTTGAAATGTACCCATTTAGTGGTTGAGTGGTGTACATTAGAGGTTCATGTTTAAAAGGTTGGAGGTTTAAATCTTGGTCTAGAAATTGTTATGAATGAACTTTTTTTTTTTTGGTTTTCCTGTCTTTGCAGGCAAAATTGTGGGTTAGTACCTCAAATGAGACCACAACCACTTTCTCTCCAGTCATTATTCATTAATCATCCTGTCGTGTAGTGCTGGATACCATGAGCTATTAACAGTCCCTTTCAATGTGCTCTAAATAAATGTTGCAGTTGTCATGTTTTGTAACTGCAGATACTGACATAAACTAAAAGGTTACTGCAATTCCTATGTTTTGTTTAAATATGTGAAGTCTTAATGTACCTTGTTTGTCATATTAGGTGTGTTAAAAAGCCACATCATGCCATCTGTGATTGTTAACAGTAACTGAAGTAACAGCATTAAGTAAATGGTGGAGTGTGGAATATATGTATGTATATATTGCAATTTTTAGTCTCAGGAACCAGACAACCCAGTTGAGTAAAGTAAAATGTGGTTTCTGTAGCAGTGGTTGATCTGAAAAGCTCTGTTAGCTGTAAATTGACTAAGAAGCCCATTATTTCCACTTGCCATCAACTGGCAGCACCAAACACCAATATGGGGGGTTTGGCCATTAAATGTTAGTGGTGTCTTGTTGTTCTGTATATGATGTAATTATTATATAATTGCAATCATGACCAGTGTAAGAGATGGAATTTTGGGAGTGCCTGGTACTAAGTGATCCAGAATAATTTGTCTTCCAGTTTACTACACAAAAATATAATGGAACAAGACATGCAATGTACATATAATGTAATGTTGAGGTGTGTTCATGCAACAATGGAAAAGCAATCAGTATTACATATTCTGATTGTGTGTTTGTGGCCATAGGTATCAAGCTTGCCATGTACATGCTCCATGTTTTCGTCTGTGGCCTGCCCGGCTCTACAATATTTTTCCAAATTATCTCATAAATGGCATGATGAAAAAAAAGCTATTGAACATAAAATGTGTTACGATTTTATTTACAACTTTTGTATGTAGCATTTTTCAATCTAAGAAGAACTGAGCGAGATATGATCAATAATGTATATTGGTCTTTATGTAAAGTACCTGATATTCTTGTCAGATTTTAATGAAAGTTGAATTTTCTTGATAGATTTTAAAAAATACCTAAGTATAAAATTTTGTGAAAATCCGTCCAGTGGGAGCTGGATGGATATGTTGAAGGAAGTAGTCGCTTCTCACAATTTTGTGAACATGCCTAAAAAAATATACAGAACTATCATTTTGTTTGTTGCTTTATATGGGCGTAAAACTGTGTTTCATTTTGAGGGAGGAACGTAGGTTGAGGGTGTTTCAAGATAGGGTGCTGAGGAAGATATTTGGGCCTCAGAGGAACAGGGGACTGGATGAGATTATATCATGTGATTACATATCTGTACTCTTAACCAAATATTATTTGGGTGATCACATCAAGAAGAACAAGATAGGCAGAGTATGTGGCAGGTATGGAGAGAGGAGAGGTGCATATGGGGGGTTGGTTTGGGAATTTTAAGAAGAGAGAGCTGGGAAGACCTAGGTATAGCAGGATGGATAATAGTAAAATGGATCTTCAAGAATAGAATAGGATAGGGAGGGCATGTAGACTCGATTGATCTGGTTTAGGAAAGGGACAAGTGGCAGGCTGTTGTAAATGCAGTCATGAATCTTTGTGTGCAATGAAATATGGCGAATTTCTTGACATACTGAAGAACTGTCCACTTCTCAAGGAATTCACTCCATGGAGTAAGTAAGTATACGCATGTTACATAGGTAGTGAAATAGAAGGTGCGACATGAAAAACGGCACAATATTAAGTGACAAACTGAAAGGTTGGATCTGTGCGTTTGGTTACGGGGTACCCTAAGGAACACATTAGGTCAAAAAGTGATAATACCTGAAAAACATATTTGCAAACCTTTGGTCCTGCAAGTACCAGATAAACCAGCTCATACTGTATATACCATCAAATACTTGTGAGGTTTGGAGTTTAGACAATGCACATCCAACCTTTTTATGGCAAAGCATCACAGCCATTTCTGTGGGCTGGTTCATGACGTGCACATGAAGCAATAAGTGATTTACCTAACCTAAATTATTGTGTAATTTTTATAGTATATAAATAATTTACAAGTGTGGGTGCAGGCAGCAGCAAAACACATGCTGGTAGGTTGCATGTGGCCCAGGGGCTGCAGGTGAAGACACATGGTTTAGATAAAGGCATGTGTAAAATAGTATGAGAAGGGCATATATTTTTCACATTTGTCATGAAGTTATGTGTATATGAACGTGCATCAATTAATACAAATAATTTAAGTAGCAAGCAAACACTGGGTTTTCAGAAGGCAGCCCTTTGTTATTTTGTCTTTTGTAAGTGACTCATAAACTTGTAACACACATTACTTACTTTTGCATTTTATCCATTGGTGTAAGCTGTGAGTTTGCCAATTATGCCAACTATTTAGACTTGTCACAGCATTCACCACTTGCATGTTGCATCACTTAATGCTGGTGACATTGAACAGCTGAAGTGAATTGAATTCTGCTCAGAGCTGTGTGAACATAATCTATCTGCATGTACTTCCATTGCAGTGCAGATTAAGGAACCCATCAGGCCAAATACAAGCATGATTATTGGCAAAAAATAAATGAGAGATTTCAGGTTCTAATAGCAATAGTGATGATGAATACAGCCCCCTGGAATGGACGACATTTAAATTGGTGTACAATCCACTTAGGCTTCTCTGAAAATGGAGGAAAGAGCCTCTAAAACGCCGGTATTATACACCATTCTATATAGAGGCTAGAATCATCAAGTAGAGATATGATGTCACTAATATAAAAGGGAAAGATGCTAATTGATTGTATTAGTGACGCAACGGTAATAGGTTTTTGCTACACGTAAAAGCTGCTGAAACACACTCCCCTCACCCCCCCCCCCCCAACCCCCACCCCCGCCCAAAAACCCAAAAAAGGCCTTAAGAATAAGTTGGGCTATTTTTTTTAACTGCTTTCCT
>Ga0131853_10004288_pt1 | contig 25554 bp, 17 predicted proteins | sample TergutLab28metaG_FD_92764 | JGI IMG/M metagenome (GOLD analysis project Ga0131853, IMG submission 92764) | Labiotermes labralis P1 segment gut microbial communities from Petit-Saut dam, French Guiana - Lab288 P1 (version 2) (version 2) | ecosystem: Host-associated > Arthropoda: Insects >... | reverse complement strand
TGTGTGCAGTGCAGAGTGAGACAGCGGCATGTGTGTTGTGTGCAGTGCAGAGTGAGACAGCGGCATGTGTGTTGTGTGCAGTGCAGAGTGAGACAGCGGCATGTGTGTTGTGTGCAGTGCAGAACACACAACACACAAGCTGCTCTACGACATGCTGCCACACACCTAATTTATATAACGACTTAATTTTACCGAGTGTTTTAACATAAATATAACTTTATTTAGGTACAGATAAAGCTCCCTAATGATGGCCATTAAAGACCGAAACATGTAGGAGCGATGTTATTGTGTATTTTAATGTAAATTTAAAACTTTTAAACACGTTAATAAATAGTGCATTTGTTGGTGAGTGAACTAGATTTCAGAATGCACGGCGCAACGACAAAAATTGTACATGCTTTTCTCAACACTCTCCTGTGCTACATAAGCTAAAATATAAGATACATATATTTTAGTCATACACAACTGTATATTTTACAAGATTATATTAGATTATAGTTCCAGTTACGTGTTTCGGCCCAATTGTAGGGCCATCTTGAGGCTGATCTTTGGACAGGTGGAGTTTACAATTGATAATGCTTTCAATAATTTATTTATTGAAGTTATTGAAATCATTATCAACTGTACACTCCACCTGTCCAAAGAGCAACCTGAAGACGGCCCTACAATTGGCCCGAAACATATATTTGAAATTATAATCTAATATAATCTAATAAATATAAGTTGTGTTTGACTGTATTATATATATTTATATTATATTTTAGTCTATATTCAACACAACGGGGATGTCTTACTTGAAAATTAAAAAACAATCCTCCGTTACATGTTATATGTGTCTGTATATACTAACTTGTAGAGTGGTCCCATGTTGTGTTTACGTGACACTATTTATCTAGCTATAATTCCATATATTTGAGTACTAAATTGCTATGAGAATATTTTAGGCTTAATATATCTGGCGAAATTTCCCGTACGAAATTTCAAATTTAAAAACGTAAACTTAGAAAGCAATGTGTCCACCCCCACGTCTTGCATTTTGTTATATGGATTCAGAGAGATTTTTTTTTTCTCCTCTTGAATTTTGCTCCCCTCGTGTCTGCGAGTTGCTGTGTGGCTTCTCACAGGGCTATGATGATCCCTGTCAGATCACACTGCGGCTAGGCTTTTCCATGATGCTGATCGGTTGCTATTGGAACGTAGGAAGCTTTTCTTGTGCAAGGGGCAGAAGGGAAGTTCCAACACGACACGTCATATCTGACGGGCGACAAGATGGACGGAATAAGAGATCCACCGTCTTCTGGGAATAGTTCTTATTTCTTCTGCTATATTTTTCCCTTCCTTTCTCTTTTATTCCTTTTTTTCTCTCCCAAGTTCAATCTTTATAGGATTGAGGCCTAGGATATTGATCTGAAGGGGGTACTTTTGTAGCGGGGGAGGGGAGTGATTTTTTATGTTGTGAAGGATAGAAAGACGGGTATGTGGGAAATGGGAATTTCGTATGTCATACGATACTCTAGGAAGTGTCACTTCGAGAACGCAGTAAAGAAATTGTGACATTTCAAATAAAGTTCTACGTTGTTCTGCTTGATTTCACATAACCTGTTTGTGCAGTGCGAATGTAACAGACCGTGCTGAAACTTGAGAAACTTATTCAGCAGTAGCCTGAAGACCATTGAAGTTTTAAAGACAAAGTGTGATATTTGCTATGAATATAATAGACTATATTCTCAGAGTACAACCAAAAAGATGCGACGTTTATGAATTTATTTATTTCTATAAGACTCTCTACATGTTTCAGACGGTTTTTCCGTCCATCATCAGGAGCTAAAAACTGCACATACAGCATCAGGCATTTGTCAGGCCATTACTGCTACCTGCTGCTAGCCTGCAGGTAGCAGTAATGGCCTGACAAATGCCTGACGCTGTATGTGCAGTTTTTAGCTACTGATGATGGACGGAAAAACCGTCTGAAACATGTACAGAGTCTTATAGAAATAAATAAATTCATAAAAGTCGCATCTTGTTGGTTGTACTCTGAGAATATATTAGCGATTCGCGGACCTATGAATGTTAAAATAATAGAATATATTGCAAATTAAAATACATTTCATCAGTATAAAGGCCATTGGAATAACAACGGCGAGACAAGACACTTCCTATTTCAGCTGGATTCTCAAAAGCTTACCTTGTAATTGATGTACCTTGCGGAAGAAGTTAAGTGGCGATTTTATCGAATTTGTAAGCTGTGTGATTTTTTTTATCGGTGGCAAAGTTCAAAACTGTAATATCGACAGTAGCATAGATACTTCTCAACGCCGTAGATTCTTGTCACTCTTTGTTTTTTTTTCCGGCCTACTGGCAACAAAATTTACTTAACGCGTAAGAATAACATAGCAGCGTCTATAATTTTATTTGCAGCGTGTGAATTGAAACACATCGCTCCTACTGTTGATATTTCTATAATTATCTATCTTAGTTGCCGTCACACGCTCGCGGCACTGGCGGATTTTACTGAAAAATTCCGCGATCCACAGGCCCCTATTGTTTGTATTCACTTCCACCTAAATACCTACCTCAGGAAAACAAACATGTGTAAAAATATGCAGGTGTGTTGGCAAATGTCAAATAAATACATGTGCGCTAAGAACATAATTTGCACGGTTTACCTAGTCTGTGTACCGAACGTGCCTTTGACAAATAGGCCAGTTCGATGTTGGGCTTAATGCCATTTGGCAATATAATGTTACCTGGACTGTTCCTACCAACTGTGTTGCATTTGCATTAAACTTCCCAGTACGTGACATATATTATTGAAATCTGGAATGCTTTTAAATGTTCTGGGCGTGTATTTGTTTGCTTTTAATTTTCTCTGCTTTAATCGTTAATTACGGCTGTGCAACATGTTATCTACAGGCTGTCACTGATTAAAGGTATTCTCTTTATGTTTCAGGTGAGTAGCAAGTTCCTATAATTCTGACGTTCGCTCCTCTTTGAGGTATGTAGTGTTTTAGCGATCGGTTGAAGTGCATGTTTTTTCTTTAATTCACAGTACTTAAAATAAGTTAAATTAAAAGTATTGTCAAGTGCATTCTGTCTTTTGTGAGCGGGAACGATGATTACGATGATGGTGATGTAATAACTGTTACTCTCTGTATAGAGGGAAGAAAAGACATATATAAAATTGTAATTATTTCATGTGAAATTATCCTACAAATTATTTGTATAATAGAAGCCAACAAGATGCGCCATTTCTCAACTTTATTTTTATATACAACTCTACATGTTTCGGACAGACTTACTGTCCATCATCAGGAGTCTTGAGCAGACAGTCAACATAAATAGTGTGACAAATTCCAGTTGCTGTGAATACAGTATCAAGACTCCTGATGATGGACAGTAAGTCTTGTCCGAAACATGTAGAGTTGCGTATCAAAATAAAGTTGGAAATAGTGCATCTTGTTGGTTACTATTTTACGAACATTTCACGATGCACATCCTCAGAATGTCAAATACACTTTTATTGTAAGTAGGTTATCAATTTTCCTACCTGTTAATTATGAAAACAAACATTGAAGATCGCCACATTCTTTATGAAAACGTGTGATTGCATACGCTGGGGGACGTTTAGTGGGCATTTGTATAAGAAAAGCATTTAGAGTGTTTCAAACTGCTTGTTATTACACCTGCTTGTATTTTATAGTGTTTGTAATCTGAATGGGTAAAATATAAGTGAAGTAATTATTATGTAAGTTCGTAATGTAAAGAATGCCCTCTGAAAGTGAAACCCTTTGACGCAATCTGCTTAAACAATCTATAGAATAAAGTATAAATTGGCTTATGTTAGACCGTGTGTTAGATATGACCTCTAACTCTAAAATATGCTTGACGCCTGGCACACAGATTATTGAAAACAATTTGAAATTTTGCCTAGAAAATAACGATACTGTATCCTTGACGATTTCTTTAAGTTCGTCTTGTGCGCGTGTGTTATTATTACGTATTTGTCTTTAAAACTTCCACGCAGAATGTAGTCGCATAGCGTCAGATTGGGCGAAAGAGCACACTACCAAGGAAGACTCATTATTCGATCCTCAAAAATGTTATAAGGGCGGGCATTGAGTTAGTGGCTGTATGGGCGGTTGCACCCGCTTACCCGAAAAAAATGTGTTTCGTCTCACATTTGCTAAATTAAAAAAGTCGGTACAGATTTCACAGCGTGCATTTCTGAATTAATTCTGTCCGAATGGTACATATGTACGATTTCTCTTGTCGCAATAATTACGCACCGTACCCACACTTGAATAACGTTTAACTGTACCTACTATGTTAGTCTGATATTATCTGCGGAATAGATGTTCTAAATTTCTTCTCTAGTTGATATATTGTTGAATTTGATGTAACTGAACACCGAGACACCTTTTTTTTTTAATTTGCTAGGACAATTTGTATAGAATTTCTACCATACGTTGTTTTTAACAATGAAAATTCTTTGTTATACAGAGCATTTCCTTCCACTTTAAATAAGGTTAAGAATGTTAGCAAAATATTGAGTTACACACGTAAATAAATTCAACTCCAGATAATATACGGTTTGAAACTATCGTTGAAGACGATTCCATTGGATTATTGTGGTTTGGTCATCGTATTAATAGTCTTCGTATTCATGAAAGCCTAGTTCCGGTTATTAAAGCTGTCGTAATTGCACGAATTTAGTCATTAAATAAATGGTATCCTTTTTGACTTTTATACGGCCATGCATCGTGATATATTTCTATAGTAAAACCAACGAGATTCACCAGTTTCACAAATTTATTTATTTTGAAGTAGCACTCTACATGTTTCGGACGGTATTTCCGTCCATCATCAGGAGTCTAAGACGTAAGACTGTACATACAGCTTCAGGTATACGTCAAATAGATTCTTCTGACTGCATGCTAGCGAACGCTAGCATGCAGTCACATGTAGAGTGCGGCTTCAAAATAAATAAATTTGTGAAACTGGTGCATCTGGTTGGTTTTACTATAGAAATGGTATCTTCTGATATCTATAGCAATAATGTGGATTGTGTGGCTCCTGCAGATTTTGTATAACATGTCATTTTAGAAGGATATTTTTGCATTGTGGCGTACTGTACTAAACTCTCAGAATCAAAACATCTCGATTGTCTATGTTTAGCAGACCCGCAATAAGCGGCAATGTCGATGTTCATTTTAGTACTGTAAATTGGAATACTTTTACTAGTACAAGAACTCCAACGACTGTAGAATCTGATTAGAGTGATATATCGTGTAGCCGAAATTGATGTGTTCTGAAAGAGTGTTCGTGTCGTGATTTATGATTGATGGAGAGTTCCAGAATGTATTTCATTTCCATTTAAAGATATGAACATTGAAACTCATATTTCACTGCTGTTAACTCAGTTTTCTGTCGAGATATTTGTGCCAACCTACCCTTGATCAAGCGATGAAATGAACTGAGTAATTAATTTATTAAGTACGAGTAGTCAGTTTTAAACTTCATCATTAACCTGTGATTTAATACCTATGGTTTTTCTTGAATAATTTCAGAATTTGTATGTCTCTATAGCAACAAAATTTTCATTACTCTACTCGCAAAAATCTGCCATCCTATCTCATCCAGAGCTACTGCAATCCAAGTTATATCTTGACAATAAATCTGGGTATGATTTTTTCTTCCCATTCCAGTCAGATTGGCCGCAACGATCTGTCCCCTGCCTTCATCATACAAGGCCACGTCATGAGGAAAATAAGTTTTGCGGGAAGAATCTCTCTCATTGGTGTTTATTATTCCGATATATTGGTACACGAAGACGTTTCGATCTGTACTTGCCCATTGCCTTGTGAGAGAATCTCGCCGAATCCACTTCCAGAGTGGTCCAAGATGGAGGCAGAACATTCCACTGCGTTGTTATGTCCTAAAGTGTGGGATCTTAAAAATCATTTCCCACAAATTATTTCTTTTATGGAGTCTTAAATCTTATGTTATTATTTATATCGTCCGGTCTCCTTTCCCTTGGGTTTGCAAAGCAAATCTTTTGTTCATATAGTCTGTCACGTAGTCTTAGGGTAGAAGTAACGCAAGAGTATCGACATTTTTCAGGAATATGGTCTTGTTAAAAAATTGTCTTCTTCGTTCCAACCTTTGACCTACGAGAAGTCAAAACAATACTTCTCACTATTATTTGTTGTTGTCGTTGTACAGGGGATGTTTACAATTATATACCTGAAGAAAACCATGTTTGAGGGTATATAGTGTTGCATCTTTCTCTGGTTACAATTTATGGGACATGTAATGCTATTTTCCGTAATAAATGTTCTGTATTTTACATTAGTACTTTGAGAAGTATGTGTGCAGTGCCCAGTATGGCTGTTGCCTAAGGTTCTTCGATTTTGTACTTTTCCGTTATGTTGCTGAGGCATTTTCTGAGTGATTTTGAGATGGCTCCAGCAGCCTTCTTATTATCGTTATCACTTTTGTTTGTGCATTCCGCACGCTCAGTATTTTTATTGTAAGGTCCCCATAATTTTAAATATTTTCTGTTTCTTTCTATATTACAGTCATACCTGCTGAAATTAGCAACATGTATTAACATACATGTTCCTTTTTTCTTTATCACGAAATGTTTTTTCCTGTTTATTTTTAAGGGTGGTTCTATCGGTCTGCACTTATTGCTTCTATAATATGATTAACTTTTAATGGATAATATCGACAAATTCACGAGTATTAACATGTACACTTTCACAATTCTTAGTGTACATTAAAGTGCACCGCATACTACACACCAACTAAAAGCACAGTCTAATTAATACGAATAGTAAAGAAGCATATCCGACTTGTTTCGTTAAACGTGTACCATCTTCATGGAGCAAAAAATGCCATTTTTAAAAACCAATAGCCTCTGGAAGGCTGTTTCTTCGGTTTATAGTAGCTTCTTTGTTGACATTATTGAAGTATATAAAAGGTACAAATCTGCTTAGTATACATTTTAATATTTTTGCATTTGTTGATATTATCTGTTAAGTTGTGCATTAATGCGCGGATATAAATACTACTATGATTACCGTTACTTCAAGACGCTGTAGCCGATCATTTTTAGTATAGTTGTTTATTAGGATTGCTGGCGTCAGGTTACGGACGATTCACTGCCATGCGTTGTAAGTTAATCTGTCAACGTGTGTTCAGGACCGTTGGTGATAGGTAGGAGGGGAGAGATTTAAACGCCGAAACAGTTAGGAGCTGATAACGGACGCCAGCAGTCCAGTAAGGAAGGTAGACGCTTACGAGTGTGGTGTAAGTGGGAATACAGAGAAGTGACTGTGTTAGTTTGATAAAATATGGTTTAGTTGTTTAACTGGATACAGCACGACTTTTTTTCCATTTTATCAACAATAAATTGAGTAAATAAAACAGCAAGTAAAAAGAGATAATTAAAACTATATGTGATTCGGTGAACCACACCCGTTTCCCGAAAGAGGATCACCTACCAGACTGAGAACGTCGGGACAACAAAGTTACGAAGGGTGATCGTGTAGAACGCGTTTCTGCTAAGTTTGGTGCATGCTCGTACCAGCATTCCTTTTCTGATTTTGCCCCTTTTTCTTCGCATATGTTAAAGTGCAGCTGAACACACACACTACCGTGCCTCTCTACGTGTTGCCCTAGTGCCGGGATACAGCATGCTGCCATAATTTTATTATTGTCTCGTCGAATCGTTGACGTAGTCTGCATTTGCTGTTTTTGTTTGTAATATTTGTGTTGTGTGATATTTTATTCGTAATTCCCGATCTCGTGCTTCGATTATTATTATTATTATTATTATTAAATATTTGCTGATTTTTGATAGCTCATTCTGAACAGGGACTGATAATTGTAGGAGCATCCTGATTGGTCCGTTAACCACTGCTGCGTACAGGCTGTCTGTGGACGCACCCCATCTTCTCTCCAGTGCATACTGGGGTTTCTTTCCCCGGAGGTAAAAGAGTTCTGAGCATGAAACTGACCACACATCCATTTCGTGCCCAAACATGGTCCGTAGCTTGTATATTATTATTATTATTGTTGTTGTTGTCACTTTGTGTCCATATATGTTTAAAGTGCATTTAATTTCTCTATTGTAAGCATTGCGAACTATGCACTATATATGTATATGTATATATATGTACATTTATATTTATTGATATATATATATAGAGAGAGAGAGAGAGAGAGAGAGCATAGTTCGCAAATAGAATCAAATGTGTGTGTGTGTATGTATGTGTATATATATATATATATATATATATTTCATTCTAAAGTGAAAACTAATTTTTGCTTAGGGGTGTACTGAAAAGAGGGGATGGCAGAAAAAATAGTAGTTTGGAGGAGGGAGGAAATGCGAAACCGATATCGGAAAACAATTTTTCTTTTGAGCTGGGATTTTCTGTCGCAGTTTCTCTTTTCTACATGTTGATGCCCAAAAGAGACCCGGTATTGTGTCGGTGTTGTGTACCTCAAGCTCTGTTCTGAAACAAGCACTGTCTCTTTCACTTCAACTCTCGCTGGATCTATACGCTTACTCCGTCGCTCCATTCTGGTATTGCTGCTTAGGGAACTCTAATACACAGTTCCTGAAAGCCATATTGCAGTTACAAACACCCCGGAGTGTGTTCATCTGATACCACACTACATGTGATTATAAAGTCATACATCATACCTAGGTATAGGGAGACACGTGATATTCACGCAAGAATTGACATGCACTAATGGGAATTTAAGTAGTATTTCATGTTTTTGCTTATGGAATGTCAAAACAACAGACTGTTCCTCTAAACAACTCGGCAAATATTTTGCCTCGACTTCTGGCGCTTAAAATTTGAATGCTCTTACGAAGCAATTAGGGCCTTAAGAACAGGAGAGACTTTGAATTATTTTCATGAATTATTTTTTGAATGAATGAAGATATATATATATATATATATATATATATATATATATTCGTAAATTTACTCACGAAAATCTGAAGGTTAAAGGCCCATTGGAAGGAGCAGTGTAATTAAAATTTTGACATTCAGAGGACCGTGCATCCTTTTATATTCTTATAATAAAACCAATGAGATGCTCTAATTTCTCAAATTTATTTTTGAAATAGAACTCTAAATGTTTCGGACAGGTTTTCTGTCCATCATCAGAAGTCTAGCACTGCAGTGCCCCAAGCCCCAAGTGACTCGCTAAACCAACAATTCGAATAATCAGTCAGTCCAGCTTACCTCCTGTTATCAGCCAAAGTACGAAGCAGCCCAACATCTCAACCGATAATATATTATAAACTATAACTGTTCTTCAGGCAACAGAGTAACGTCGTGACGTAGACCAAAATTACTTCAGTAGATCTTCTCTCCAGAGTTACCAATCTTGCGAGTCTTGCATTAACCTAATTTCCTCGGGATTTTATAGTGGCGTTGTGCTGACTCAAATATTTTTCTTAACACTTACATCCTTTAACTGGGGCACGCATACACCTTTCAACAAACAACTGTGAAGTAAGCTTCCCATTGTTTCCTAGTTACATCAACCAACGTTTCGTTACCAGCACTTTCCAGTTTTTACAAAAGTTAAACAATTTCTAAATGTTGCGTACATCACAGTACTGTACACACAGCAGTAGGTATATGTCAAACAGGTTTTGCTGACTGCTTGGTAGCTTAATCAGTATGTTCCATCCTAGCAATACTAGACTCCTGATGATGGACAGAAACATGTCCGAAACATGTAGAGTTCTGTTCTAAAAATAAATTTGAGAAATTAGTGCATCCCGTTGGTTTTATTATAAGAATGTAATTAAAAGTATTGTAAGGATGAGAACGGCACACCTTGGCTCATGGTACGGTAAAGTGGGTGGCCGTTGGCAACAAAATGAACATTCCTGATAGGAAAATTGTCCACTACCTGAGTAACGGTAGTGTCCTCAAAAAAGATTTGTTCTCCAGTAAGAGAAGTACGCGTACTCCCCTACTGATCGGATTTACGGCTGCATACCGAACTTACCTGTAGTCCTGTATTAATCTACCTGTCTTCTCTTATTAATCGTACTTGGATCCGTTACTGATCGTATTTACATTGTCGTACTGATCGTAATTTTACTATTGCACTGATCGCTCTAGTGCTCCCGTACTGACCATACAGGTACTCCGGTGCTCATCACACTTGTATTCCAGTACCGACTGACCCTCTCTTTGTCCACGTGTATTGCTTATTAATTCTTCTCTGTAGCCCTTACTTATGTGTCAATACGCTCCAGTCTCATTTCTTCTGACGCCGCTTGTGATAACAAGAAGTGTGTTGATTTCTGTAGCCGCAAATAGACAGTTGTGCTCCAGTCGGTTGCACATCCTTTCGATATGCTCTGTTGACGGCTTGACATGTATAAAAATCATGTACTGAAATATACATTATTATCCGTGGTGTTAATTTAGTGTTTACTAAAACGATTATTGAAAATCTGATAGAATTATAATCTGTTACATTTACAATCAGATTTGTTTCTCATCAAATATTTACCAAGTTCACACCGTAGCAAAATAAAGACGTAGTGGAATGATAAATCTACTTATTTCATGTAAGAATTTTATGCACGATGGGTCGTTGTTTGGCGAAATTGTTGGGTGCAGTATGAATTTCATGTAAGGTAGGAGTGTAGAGTATTTGACGTAACATCTGTGTGCACTAGGAACACATCAAGAGCACTGCATTTCCGATTCAACAAATTGCTACTGTAATAATAACACCACGCCCCTCCGGGAAGGACAAACTTCACCACCCCGCTCCCTACTAACCCTGGAGACAGGCCAATTAAAACAACAACCTATACATGGAGATCTACAACCAAATTCATTTAAATAATGCAATTGAAGCGTGCATTACAATTACAAATGATTTTCATTTGATTGGAATCGATTTCCAAATTAATTTACTTGCCAGGCTTTTAGTACATTCGATAGTGCAGCTATAGTTACAGAATCCACAAATATTTATTTCAGAAATAAAACCCTCTGCGGTTTTCATTGGAATGCCATGTTACTGCCCATTTTTCATTGCACTGGCTATATGATACATCTCTAAATTTTTGCATTCACCGAACCAAATTTTTCGTTCTGCACCTCAGAAGGAAATCGCAAACTCTAACAACATTCCCAACAAATTTTTATAAACACATATTATTTTCACTTGACCTATTAATTAGTAAAAATTCTCATATTCTACGGAAAAACAAGGTGCAATACAGTTGTGTGGTTTATAGACTCGTCTTAAATTTACCTCTCAGGTTTAATATTGAATAACTACGTAAATTAAGGTTACTTTCAGTTAGGTTACGATAGAGGTGATATGGTTGTGTTGCCTAAGATTTAGGAGAAACATTTTGCATGATCTCAGGTCACACTGGGCCCTGAAATTGTTATTACCTCTTAGTGTTATCATGTATTTGTTATGATGCTGTTACATTTGTGCTTTACATGTACAATATTTATTACCATTTTGTTGCGCAGTATTTGCATCTGTTATTAATTATTGATCCTGAGAGATTTCGGCTGTAATTCCTGGCCATCTTCAGGGAACTAGCAATTTTCATCTACGTATACGGTTTATGTGGTAACTTTTGCGAAAATCGGAAGAATAATTAATACAAAATACTAATATTTTGTAAAAATTTAATAATAAATATCGTGTATGTAATTTGGTTGCACGGAAAATGTATAACGCTCAGTATGTACTTTTGTATCTTGGTTGTTGTATATTTATTTTATATTTCTCTGTTGTGCCTGTAACGCACTTATATCTGTTCTGCCAGTACAGTAATATTATAGAATATTAATATTATACATTATTATTATTATTATTATTATTATTATTGAGATTATTTAATGTGTTACCGGATATTTCTTCTAGATACTCAAGGTGTGAGCCTGAGAAGCTTGAAGTATATTATTATTATTATTATTATCATTATTATTTTATTCTCGCCTGTTAGTGATTAGTTGGCCGTCTTCTACTAAGTGCGGATCTCAACAAGAGATCAAAGCTATTTACTCCAGCACTTTATGAATGTTGTGTGCAGTTCGCATTGATGTGATCTTTAGTTCTATGGCCGACGAGTGAACTTGGAGCAACTGAAAGTTCTGATCTAATTCCTTCTTAAATTTTCCTAATTCTTAAATTATAACTGGCACAATTTTTTTTCCTCACATTCCACATCCTGCTGACCGCAATCCTCCGAAGAACATGCGTGTTGAGTGCTTGAGTCTTGGGAAGCTGATATCAAACTCTCCGTTTCTTGTTTAGGCCTGAGCTACACAACTACACCGAGGAATTTTCTTTATCTACTTATGATCTTTCAAAGTCCCGATAGAATTGTCCATGCATTGGTCTGCTCTTGAGTTCTTCTGTCTTCTCCTTTTCAGTCCTGAACTTGATTCTTGATATACTGGGGAGCAGGTTCTTGTTTCTTATAGTTTTGTTTTATTATATTAGTTTATTTTTGCAGAGAGTATTTGGTTTTCCCAGAGTAATATCTTTTCAGTAATCTGGTACGACTATCTTTACCTTACTTTCTGTACAATCTGAAACCAACAATAGCAGTAACCTTCGGGCCTCAGTCGGACCATTCTACCTCCAACATTTCGTCTTTTGATGTATAGTCTGTTGTTGGCCTTCGGGTGCTGGATTATTTCAATAGTTAGAAGTTTTCTCGTTTTATTATTATTATTATTATTATTATTATGGGTGGTGATGGTAATATTCATTTTTCAATTTTTTTTAATTCTTTACCCATAGTCATTTATGTTATCCTTGTATACGTAAGCGTAAGAAATTTATGCATGGTTTCAGAAAACGTAGTGTCTATTAGTGCAATTCTTTTACCAACATTCACACTTTAACACTTTCGGTGAATGTTGAAAGACAGAATGATCTTTTCTACCGAGTTAAACACTGCCTTTGATGTTATTTGTGACCCCATTACTTATTTGTAATCCATGTTCTGAAAATATGTGGAATCTGACAAATGGATACAAGATTTAGTGGGAACAGTAAATAGAGACTGGCTTGGTATAAGAATACGAGTAATAATGGATTTTACGTAAGTAGTGCGTGAGAGCGGTAACTGATTGGAATCCTTTTCTTGACAAAAGTTGTTTTTCGGTTTTTGTAAAGACGATCATAAAACTTCAGTTGATGTTATAAGTGGTAATTCTTGTAGCAGCTGGCCGATTGCCAGATTGTCAAGAATAGTCTTGTTACATTGAGATTTAACGTAAATTCATGTTTATTTATGGGCCTTAACTTAGGTACATACATCAAGCTTATCCTTAATATTTTATCTGCGGTAAATTTCCATAAAAGTAGGTCAACACTCTAGGACCCTTCAAGCTTGAAGCATACACATGAAATACTCAGGAAATGGGATTAATAAAATGTCTGAGGTCTGTATACAAACAGACCCAACGATTGTTGTCAACAAATGTATATCCCTGCCTCACACCTCTCTGGAGACATCAGCGCCTTCGAAGAGTCCCTGTAGAGTTTTCCTTATCTGCAATTCCCTACTCTTTGCCGTAACAGTTGTGAGGTGGCGGGAAGGAAAACCTCCTTCAGGAACTGAAGAAAATTCGTTATGTACTGGAAGACACAAGGGGCCATCTGGGACCATAAGAGAGGAGGTTGGGTGAGATGTGGAAGAGACAAACGACAGCTTATGCTTGGAGTGGGGGCGTTAGACTAGGAGACAAGGGAGGAAATAGCTGAAGTGAGTTTTTCGCACAAACACAAACAAAAATGTTGATCTTTGTGCATCTTTGGTACTACAATCTTTTGACATTTTCTGTGCCTTCTTCTTTTCTATTTACAATGCTGTGGAGACGTCATAAGGGAGAAATCACCTCACTTCCCTTCCATCACCCTTACTAATATAAAAAAAATGTTGCTGAATAGTCTAAAAATCGTGTGATTTCCTCCGCTTCAGTAAAAATGATGCACTTTTCAACTTTGCATATAAACCATATTGATTCCAGAAACTGTCAGTTGTTTTTCGTCCTTGTTTAAGATATGCGAAGTAAAGTGTGCACGCCTTGCAAAGTAATATTTGTAACAGTACAGACCAATCACATTTTTCGTTGCATCACCTTAACCATGGATTATATACGTTGAAAACGGGCCATGTTGTCTCAAAAGAATATTACTTCTAAAGCGGAAAGGAGTGAAATGTAACCATCCTACTACTGTCAAGGGTAAACCTCATGTCCAAAATATTTTTAATTTCGCTTAAATTGAATTTTGTCTGTACAAAGATATGTTTACTGATGAGAGCAGTTAATGGGAAACAATAACAAAACAGGGGGATTGTTTATACAATACATATTTTACACAGTACAAGTTTTACGAAAGGCAGTCCGATGCGTGATATCATTTCTTCCGCAGTCTGTCTTTCAAAGCGCGTTCTCAACGCAGTGCGATCTAGCGCTTTCTCCTTCAATTTTCCTTATCCTATCGTTTCCTTAAGGTCAATCAGTAGCTGTTTACGTCTTGTTCCTCTTCTTCCCGTCCATTCAGTCTTTCCCTCAATAATTTGCTTCAAAGACAGTTCATACGCAAGTTATGACCAATCCAGTGAGCCTTCCTTCGTTTTATTGTACCTAGGATATTTCTTCCTTCCTTCCTTGACTCCATGTAATACTTCTTTCTTCACACGATCGATCTAACTGGCGTCCTCCTTCCTTCTCCAGCACCACCTTTAAAACTCTCAAGGCATTTCTGATCTATTTTTAGAAGTACCCAAGTTCCAGCACCATATGTACATATGCTTCGAATGCAGCAGTGCACTGTTTTCACTGTTAGCTTAGGAGAGTCCTATCTTAAAACTGTCCTCAAATTTGACTATATCTTGACCCCTGTAGAGGACGAGATTTAATGTTAATATATATATATATATAGATTGTTCTTTATATATAAAACATAGGTAATTTAAAAATTATGTAAAAATTAACTATAAAACATAACCTTTTTTCGCTCTCTTAAGGCAAAAATTGTACAAGAAATGATATCTCATTACTTGGGAATGAGAGCCAGTAACTAATAACACGCCAAACATTACGCCATTTGTATGAATATGGAAAGGTATAAGGCCCGGTGGTTTTCGGCGGAGACATGCCGTCCCTCTAAGATGCAAAAGATGTATGGCGTATGTAAGAAACTAACTTCAGCTTAGACATGGTGATTACAAGCTGTGTTTGCAATTATAAACATGCATTTTACAGAAGGTACGCCGTGTGCAATAACGATATTTGTAGAGTGTAAAGAATATAATTCAAAATTAAGAGGTAAACACCGGTCTAGAGGCCGAACGGCCAAACTCAGTGAGAACGCATGTGCGTGCGTGATGCCGGAAATAGTTTCAATTTGCGAAATTTTGTATTGTAGAGAGCCCAGTATTCTGCTTTAGCTATTGTACTTTGGTTTATTGCGTGTTGTAGCATTTCGCAGAAAACTTCTGTTCCCACACTAAGCGTTAGTGGTTTCCATAAATTTCACTGACATTTGGAATGGATGTGCTGCTTTTTTCTTAAAGACGAAACCTGTTCTTAAAATATACTCTAGATTATTTTTACCATACAAATGGATAAAGTAACCGCCAAAGTATTGTACGTATTTTGCATTAAACTCTACGGCAAGAAGAGTTTACTAACAGTATTATGTTAATATCGAAGTGAGCACAAAGACAATTAACTACAGCTGAACATTCCACTAATCGAATATTCCTAGCATTGTGTTGAGTAATAAAGGACTCCTTCCATTTGCAGGAAAGAGATCTCCGCTCAGTAATCATCACCACTCTTAGTGTCTCTATTCCTTTTTTCTCCCCTTTCATGCTACTGTAACTGTGGGAGCGAATATATTTTCTTCTTGTACGCCATTTATAATTTGCTTTAATATTATGTCTGCTAATCACGTGTCTGGAGCCCGTTGTTTTCACGAGTCCATCACGATCACCGATCCCTCGTTTCTGTGGTTACGGCCGTCTCAGACAGCGAAGTGAAAGAGACAGTAGGGAATACAGAATGCGCCATAACACAGAGAAGCAGTAATTTTGCTGGGAAAAACGAGCACGAAATGGCGCCTGCCTTCTCCCATTGCTTTAGAAGAATATTGCTTAAGTACGATTGACAATGATGGAAGGCGTGCATAAAGATATTTCACCCTCTGAAAACACTCGAATTTCATTCAAGTAAAAAATGTTTAAGGATGTGGAATTGTATCCCGAATATTTCATCGACGTAACTGACATTATGCCGTGAAGTATTATATCGTACATAAATATTTCAGCAAAATTTATTTTCCTATTAGGCTATTTAAAAGTGTCAAAGTTGGAAAGAAATAAAAGGGAACACGCGTTTCAAAATACATCGCAGAGAATTTTATATACCGTATTGCTTTATTTGTAAGCTTCTCAGATTCTTGTACTAAGGGTCTAATAATTGATCGCAAGTTGTTCCTGTATTACAGGGACTGAGAACAAGGGCGCAAATGGCACAACGGTGTTACTTGTGCCGCGTACAACAGGCAGCAGTGTTGATTAGTATTTAGGGATGATATAACCTGTCAAGTGAAAACAATAACGACAAATGTTACTTATTCTCGCCCAATTACTGATTAGTTTTTAATATCTTTACATATTAAGTAAGAGGATGTTAATAATTAGCGAGTTATTTATTCATTGTTTACAGAAGAGCCCAAATTTAATAACTAGACAGAATAATAAATATACATCTGATTTAAAAGAGCAATAAAATGTCGAAATGAACGATCTGAAATGTAAGTACATCACTGTGAAGGGAAAAATCATTCTTAAAATTTTAGAGGCGAAAATATAATCGTCATACTATTAGAATATCAAAAGGCCTGTCTTCGCTGAACAATCAAAGAATGGTCTACATAAATCGCTGAATGTGACACGTAAACCATTTATGGTTACGTAGCAGCAAGACCAGGGATAGATAAGTGAGGCATGAGACAGAATGGGGAAAAAATTGTACATTTTAATAAAAATAATGAGTACAATTTATATAGGCCAATAGAAAGGGACTTAACTTTGTGCTTATCCAAACAAGGCGGAAGGCGTCAGCAGTCGCTACTAAGCTGCACAAATATACCGTGCGAATTTTTTGTTACAAAGCACCGGATCAAATGATAAGTACCTGTTGTCATGTGTTGAACCGAAACAGTGGAAATGTGTAAAAATAATATATTAGGAAACCATTAATTAGTTGCGGAACTAAGGAAATTATCACTGAAATTACACGGAAAAATTACGATTTATGTATAAAAGGGTACCAACTTCAAGTAAATTGCTTCTAGCAAATATAGTAAATCAAACCTTTTCTGAAGGGTAATGCACTACTTCATTGCCTAATCATACGAAGCGCAATGTTGTAACACGAGTACAGACTATGCCGACGTCACTAATAAATCAAGATACGTCAATGTGAACGCCCCCAAGAGCTCTAACGTTCAAAGGAAACTACTGCCATGAAATCCAAAATTAAATTAGACGGTCAGTTTAATACTGTTACTGTCCGAGCTTTGGCAGTAGAGCGTGAGGCGACGCGTCTTGAGAGTCAATACGAAATTAATTGCGAAACTTTAGAGTCCTCATAATTTTTGCTGCCTACGGAAGGAGACGCATAAAAATATAAGCCAAGGTGGTGACGAGAAACTTACTGACGTAGTGATATTAAGTCTCAGAGTACATTAACCTCCCCATCATCATATATTGTAGCTATATACCCTTCCTCACATAACACTCTTTTAGTACCTTTCTTCTTCGCCTATGTTTTTCACAATAAATCTTCATTGCTTCTTGTGCACATTTTCCTCCTAGATCTCCAGGGCTCGTGTAATAGGGATACAAAAACTCTTTTAAAGGAGAGAACACAGGAGAAGGGATAAAGGCGATGTGGAAGTGGTTTTCTCTTTGTCTGTTAAGTCTCCAACAGAATAACAACGCGCGAAGGACACTTAACTGAAGGCAACAGTTGGGCCTCTCGAGAGTAAGGAAGAGCTGTAGACTACAGAGAGATTGTTACGTGGTGTATACAGTATAGCACACAGGCAAATATGAAACCGTGTTGTGTTGTCCACAGGTGTCCTTTCCTTTAGTTTTGATTTTAAAAATGTGAATTCTGACGAAATGAGAGATGTAGGCTACCAAAGTTGTGTTTTTTTTTAAAGCTGAGTCTCGCGAATCGAAAACCTGAAATTTAAAGCCTAGTCAAAGCGGTATAAAGCAAGAAATCGCTTGGGACACCCATGCGCGGATGGGTAGAGTTAAAGGGACTTTAAAGAAATAGGTTGTGGGCTTATGGATCAGATTCAAGTGGCTTGGTATATGTCATTTGGAAAAGTCTGCACACTGATAATAAATATTCGGTTTTCTTAGAGTCCTAGACATTGTCATGTTTTCAAAACGTAGCATGCTCGTTGTAGTGATTTAGCTACAAAAGACAAGATTTGGATCTCTGTCCACCGATTGCCTTTTGTAAATCACACTAATATAATAGTGGATATCAGACAACTGTAACTGGAACGCATTAGCAATTATTTGGGGTCTTTGGCTAGGAAACGAAAAGGAATTCGTCAGTCAACATTTGACAGTTGCCGTATGGTTAGGACCACTCGGTCTCTGGACTTGTCCGTCTCCCCGTATTCGAGAAAGAACACAGCATTTCAGATAATGGATCTGTTCCCTTCCTCAGCTCAGTGGGTGGTGGGTGGGGGTGGGGGGGGGACCTACTCAGTTGTGTTCGAAAGAAAAGTTATCCGCAATTACTTTGGTTCGAACTCAGCCCAGTGGATACCTCTCCCACATTTTACGAGGTGATCAGAAAAGATTCAGTTTCGAAAGCTTAGTTTCGTTTGTCCTATACGATACGATGTACAAAGTCCAGATATCCAGTATATTTAAGTGTCATAAGCAGTCGTCAGACTATATGGAATTGACGTGTATGTTAGTGGGTTAGTGCACTGGCTTATACGGCTCTCTTCTGTCCTCTCACGGCACAGCTAGTCCGTGCATATGGGATTTGTGGTGAATAAAATGACACTGGGACATAATTTTCTCCAAGTTCTTTATTTTCCACCGTCAGCATCATTTCGCCAGTGCCCAGTACCTTGCACCGATGCCGAGCCATCTCATCAGTTGACAGCACCCTCAACTACAGCAGTTCGTTCGGGTACTGCTAATCCTTGCATGAACCTACCGCTTTTATGATGCCCGTGTGTTCGGTGCACGATTTAGTGTGTTTAATACTTTGTTAGGCCGCTGTCACACATGAAGCCACTGGCGATTCGATTGTGATGTTACGACAATGACGTGGCAATACGATACGCACGACATGATACGGCCTCAGACCCTGGAGGCGATGCCCTCAGACGATATGCACTGTTCCATTATGAACATGTCATAAATTGTAACTGAAACAGTACATTAGTAAGCATGACAGTAAGCTACATTACGTTTCAGAGTAAGTTGCAGTATATTCGGGAATAAATTATCTACTCTGGTTCATTAATTCTTTCCTCACTATATTAATTTTTGTCTGTTCTTTTACAACTAGGAACTTTTCCCTGACTCATCGAAATGGAGTGTATCCAAACAAGCTCCACAAGTATAGTATTTGCTTTGTCACTCTTGATTACATAGCCTAACACAGCACTGTACTGTCCGTGATAGTTCTGCCTTCTGTAACACATATTGTATATCTGTGGTGGCGATATGTTTACGACTGGCCGATAAGCGACGCGACTTGTTGAGTCGTCGCCGTATCGTATCGGCTTGTCGTCATCATATCACTATCATTTTGTCTTCAGTGTGCGAGGTCCCATTTGAAACAAACACTAGAGCCGTATATACAATTCCACTTACTGTTATTATCACTGTTTTTTGTGTCATTGTTTAGTTTCTCTGGACCTAACAGTAATTCAGAAGAAAAATTAAAAGAAAGCGAATATTTCTTTCGGACGTTTCGTAGAACTCCAAATAAGGGGACATGCTCATAGGAAGAACGTCACAAGTACAAAACAGTGCAGAATTTACGGTCAAGTGTGTGTGTGTGTATACACATGCATATGTATATGTGTATGTATGTGTACATATATAATACATACATACATACATTATACATACATACACACACACATACATACATACATACGTACATACTTACATACATACATACGTGCATACTTACATACATACATACATACGTACATACATACATACATATCTACATACATACATACATACATACATACATACATACATACATACTTACATACGTACATACGTACTTACGTACATACATACATACATACATACATACATACGTACATACATACATACATACTTACATACATACATACGTGCATACTTAAATACATACATACATACGTGCATACTTACATACATACATACATACGTGCAAACTTACATACATATATGCATACGTGCATACTTACGTACATACATACATACGCACATACATACATACGTGCATACTTACATACATACATACATACGTGCATACTTACATACATACATACGTGAATACTTACATACATACATACATACTTACATACATACGTACATACATACATACATACATACGTGCATACTTACATACATACATGCATACGTACGTACATACATACATACGTGCATACTTACATAAATAAATACATACATACATACATACATACGTGCATACTTACATACATACATGCATACGTACGTACATACATACATACGTGCATACTTACATAAATACATACGTGAATACTTACATACATACATACATACTTACATACATACGTACATACATACATAGTGCATACTTACATACATACATACATACATACATACATACATACATACGTGCATACTTACATACATACATGCATACGTACGTACATACATACATACGTGCATACTTACATAAATACATACATACATACATACATACGTGCATACTTACATACATACATACATACATACATACATACGTACATACATAGTGCATACTTACATACATACATACATACATACATGCATACGTACATACATAGTGCATACTTACATACATACATACATACATACATACATACATGCATACGTACGTACATATAGTGGGATTCAAACCCATGAGATCCCGAACTTTTACGGTAAGACGTAAGCGTCATAGACCGATATTGTTGTTATCTGCAAGTATACGTAGATATTGTAATCTGACGTAGAAGTAACTGCTGTATCGCTGCTTCGTCTGGATACTTAGGGCAGGCCGTAGCAAGACCAGAGCGCTGTACGCGGTCAACATGCAGTTATGGACGTCTTAATGACGCTCCACACACATAAAAACTGTGTGCGAATCCCACTAATCAAGCAGTAAAATTCCCCTCTTTGTGTGTCCGACATTTTGTGTTGTAAAAAACGGAACATTATTGTATTCTGTGTATTGCAGATTGAACTTTGTGAGTTCTTTTTACGCAGCGGATTAAATAAATGCATTGTATGAGAGTAGGTCATCTCTTTGTTTCACCTCCAAAATATTCAAGGGAATTTCAGTGGCTTTGGATTATCTGTGTGAATACGAGTAACATTAATCTTAGCAACTGACCAACTTAATGTACAAATTATTGTTTTATAATAAGTTTATTATATTCCTCTGCATGTTTCGAGCACTCCTGTGCTCATCATCAGGAGGTCAAATTGTACTATGCAGCATCTGGTATCGTCACACACTGTAGGTGGTCGTCCGGTCCGCAGGTTGCGCACCGGACGACCACCTACAGAGTGTGACGATACCAGATGCTGTATAATACAATTTAACCTCCTGATGATGAGCACAACAGTGCTCGAAACATGCAGAGGAATATAATAAACTTATTATAAAACAATAATTTGTACATTAAGTTCGTCAATTGCTAAGATTATACTGAGATGCACGGTCAGCAAAACATAAAAAATAACATTATTTAGTATTCGAAGAACAGCCTTTCTCTTTTCCAAAATGATAAATGGATAACTATATGAATTTACTCTGAAGGACATACTGTAATATCCATGCTATGATTTGCGTTCAGGTAGCAGCCAGCGGACTGGTTCCTCAAGTAACACGCCTTGTTTATTCAGGGCTATATACTACAGCATGACATACGATCCTTCTTGATAAGCCTCTATGGAAAACGAATATTCATTACAGTTTTTTTGTTTGTAAAACAGCGGCGCCGGACTTTTCTGAGCCAGATGTATCCAGTTCACAGCCTCGCATCTCATCTCTTAACTTTATCCATGACCAGGCCCCGCAAGAGACGTTCTCCATTCACGTTCTCAGCCTACTCTTTTGTAGCGCGTGCTGCGAGTGACACCCTTCCAAATTGCCTTGATTTTAACACCTAGTAATATTTCGTGGACAGTAAAAATTTTGAGACCCCCTCTTTTTTTTGTTTTTCTGCCTTGTCAGTTGTCAAAACCACGCCGTATAAGTACAACATCACAGCTGCATATTCTTGGAAAAACGCCACTTGGTTCGGATTAAATAATCCATCTTCACTTGTCTTCTCTTAACGTCCAAATACTTCCTCTGCACTTGTTCCCCAACACCCTTCGTTTGTTTCACGTTCATATAGGCCGAACACGCCACGCGGAATAATAGTGTTACATGTCTAAATACTTAGGTCCTTGGACAGTAAAAGGGGAGATAAATTGTCAGGACCGAAAAGTAGTAAGCATTTCCGGAATTCAGTGTGTTGTTGCATTTTGCGAAGTGAATATTTATTGGCGAAGGCTGATTCCAAGTGCAAATTTACACATTAGTTGTCTTGAAACTTATTCCATGTCCGCTATAAGACAGTACGTATACACACCACGTGTCGCACATTCTGCGACTCTGTCTGTACTCATTGTGTGTCCACTGTACAACATGTGCGGTGTATTTTCTCTAGGGTTTGTCATGCATGCAGGAACTCTGGTTCTGCTTCGCTGAAAATGTAACGTTACAACGTAGAGCCGTATCCCCCACCCCTAGCATAGAAATCCTTTCCTGGTTTCACGGACCCAAACGACCCTCGCCTGATCCTCGCTCTTTTTCACGTCTGTCTTTGTGTGTGTGTACAAACTTAGGATGAGAAAATTTAATTAGTACACACCAACTAATGCACATATATAAAACTTTTTTACATAAAAACTTTTAAAATCGCTCCAACATGTTTCGATCCTAAGATCATCTTCAGGGAGCTACACTGTTCCTTGCTAAAGTCACATTTTTTAAATTACCTACCGATTAATTTCCTTATTTTAACTTGGTGCTGTGGCAGCATGTATTGTGTAAGTCGTACACTGTTGAGAATGCGCCTGTCATGTGTTATGCTGCGTGAGACACACACGACACACACCCATAGTCAGGCACACTCTCAGCAGCGTACGACTTACACAATAAGACATGCTGCCACAGTACCGAGTTAAAATAAGGAAATTAATCAGTGGGTGTTTTAAAAAATGTGACTTTAGCAAGGAACAGTGTAGCTCTGTGAAGATGATCTTAAGATCGAAACATGTTGGAGCGATTTTAAATGTTTCTATGTAAAGAATTTTGTGTGTGTGTGTGTGTGTGTGTGCATTAGTTGGTGTTACTAATTAAATGACTCTACGAAATGCACGGTGCAACGATAAAGATAGTTATGATGATAAAATAATTTTTGTACTCTGAATACTGGACAAAATTTTACCATTTGTTGTAGTTTTAGGATTTTTCAATCCAAATTATTGTCGTCAGTTCCAAGAGTGGTGAAAATTAATTTTCGGTAAAATCTGGAATCTCGAGGGTTCAAAGAGCAGCCTTTAGGTGGCACAAGCATAGGGCAAACCACCGTAAAACACTGTAAAGTGATGTGTTGATCACAGTTCGACGGCAGACAGCTGAGGGTGCAGACAGGTGTGACTGGGCAGTGGACCTATTAAGGTTAAGTTCTTTGGATTGGCCCTGCTAAACTGAATTATTGGCAATATCTCATTTTCGACGGTCGCAACGAAATTTTATTGATAATAAGCAGTTCAATCGGAGACGTAAGAAATGAAAGCCTTGTGGTTGGGGCGTTACGTGTGAAGCTTATGTAGGAAATCCTAATGCAGAACTTACGAACGGAGGTAGTGATTTGGAATTTCTTTACGAGTTATTTGAAATAAAAACTTGCTTAAACATGCAGTTCTGCTTGAGCCGTGTGTAAAAATCAATCTGGATTGAACATTAAATAATAGACCTGTTAGCTTCGTAAAAAAGTATTTTACTTCGAGATTTTTTTGTAATAAAGCAGTTTAGTTTTGTCCTTAGATAAAAGAGCGGCCCGGTTTACGTCTTACATAAAAATAATACATTAAGAAGCTTAGAGAACGAAACCTGTTTGTAAAGCACCAATTTTAATCGATTTCGAATAACATTAAAATTTTATACTGTGCTTTACATTGCTTAATGAAATTTACTCCACCATATGAGATAAAAAAGTAACATTATGACAAGCTATGAAATAGTGCAACTCAGTGCTTTGAACTTATTTTTTCTGTGTTTTAAAACACGTTAATGAACCCATTTTTCTGACCTTTAAAATTATCTCGATTTTATATTCACATATCAAGGAATACATGCATCTGTCTCTTTCTTCAATTACATAAATCTATTCCACAAAGTCAAAAGAATGTCTGTAAGATGCACCACAATATTCTGTCCATATATACTCCTAGCTTTCTGAAATTATTTCTTCATTTCAACCTCTCGTATTCAAATTTAGTACACACGTCTCAGAGCCCTCGTTTATAAATTAAGTTATTTTGTAGATATTCTGTACATTAATTTTTGCTTCCGCGTAGATGGTAGGATAATATTAAAATGGATCTTCAGGAAGTGGAATGAGGGGCATTGACTGGATTGATCTGGGTCAGGATAGGGACAGGTGGCGGTCTCTTGTGAGTGCGGTTACGAACCTTCGGGTTCAATAAAATACGGGGAATTTCTTGACTAGCTGAGAACCTGTTAGCTTCTCAAGAAAGACTCTGCTCTCTGGAGTTGGTTAGTTAGTCTTTGCTTCCTGACATCTAATGGGAGAAATTTGGCATAAAAAAGATTTCACTGTGTTACTTCTAATTCACTCTAAATATCAGGGCTTTTTTTTTTGTATCTAGAACACCCATTCGTACACCGAAAAATGCAGAGATCCTTAACGCATGAAAAGAACTTGTGAGGAACCCAAACAACTTTTCGAGCACTAAACTAAACTAAACTCCGTGGCCTTAGTCCGCACGCGAACTATACCGACAGATCGGCCGCCGCCGGTCGGCGAAGTGCCAACTTTTGCAGATAGAGGGGTGTCACGTGGTCAGCGCAACGGGTCCCCACAGCCGTTAATCTCTGTTTTCTAGACCTGGAGCCGCTACTTTTTTCATTCAAGTAGCTCCTCAATTGA
>Ga0131853_10004286_pt1 | contig 25558 bp, 21 predicted proteins | sample TergutLab28metaG_FD_92764 | JGI IMG/M metagenome (GOLD analysis project Ga0131853, IMG submission 92764) | Labiotermes labralis P1 segment gut microbial communities from Petit-Saut dam, French Guiana - Lab288 P1 (version 2) (version 2) | ecosystem: Host-associated > Arthropoda: Insects >... | reverse complement strand
CAATAAGCGCAGGACCCAACGAGCACAAACTTTCCTATAGCCTAAGCTTTCAATCATCTCCTGTACTGCATTGTGCCCTAATCCAAGTGTTCGGGCTATTGTGTCCACAGTCACACGCCTGTCATCTTGAATGATATCATCCACTCTCTCCTTGTTGCGTTCAGTTGAGGCTGTTCGAGGGCGACCACTCCGAGGCTGATCTTGGATGCTCGTGTTAACCATCTTTAAAATGTTTCACCCATCTTCAAACACTGCTCGCACCCATGCACACACTTCCATAAGCACACTGAAGTCTATGGTGAATTTCTGCAGCAGGGATTTCCTCTTTAACGAGAAATTCGATGACAGTACGCTGGCCTAACGACATATCGTTGTCGGCCATTTTGTTAGGAGTGAAACTGGTCACGTGATGCAAGCTACTGACATCACAAGACACTCAAGGATAATACAACAGCTGGTTCCATCTACCACAATACTCTCCTTCGTCTGCTGTTCCCGGTTTGCATGCAAAAAATGGCTGCTCATGACTTTCAGTACGACCCTCGTAATTACATGTAATACAAGCACAGCCTTTCCGGTAAATTGCTGGATGAAATAAAAATTTATCACACATATCCAATGTGACATACTGTCAATATTACAAATATGAACACCAAACATTATTCACTCACACTTGATGTTTATGTAAGATACTCTTCCTTCTTACATCAATGAATAACACAATAAATCTATGACACAATTACAGAAAATAGTTACCTTTAAATGGCTTCAGGTTGTCAAAATTAACAGCCTGAATGTCAAATTTCTTTGGTTTCCTCTTGTTGTTTATGTCAAACAAGTATATCTGCTCTCCACCCAAATTAACCAGCAGCTCATTGCCATCAGCACTGAACGTTAAGTATGTTGAGGCCAGGTTCCTGTACTTCTTTCGGTAGTCCTGCTGCTTGACTGGAAGATGCCCTAGCAGCGGCAGAGAGAGAGAAAAACATTTGCAGCAGAATGATGAGTAAAAGCTGACTATCCAGTCACAGGGCAGCCCACAAGGGGTTTATTGTGGACAAAGTATTGCAGGTACTCAGTATTGTGGTTTTCCTGTCTCTCATCAAAGATGGGATAGTACAGCTGGTACGGCAACAGAGCTGCAGGCTAGAGGACTGAGGAACTTTAAGTCAATTCCTGGCAGGATAAGTGATTTTTTTCTTCTATATGCATCCAGACTGGTTCCGGTGCCCAGCCAGCTTCCTATCCTATGTGTACTGCGGGCTCTACCTCAATGGGTTAGACCAGCAACTGAAGCTAATTTCTGACATTCCTCTAGTGTCGAGGTTAAGAGTGGGTGCAGATATACCTACACTCACCCATATGACTTCATGACATGCACAGGGACAGCTCCCCTCTAACCACAACTTGTCATGCCCTAATGTTGTACACTTACATTATCACTAGTACCAAAGGCCCATTAGAGGCTGCAGTACCATCACTCTACCTCTGCTTACCCCCCTCCCCCAATCATTAAAACTCTACTGTACAGACTTCTTTCTGCATTTGGTAGTTATTCAACCAGTCATGAAATTCATGTAAAAGGCAAAGTGTAACCACTGTGTTAATCTGTAAATGACCTATATTCACAGATACGAACACACATAATTTTACGCTCCTCAAAATAAATTTTACATATTTAAACCAGGAAATTCGTTACATTTTTATTACATGCTGTATAAGCTCCGTTTCTTTTTCCAAAAAATGCTGTTTAAATCATAATTTCATCTTCTTCAGTTCATATAATACTCACATTTTTCATAACCCATACATTAAAATTTAAACACCAACCAAGTCATGTAAAGGTTAACAAAACCAGTAGGTGGACGCTATTCTTAGTCAGTTACACACTTATCACACATGATAAAAGCTTTTATAAAGATCGTGCTGACAACCGTGACAAAGTAAGGAACTCTGTGGCATGTATCAGGGTAGGACACGCTGGGATCACTACAGTATTTAACATAATATGGAAGTATCTGTTGATAAAGTGTAATATTCCAAACAACTTCTTGCACCAACCTGCCACATAATATTGAACACAGCCATGGGGCAGGTTATCTTCCAGGTCTCCCTCCCCAGCTCGAGAGGCCATGTAGTTCTGGCGCTCCCAATTGGAGCGAGACATACTGTCTGGTGGATACTGAGAATATAACAATCAAAACCAATTAAAGTATGTGACATTTAAGATTATGATGGTACTGAAAACAAAGATAAGTCTTGTGGGATGTAAATCATATATTGTGGTACACAGATACCAGCTTATCAGAACAAGCTACCCCCTTTAACCTGTAGACAAGTATAGAAGATGCCTCCAAAATGTGGTTACACATCTACCAAATTTCACATTCAAAGGCCCGTGCGTCGCTAATATATTCTCAGAGTACAACCAACAAGATGCAACATTTCTCAAATTTATTTATTTCCGTAAGACGCTCTACATGTTTCAGACGGTTTTTCCGTCCATCACCAGGAGCACAAAACTGCACATACAGCGTCAGGCAATTGTCAGACCGTTACTGCTACATCTACCAAAATTTATGGTGTCAGACTGTAGTCTAAAGAAGGAATGTCAGCCATTTTACTGCCATGAATATCGCAGGATGCTGGTACATTCATAATACCATCACCAGCATGGTTACACTAAATTATTCTCAAGTGATTAAAAAAAAAAGAATGAAAATCTTCCAAAGACATTCATGGAATAATGTTTGCTACATTGTCAAAAGCAGGTTGGCACCATTTCATTCTACAATTTGCATAAATCAATAGTTCAGAACTCTCATACTATCCAAAGCACCAAAAATGTACCTCTACAGTGGTAGGCTTTATCATCCGCCGGTCATACAGCCTGATATATGGGTCATTTGCTCCAACAGCAAGCAACTCAGGACGCTGGGGATTAATAGCGAGACACTTTGCTTCAGCATATCGACCCAAATGATTCAGCAGGTTCACCAGCACATTGTTAACTTCCCTGGAGCAGGAATGTGGCATTCGAAGATCAAATTGCCTGAAGAGAAGCATATGTTTATCAAAAAAACTGCAGTAGTGTTACAGACACATGCTGGGAAAAAACTAAAAATATTACCAATTTTGTTTCAATCAGTAGTACAGTGACATTCATGCAATTTGGTAGACTGGTACTAACATTTTGGTCTAACCTGCTGCTTCAAAGGGAAGCTACCCTGAGGTTGACAGAATGTTTCTCTGAAATGCTGGAACCTACCAACCAAATCACACAGCATTATACACCAAGTCCTTGTTTGACACCCTGGTTGTCTTCCTGAAAAAATCTGTTGAATGTCTACAACTCCGTGCTAGAGGCATTACTGTATTAGATAATATAGCCAAGGATGAATCCACTCATCTCCTCACTTGCTATGACTAAGACTTACAAGTGGAAACATTCTAGCTTCTAATTACTACAGTATTCCATTCATATACAAGCCATCAACTTACGAGTTTTTGTCCATGTGAGATGAAAAAATTACTACCTGTTTATTAATTTGTGAGCCAACTTTCACTCACATAAGCTCCTTCCTCATGCAAACAGATCAGTGAGCCTAGTGCCTCTTACAAGCTTATCAGCTGCAGAAGATTTGTCATTTGAGGATCCTGAACCCAATGAACCACCAACCCCAACACTGAAGAATTTATGTACTTCTTTAGTATGTAACTAACACCGATAACCTCACTAACATTGGCAGCAAAGGTAGCCATTATAACAGCTGTAACTTTGGTAACCAGATAATATCATTAGTAGCCAAAGTAAACAAATTAACATTGGTAACTTTGGTAACAAATGGGCACATGTGAATAAGGTAATGGACCTTTGGGTTCCATAAAATGCTGGGAATTTCTTGACTAGCTGAGAAATCATTAGCTTCTCAAGAAGGACTCTACTCCATGGAGTAAGTTAGTAACCTTGGAAACAAAGGCAACCATGGTAACAATAGTAGACATAGTAACCATATTAACAAAGTAACTTAAGTAACAAAGGCAACCACAGTAATGTTAGTAACGATAGTAACCACATTACCATCAGTAACCATGGTTTATAAAGACAACTATAATAATGTTAGTAACCACAGTAACCCTATTAACATTGGTAACCAAGATAACGTTTGGAACCAAAGTAGTCATAAATGTATGTTGGTCCTAATGCAAAGTATCAGTCATTTTTGTTCAATTTTAAACAAACCTTAATTTTCTTGACAGATTTTAGTACAACTCCCCAGTACAAAATGTCATAAAAAGATGTCCAATGTGAGCCAAGATGTTCCATGCAAACAGACAAATGAACAGACAGGTGCTCTTTGTGACTCTGCACATGTGATTAAAAGCCCTGTGCTCACTCTTCTGTCAGATTTCAGTTGCTATGTAATTCACAAAGCACTTATGAATAGGGCCAGACAATGGTAGTGGTGACAAGTATGCTTCAGTAAGTATTGCAGTGTCCACCCTTGCCAAAAACAATTCTCCACGCAATAGCACCACTTACCATACAACGTTATTCTATCAATTTCAGCATGTTATAACTAAATTAGCTGTCTCTCCAGAACTTTTCAAAGTTACTGACAATACTTACATTTGACGGAATTTGTCCTTAACAATTTCCTGTTAAACTCCAACATGCTTGAAGCTTCACCATGCTCCAAGATCATGTGATTGAATCCGTGTGCTTGCTTGGTAGCAAATGAAATGTCCACTCTAAGCCAGAAAAACTCAGGCCATCAAGAGATATAATTGGCACGTAAATCCCTTTCCCAAGGGTAACGTTAACAAATAAATACATGACACTTCAACCGTCCTAACAAAGTAGAATGACAACTGTGCTGTGTTAATAAAGTAAAGCAGAAAATGAAGAGGCTAAGCAATAACACAGGAACTACTGGTAAATGTATATTGAGATCTGAAGTGAATATTATGATGGTGGCTTGTGGGGATGTGCAGCCATCCAGTCTGACAGCCTGGCATGTATAACATTATGAGAGAGAATAATGCCGCTGGACCTTAATTTTAATAACATGTCTACATGGTAGAAAGCTACAAACTCCTACTATAATAGTTTCAGTTGCTCACTTGGTCAAAACATTATGTTGTTAGTGGAATCTGACATTCCATGACTGTCTTTATGGAAGCCAATTATTGGCACCTACCTTCAGCCAGTTCAATGCAAACTATACACTTCCCAAACCTACTTCTGTAATATTCATTTGAACATTATCCTCCATGAACATCTAGGTCTGGCCACAGTGTCTCACCTTTGAGCACTTTCAATAACGAAACAAAAATAAGATCATGAACAATAAAACCACCAACAACAACGTTTTCTTTTGTAGCATGATGTTGTCTTGCATGCGGGTGAATATGGTAAAACGATAACTTGACTCACATCACTGTTCCATCCTCAGCAGCACTCCAGAACATGTACGGGACATTGGGAGCAGTAGCGAGGCGTTTAACTCGACCCGTGTGACAACTACACACATGTGTTGTTTCACTCAAACCCACATCATGCACTCTGATACGACAGTCCCCAGCACCAGTCACCAGGACTCCATCAGAAGATTTTGGTAGAAACTAGTATATTAAAAATAACAAACAGTAAGAGCTTAAGCAGAAAATTTTCAAATGTAATCTCAGGCATAGCCTCTTTCCAAACTGCTGTAGGAAGTCTCTTGAAAAGTTCATGCCTTAACTGTGCAAGTAGCTGGTCTGACTCTTTGTAATTTCATGGTCTTTCTGTGACAGGGGGGAAGGCATTTATCATGCATCAAGCAGATCCAAAACCAATGCAACAATGTAACAGCAAGTACTTACTGCCATTTAAATAAAGTTGCAACAGCAGCCATGAGATTTCAATAGACTGACAGCCTCATCTTCAACGTGTACGTGGACTGCTCAGAAAGTAATGGCCCCCTTTGGTTTCTAAGTTAATATTTATTCCTAAATCACAAATATTACAAATTATGAAGAGTGATGGTTTGGCCCCATACCCTATTTTTCCACAATGTCTCCACAACCACTTCTACAGCCTTGCGCCAATGAGGAAAAGTGTGCACATGCTTTGTCAGTACCATGCCCTGTCCAGATCATGTAGCCAGGTTCTGGGTGAATCACATCATGTCTCAGACTTTGCATCATAAACTGCATCCTTCAGGGCTCTAAAACTGGTGAAAATCTGAGGGCGCTAGATCGGTGTCATAGGGTGGATGGAGTAACAATTCCCACCAAATTTTGTAATGGATTCCCGAGTCTTCCAACTCGTGTGCAACCTTGCACTGCTAAGTCAAAACAAGTTTTCAGCCATATTCTTGTGAGGCCAAACTCGTATGAAACGCCTCCTGAGGTATGTCAGCATCCTGATGTAGGTGTCAGAGTTGACTTTCACTCTCTCAGCACTACATCCACAAGATGCACTCAATCACAGCTTAAAAAAACAGTGATCATGACCTTGCCTGCTGATGGAGAATTTTCTAAAGTTTTCTTCCAGGGAGTTGAGGTATGTGCCTTTCAACAGATTTCCTTCTTGTCTCCAGTTCAAAATTATGGAACCAGGTTTCATATGCTGTTAACAATCCGGGAACAAATGGCCTCTTCCTCAGCTTGAACATTTGTTATGAACTCCGAAGAAATGGACTTTCTCTCAGTTTTGTATTCAACTGTAAGACTCTAAGGAGCTCATATCACACATACCTTCAAATATGTAAGAAATCAAATGAAGTGACTTCGACTTCCTTTTGTGATTGAAAAACTGAGCATCAGTTGGTGGGTCAGGATGTGTCAATCATTGCAAATGATGCCATCAGCACACTGTAGCACTTTAGGACCAACAGGTGTGACAAAACAGCCTGAGAGAGGCAGATCATGGGGCTCTGCCCTTCCTGTTTCAGAAACCGTCAGGCTTCTGTTGACCACTGAAATTCTTTAAACACTGCAGAGAGCTCTGTGGACATTTACCAATTCTTTTCCAGCAACAAGAAATTACATCACAGCAAACTTTCTGTACTGTACACCACTGACCAACTCCAATTTTTAAGTACCGCTGTAGTGGCACTATTTGTCACAAATATTTAAAACTTCGTACATAAATACCAGAAACTTAAAACTTTTGTCACCTATAATCTCACATTCCTAACTCTGTTACTGGCCAAGACTACAAATATGGTTCATTACTTAGTGGGTAATTTATGTAGCTTACAAAGAACAAATTATGCCCCCCCCCACCCCCCAAAAAACATACAAATCTAACATTATATACACACACATTACATCCATTGCAATGCTGGAATTTCTTTGTTGTAATTAGAAAATTTACAGATTGTAAAGTGATACATACTTTCATACACACGTGCTTACACACACATACACAAACATGCATATGCATACTCTCACACACACGTGTATGCTCTCCCATACGTACAATTTCTCTCTCACTCACACACACACACACACACAAAAGGGAGCATATGCATTGTATAATAATTCTGGCACATTTTTGATCTTCTGTAACTGTCTTCCAAAGAAAGAAAGTCACATTTATGATCCCAACTTTATTGGCTTAGTAAGAAAGCTTGTTAAATCTTTACAAATTTTATAATGAGTAATGATAATAGGAAATATGAATTAAATGAAATGTTGTGCATACAATTATCTTGTGAAGATTAGGGTGATCTGAGATGTTACATCACACCAGTTGATAGCCACCAATGTTGCAAAGGCACCTAATGCCTCACTCCCGTACTCCAAAGATGAAGGCAACAGATTCCTGTGAAACAGTGGTACCTAGTTGCCGAACTGCACAGAATATCTGAGTGGATCACATTACTGACAGTCACTGCCATGAGAACCTCAAACCTATTTACTGGGACTACAAATATGTTTGTAGGAAGGGTGGTGGGAGGAATATCTACCATATAACAAGGAACCTGACAAATGACATTGCTGAATACAGTAAGGCATAGTATTATGACCATACCTTCACTGAAAATATATTTCCATGATGACCAGTTGCTATAGTGTGGATTTTCTTGTGTAGGAAAGGATCCCACAGGATAACTTGCACATCATCTGAAGCAGACGCAAGAGTCCTAAAATGAAAAATGTATTCCCTTCAGCTGAAGGAATGACAGTAATACAAATGAAGAATACATTTACTATGTCAATGCATGATTCTCTTCAGTATAGACTATGTTAAAGTGCAGAATGATAACTGGCTGCAAGCGGATTAGTGCCCTTTGTCAAAACTGTCAAGGTGAATGTATTTTGTTAAGATCCTATTCCAGGAGCCAAAAAAGATATCTGTTTCAGCCTTTGGCACCAAATGTTGTATGTATATTATGAACATGTGATGTTCAAAATGCAGAAATGTTACATAATTATGATCTGCCCTTTTGCAGCCCCAATTTAATTCCCAGGCCTTTGCAGTCATGCAATTCTGTCACCAAAGGGTTAATATAACACAAGTGTCAAATATTCACAGTCACCTTTACAAATATATTTACATGTTCATACAGCCAGTTACATATTTTGGCTGCATGCCACTAGTGGATCAAACTTCAGTCATTCCATACACTTGAATGTTGGAAGCATACTGATACACACACTAAGTATAAAACTGTGGGGCATGTGGCTATTTCTTAGCATCAGAGGTATGTGCCCCATAACAACATTTCAGTCAACGAAGGACTGCATATATGACAGTGGTCCAATAAGATTATAATATTGTAATACTTACCATTGTGTTACAATTCCCTACAGTATTCAGTACAGTAACATGCTGTACAGGTTTGTAGCTTAGGAGCAATAGGCTATACCATAGAGCCTAGGTGTGTAGCAGGCTATACTGTACTATCTAGGTTTGTGTTAAGTACATTTTCACACAATGACAAAATCGCCTAACGACACATTTCTCAGAACGTATCCTTGTCGTTAAGCTATGCATATCTGTATTAGCCTTTGGCTGATCCCAGTGACCACAATGTCCAAGGTGATGGTCTGTAGCCACTCTCTTGCTGGGATTGTGGGTTAAAATTCCACCAGGGGCATGGATGACTGTCTGTTGTGAGTGTTGTGTGTTGAAAGGTACAGGTCTCTGCATCAGGCTGATCACTCATCCACAAAAGTCCTACTGAGTGTGGTGTGTCTAACTGCATGTGATCTCTAAGCCTTGATACTGAGGAGGCCCTGGTCCACTAGGGGCTGTTGCGCCAGGGGGGAAAAAAATTAGTCTTCTGACAAATAACAGTGTGGCTGAATAGGGATCCAAAGTAATTATTATTTACATACTTTCTAATCTAAACTAAATAAAATCTCCTCAGGCAGACAGCTGCATCAAGGTGCGAGAACTTTCACACCTTGACATAGCTGTCTGCCCAATTATATTTTATTGATTTGTCGCCATGAAAGCTTCAAGACTTATATAAACAGTTATGGTACTGAACTAAATTTTTAGGTCGTTCATCACTCCTGGCTTCTCCACTTTCTGTCTAATGCACAACACCCTCTAGATTAAGCCAATTAGCTAAACACACTTGTTGCTAGTGATGTTATCATTGCCAACATTTGTGTGAAAAGAATGGCTAGATACTGGAACGAAGTACTGGCAGTATGCTGGAATGGGACCCACACGAGTTCATGGGAGATGAAGAAGGTATGAATCCATGAAACTTATTCCATGGCTTTGGGTAAGCTGCACTGTAGAAACATTTGCTACATGGTGAAGGTTAAATCAACACGTCTGTCAGTCTTAAATACCCGTAAGTTCCTTCCTTACATTTTTTTTTAACAACTAAATGCAGCAAAACCTCATTAATTTTAAGTGCTCAGGACCTAGAAACAGGGCTTTGGATCACAAGATTGTGAATTATCCAGTTGTGTTCAGTGCACACTTAGCTATTATATGGCTGATTAAGGTTCTGCTGTTATGGCGTAAGCCACGATTTTTGTACTCAATTAAGTAATCAGAAGATTCCCTTCTTGTATTTATCTGTAAATGCCTACCACACAATTTAATACAATTTACTTCAAAATGCAGGCCATAAGTAATTATGCACATTTGCCACACTTTTATCTTAGTTCACTCTTAACTAAAATAGGACTCAACCAAACTTTGTTCTGAGAATAACCAGTCATAAAAAGACACATTCATTCAAACTGTCAATAAAATAATAAAACAATGTATTTTAAATTATTCAACTTTTTGTAAGCAAAGGGATGTAAATATAGTTTTGAATTAAAAATTAAGTAAATTTCAAATTCACTGCATTAATAAGTGCACAAAATCATATGTCTGCAGCCATGGGATCACCATGTGCTTAAAACTACGTAGTATTGTGAAATGACCGATTTTGAAGAAACGAGATTTTACTGCATTACTTCTCCAAAAATGAAGTGTTTTCTGTGGCTGTTTTGTTTTAGAGATATCGCACTTCAATTTTATAACAGCAGACTAAGGACTCACATGTAACAGTTTGCACCAACTGACAATAAACAGTCATTTATGGCCAAATTTTTAAAAACAATACACAGAATGTGATAGGTGGCATGTGAAGATCGTCTGACGCCATACAACATGCTGTACAATTTCTGTCTCTCTGTCACGGCAGATGTTCCATGACTTTTAATAAAATAAAAAATTAATTAATTAATTAGTAAACTGCAAGCACAACTATATATTTACTGTGTGATGATAAGCTACATAAACAGACAGTTGTTTGATGGTGATTTACTAATTAACTAATAATTTAAGCAAAACAGGATGTCTTCTGTCAACTTAAACATTGATGTCTGTCCTTTTCCCCACTTCCACAGTCACAAGTAGAATCATATTAAGATACGTCCTTCTAACATTTCACAACTACCCTGTGAGACCTGAGGTTCATAAGGCAATGAATGTAAAGAATGCTGCCTTCTGGGTGGTGATGTCATGTAAACAAGTAGTGGTGTATCAACATATCAAAAAACCCTAACCGCCTCCTTCATTAAAGCTGATGTGCTGGGCATGTGTGGAAATGACATGCATGAAACAAAATGCACTAAGGAAAAGCTGAGGCCAGGCAAATGGAAGGTGCAACAGAAGAAGTGATGAACAGTAACAAAATACAGCTGTTAACCAATGCCACTAATGAGTGGAGTAACCAGGACAGCAGTTAAGGAAAAAGTGGGGGAAGTGAACACAAAAATACAATTAAAGTGGGGAATTAAATATAATATGACATAAAAGCACAAACAGGGGACAGGAAAGCAAGAAGAATAAGTGAAGGGGATACCAACCAACTACACAAAAAACTAAGAGCCTTTGCTAGGTTAGACTATTCCTTCGTATGATGCTACAATGTGAAAATGATGCCACTGCCTCATACAATTTAACAGTATATTCAATTTTGTTAGGATGTTTGGCCACCTTTACTGCAAACCTTGATTAGTTCATACCAAGGACTACTGAGTAACAAATAACGTCAAACACAGTGTTTTATTGTTAGTTCAACTCTATTATCTACATGATGTCACTACATGTTTCAGACCATAAAAGAGCCATCTTCAGGCAAGACTAGTACATAAAATGCCAAGAAAGGTAATACTGAAATGAAAAAGGCCCTTCTCTTACCACATAAAACACGTCACAGAAACTGTGTATTACCATACCTCCATGAGTAGTTGCAGTATTAGTAAATATTAAAATATAACATAAAATCTTAAGAATTCATCAAATTGGAGTATCCAATAGTGTCTTAATATTCAATATTCCCTTGTGTACTTTGTAGTAGTCTTGTCTGAAGATGGTCCTATTACAGGCTGCAACATGTACTAACTTCATGTATCTAATATAATTTTACTTACAACAAAGTGATGTCTTTGAATCACTTCATTTCTTACTACACAGACACAGAATACAATAGAATTCCCTCTCCAAAGGTATGGATGTCTTTGGATTTAATCCAGAAAACTGGATGCACTGCTTTAGAGGCCTCTGTGATTCTGGGGAAATGGGTTGTGCCTCTTTCTAACAGTACCATGCCATTTGACTCACAACTGACAGAGATTACAGAAATCCTCAGCCTTGACAGCCAATTACTGTTACATACCAATTGTCCATTTGGTTGCCTTGTCATGGGCAGCCTCAACTTGCCTGCTCAGCTTCAGTCCCCTTGGCTTAAAACAGTAGATGACTTCAGACAGCCCTTGAGGTGCCATACAAGTTGCTGAACTAAACAGTTCTCTGATGAAAAGGTCAATATGCCTGGATATGGTGGACAGAATTTTGGCGTTCAGAAGATGGATGCTGAGTCTGACCACTGCTAACTTCTCTGAGCACTCTAGAGGAACATAAGAGTTCCCAATATGCCAGCCATAGCCAAAGAGCACATGACTCAGAAGCACTGTATGCAATGCCATGACACTAATATCCTGTCCACCAAATCCAAACACAGGGACTGCTTCATCAAGGAAGCCATTGAGAGTGAGCCCCATTCCAAAAGTATGAAGACAGTATATGGCCTAGGCTTGATCTGATCTTAGAAACTTTCATTCAGTCATTCATTCACTTTATTTTCCGTATATCCATATACAGGTAAAGTACCAAGGATGTGGAAATTGTCAAAGTAGTTGTACAAATATCCGTTAAAAATACAGATGTAAAATGCTTAAATATAATTATAATATAACGGTGATATAGTTATTAACAATTATAACATCAGAACAATTACAATTAAGATGTGTGAGTTGTTACTAGTATCGTATACTATTAGCAGGGTTAAAATAATGTATCAGTGAATCAGCCTCTTAAGGTTTATATTCTTCTGTCTTCCTTATATTCATAATATTCATTCATTGAGTAGAAAGAATGATGATATATGAACCTCTTCAGTGTGGATTTAAAATATTTATGATCATTAGTCATATTGAGGAAGGGGTTAAAAACTGATATATAAGCTCCTTTATTGAATTTTGATAAGTTAGATACTGGACGGTGCAAATTATTGTTATTCCTAGTTTTATATTTATGAATTTTGTTATTTGCATCAAATAGGTGTTTATTATTGTGTATAAAACTAATGAATATATGTATTGAGAATATAATGTCATTATCTCCAAACTCTTGAAAACTTCCCTGCAAGAATCTCCAGGTCTAGTGTTAGTTATAATTCTGATAATTTTTTTTTGGAGTATAAATACCTTGTTGGCATAGGAGAAGCTATCTCAAAAAACCATACCATAGCTTATTATAGAGTGTATATGAGCGAAATAGATTACTCTTAGCGTGTCTATTGGTACTATATGTTTTATGTTCCTCAGTGCATAGCCTGCAGTGCATATTTTGTTGAGTACCTGTTCTATGTGTTGTTGCCAGGATAAGGTGTCAACTATAGTTAATCCAAGAAACTTAATCTCAGAGGCGCTAATTATACATTCATGATCATATTTAATTTGTGTATTAACATCATAATAATTCTTAGTTCTAAGTTCTCAGTACTGAGTTTTATTATGATTTAAAGTAAGTAAATTGACTTTAAACCAGGTATTTATGTCTTGGAACGTTTGATTAGCATTTATATTAAAGTCCCTTCGATTTGTGTCTGTAATTATAATGCTGGTATCATCTGCAAATAGTACCATATAGTTATTATTGTTTACTATTGTAGGTAAATCATTTATGTAGATTAGGAAGAACAGAGGGCCAAGAATTGAGCCTTCTGGCACATCACAGTTTAACAATTCTCTTCTACTCCCTGAAGCAACACAGGAAGCCTCATCTGCAGACTCCAAGATTTGGTTTCTGGTCTGGCTCACTGGACTCATTAGCATGTGAACAACTGTGTTTATCACGGCCTCTCCATTTTCCCTCCTAACCACTCATGCCTTTGTTACATTTATATTTCTTCTTGTGTTTAATTAAATTTCACTTTTGTACTTGTGAATTTTCTAATCTTCATATCCTTATTTCTTTATTCCCTTGTCACTTTTCCACAAAACAGGTCTTTTCAGGGTCAAGTTTTTCTTATCAGCTCTCCTCACTTCCTTTCCTCCCTTCTCCCCTTCACCTACTCTTTGTTTCCTGCCTTCCCATCCACTGTCTGTATTATTTTTTATTACATCTTTTATGTACTTTGAGATTTCCAATCTCACCATACTTCTTCCTTCCCTTTCCCCTCTATTCTCTCCTGCCTGCTCCAAAGAGAAGTAAGCCTTCCAAAGATCCCATTTTGTTTCTCTGCACCCTTACATCTCTCCCACCTCCAATTAGTTTGGTCAGAGCTTTGCCCTGGGCCACAGTGTCCCTGGATGTGCAGTTTTTTCTGCTGACAGTATAAATACAAGCATGCAGCAGTGAGCTACAGCGAAGGAAATCATCACATTTGCCAAGTGCCAAAGACTCAGAAAAGCATCATGTGGCCTTCACAAAAGAACCACCACAAACTAAGCAGAAGATTGACTTAGGCAGGGCTTTTGTGAACATACCCAGCTATGCTGCACATCACCAAAATTAAACAGTGATGATGCAGACTGGAGAAAGGTGACAAAACAAGGTGTGCTGTCTGTCAGTCCCTTACCATCAGAAAATTCTCACTGTGAAATCTGGCATCCAGATCCCACATTATCATCCATGAGAGCATGGGTAAATACAAGGCCAAAGTAACCCACCTAAGTGACCACAGCGTCCATTACCTCACCTTCTATCCCAAGTGGCATCAATCAAACAGGGCAGTAATCAAACATGAACACTTCTTGCTTTGCTTTGACATCATGATTAACCAGTCAATGATGATGTCCCCCACCTGCAGAGTCTATAACCAGTTTCTTTGTCTCAGTGCATAGTAATTCCAGCACATTTCCAACAGTCAATCGTTCACTTTCATGACTCCATAAAATATAATAATAAAAATCACAGCCTGCACAGTCAAGACTGGCCTAGTATGGTGTCACAAATGCCAGCATTCTGGCTACACCTGGCTCCACTGCAAGCATCTATCACGATGTCTGAGGTACAGAGGTGGTATTGCCATCAAGTGGTGCCACTCTTCCTGAAGTGCAAGGCACAGCATCCCAGGATATTCAGATAATATAGCTGCGCGCAGAGCAAGAGAAAAGAAAAAAGTACTTCACCACATCACAAGTTCCCACTGGCCACAGAACTGAAGCCAAACTGACCAAACCAGTGAGAATGTATACTGCAGTAGCAGGGGTAGCAACAACTCCAAACCTACAAACCACTACAACAACCATATTGCAAGAACAGTAAAACCAGAACCCAACAAATGCAGTACTGATGGGGATATGGTGAAACTAAAAACCATAGCACAGAACACCATGATGAAAATGTGATCAGCAGAGATTAAGATGGCAAACTATCCATCATTACAACAGCTACCCATGACCCTGTGACAGGGAAAATAGTGGCTTGCTTTCAATACATGTGCAGTACAATTTACATGTCATTGTCAAAGTACCCATCTTTTTGGAGAGAAAAAACCACAGCATCCTGCTCTACACTGCATTTGGGTTGAGAAGTCAAGTAAGGCTCAACAATCGTTGGCTGAGGCAGCCAACTGCAATGCATACAGTCAGTCAGTGCATACCTTACTCATTTGCCATGATGATGAAGGCAGCATGATCCCTGAAATGCTGATACAATTCTGCCATACTTAAACAGTATTGCATACTACATGACTGCAACTTTAACAACCTAGCCTGACAAAACCCCACTACACCACATGGGCACTGTGGGATAAAAAACTACACTCTAACATAATTTGGTGGAACACAATACTCTGCTCCACAAAATGAAAAGGGGTATGTTTAGTTTCCAACAAACAAGATAACAATCACATAAAACAACACAACAACGAAACAAATGCAGTTAACAGTTGGTGATTTTACCTTCCAGTTTCATTCCACTCTAAGCAGTTGACACAACCGCTATGCCCTTCAAGTTCTTTCTCCAAACCCAGCCTCTGGACAAAATCGTCTGTTACATGCAACTTCTGCTGGAGTTTGTGGTTTATGGTGCCCTGATAAAAACAATAGTGTATCAACCACAGCAAAAAATGGCCAACACTGTCGATAATTATATTCATATTGCCTACCTTGACTTCTCGTTGCCTCATGAGCCGCGCAATATTGCGGCCACTTGCTGAATGTTTCTTATTCATCTCTTGTTGAACGAATACATGTCACTCGTACATGCAAACTCTATTTTCTAAGGTCCCTTGCATATAATTCACAAAACAGATCACTTTTTCACCCTCTGTAACAGTCAGTCGCACAATAAAATTATAATCTGACCGAATGCCTGAGCTTCATTCTCAATATACATGTATATTACAGGTATAAACAGTTTACGTGAGAAGCATTACCCACGACATTATTACAATGCACACCGATTAAGTTAAACAACAAAGCATGATGTAACCATAACGCCTGTTTTCATACGTAACTTAATTTTGACAGTCACTCTCTTAACCCCACGTATATAATGGACGACTCACAGGCCTAATATAACACAACTTTGTCGATAGTAGCACCCTGCTTGCAATCAGCTGATATAGTTCCATTGGAATGAACATTGATATTTCTAGTCATAGATTACTATAAATAAACCACGAAATAAATCGTCAACAAACTTGTCAGCAGATAAGACTTGCAATTAGTAGTTTCTCTACAGTCAACGACAACATATCGATATGCAGTCTCTACTCATTGACCTCTAATGCATGTTCACCAACATCGCGCGAGGTTTTCTGTCTCTACTCCTGGAGACTGTGACCAACAAGTTGCCAATATGCGAAAAGCGGTACAAATACGAATAACTCATTTCAGGTGCCAACGATGCTGCAAATGTCATTTCATATAGCTGACAGTGGCACACTTCTGCATTATCCATAGAACACAATTCTTGCAATTTGAATGAAGTCATCCACCCCCGCAAGAAGGGTAAGCTACAGAGGGACAGAAGCCCAACCCAACCCACCAAGGAAACCGGCAACCACCTCACAATTCTTGCGTTTCCATGCCTGCAACAGTTATGCGAAAGTTCCACAATGTAACCTGTAATATAAATTGCCCGTGTTCTTTCAAATATTTCCATTTAGAGAGGAGGCCTATCAAAAATTACAAATTAGTGATTTGTAGATTTGAATAACTACAAAACTATGAATTATTCCCAGTAGTTACATCGTAATTACTGTAATGCATGATGAGGATTGTTCTTGAAATTCGGTGTTTAAAAACGTGACATCGTCTTTAATTCGTGTGTGGTACGAACAATAAGGCTGATTTGTCAAACAAAAGCTAGCATTTCCAAACGGTCAAGTACAGACGAGAAAGTGAACATAGCATTCTGTAGCATCACTTGTTTGGATCCGTGAGCGCTGTTAAGTCGTCCTTTATTCTGATAACATATAAGGCCATGTAGAGAAGTAACAACAGCTTTCCAAATGGCTTCAGGCGAGGTTAAGTTTACCAAATTAAACAAATGAAGAGTAACCACCTCGAGAAAACAGACACTGCAATTCGGCAGGAAAGTTGTTTTGCGGAAGTTAACGCACGAAGGTGGATGCGCAAAAAGCAGAAATTGATAAACGCGAACTCCACCCGACAATCTTTCAATGAACCCAGAGATAGATGTTTTCAAGAATCAGAACAGGAAACTGTTAGGTTAGGGACCTTGAGAATCCTGGAATGCTTATTACATTTGATGATGCTCTAACTCATAAATGACTTGAGTGATTAAAGGCAGTGTGGGAGTATATAGCCGTTCATTCTTAGCTTCGGCGCTAGATGGAATTGAGTGGTCAACATCACGCCCCGGCGGCTTTCCCTATGGGAAAGAACTCCGTACCCGTTAAATATGGGGATAGATGGGCCTCAGAGATGGTCTGTGCATTTTGGAGAAAATCTCTTGCCTTTATCGGGATTCGAGCCTCGAAAGTCCAGAACTACCCTATTCTCTATACCAATTAAACTATATCGGCTTCCGAATGATGATGATGACGACGACGACAGTACTAATGAGAGTATATTATTAATAATAAATCCATGTCACGACGATTCGTGGGGTTCCGGGCAAGGTATGAAGGGATTCCGTCCAGATCTTTTGGTTCCGGGCAGCGTTAGAATAGATTACACCCATACAAGTAAAACTGCAAACGAAGAAAAAAAGTCTGCGCTTCGAATTAAAGGCAATAATAATTAAATACAGAATCCAAAAATATACATGTAGGCATAATTGTACAGGTGACGTATATGGTACACGCAGTCTTGTCCTAAACAACACTGCTCCGCTTTACGCAGAAAAATTTTGATGACCAAACACTCGTGAACTTTATCCGGGTTCGGTAACATTTTTAACGCTGGCAGATGGTAGGATTAAGCGACAGACTAGGAGGCTCAATTGTTGTAGCTGTTCCGTCGAATGTTGCTTCGTTCCCCCATCGAGATTTACAGGAAAACAAAAACTTAAACAAAAACTGCCTATATTTATACATTTTGGTACTATGTTTTCCTTTATTGCCGCACCGAGTACGGAACCTTTCACGCACAGATAGCCGGCAACCTCCGTGATAAGACCGTGAGAGCCCGTCAAGAATGGGTGAGGGGGGTGGGAGGGAGGGATGAATTAATGCAGCATGAATATCAGGGAGATTTTGCATATTACTGTAGTGGAAGTCTGGAAAAATTATAGTTTAGTTTAGTTTATTAATCCAAAATATCATGCATATGATTGTGGACTCGTAAATTTCTAGCAATATGCAAGAAGTGGGATAAGTCCAATAGCAACGAACATAGTATTCTACAAATGATTTCAGAACCATTTATACATATATAGTGTAATAAAGCTTAAATTAGATACAGAGCTAATAAAATTACATAGTTACAAAGCTACAAATTCTTCCATTGAGTAGAAGGAATGCAGAAGAAGAAGTGATTTCAATTCCTTCTTAAAGGTCTTATAACTATCTATTTCTTTTATGTATCCAGGAAGTTTGTTATATAATTTAGTTCCCATATTTATTACACTTCTCTTATATAAATCAGTATTGTATGATTTGATGTGGATATCCATTTTTCTTCGTGTATTATGAGCATGGATATTTGAATTTAGATCTACAAACTGGTGGTGTTTTCTTACATTACATATAACTTCCATTATATATAGTGAAACCAAGGTGATAATATTCGATTCTTTAAGTAGCTGTCTGCAAGATGTTCTTGCGCTTACTCCTACCATTGATCTTATCACTCGTTTTTGAATTCTAAGTATTCTTATAGTTAATTTACCCTCTGCCCCCCCCCCTCCCCACCCAAATAATATACCAAACCGGAGAAGTGAGTGGAATTTTGTAAAGTAAATGTTTCGAGTCAAATTCGGACTCAAAACCTCCTTAAGAGATTTTATCATAAAAGCTACCTTACGCAATTTACCTGCTAGTAACTGTACATGAGAGTGCCATTTTAGTGTATCCGTAATTTGAATGCCAAGAAATTTTATTTCGGCTGTGTAATTCACGTTCATGTTGTTAAAAGTCACTTAAGGATTTACTAAAACATGTGTTTACCTGTTATGAAACAACATTACTCATGTTTTTCCTACATTTATCACGAGGTCGTTCCTGTTAAACCAATTTTCTAAGTCTGCAACTACCCTATCAATTTTGGTTTGGAGCAAACTTTCGTCACTGTCTGAAATTAACACATTAATATCATCGGCAAGCATAACTAAATTTGCATCGTGGATATTTACGGGAAGGTAATTTATATATAGAAGGAATAACAACGGACTGAGTACCGAACCCTGTGGCACATCTTGATTTATTTCTATGGAGGAAGACTTATATCTTTTTACTCTCATACTGCTTGAGTCACGTTGACAAATTTCAATAAATTGTTTTCTGTGTGTCAAAAAAGACCTAAACGATAAGTTAGTGGAGCCCCTTATACCGCAATAAAATAGTTTTTCTAGTAATAATTTATGATTTAATACATCGTAGGCTTTTGTTAGATCAATAAATGTTCCATCGGTGTGAACTGGTTTATCAAGGGCCTTTTGAATCCTACCAATAAATGACTGAACCGCTGTATCAATGGATTTGCCTTTCCTGAAACAATTTTGAGCTTCTGACAAAATTAAGAAAAGCCAAATATATACTGATCCGGTAAAGAACATACAGTTTTAATTTTCGTCTTTTGACAGGAACCGTACATAGCCAAGCTCAGCGGTCACATGCTGGTGAACTATACAGCCTTTACAGACATGCGTTGAAATTGAACATCGCTTACCACGCGATTTTTGATAATGTAGTTGGTACCACCGTTAACATGTATAATCGTCCTTTTGCTTTTCACATGTTGGCATTATGTTGATCTCCGACGAATTGGATGGGTTAAATGCCAAACGTTAAAGTACGTGTGGTTGATTGTACGTAGAGAGTAACGAGCGAGGAGCAAAGAAATGGCAAACCAAGCCGATAGTGTGGGCAGTACGCAAAAGTATAGCAAGTGCAAACGAAAGAAGAAAATTACATGGAATAGGAACAGAGGGAATAAACTGAACACCGAAGTTGCTTCCATACAGTGTCTTCAACAGGCATACAATAGTGTAAGGCTGGTGCTTTCATGACTTAACCTATAGTAGTTCTGTTTAAATACATATTTTTGCTCCTGTTGAATGTTTGTAGAGCTGAAAATTGGTTTCGCTGTTTGTGAAAGAAGCAAGGATAAATATGTGAAGTGTGGGGAGAGGGAGAGGGTAGTGTGTACATGCAGTCATGTGATGCAGATGCTTCAGATTCACTGAAATTGTGAGCATTTCATGACATCCAAAATGAAAAACGCGTAAGTGCTTCTAATTGTCAGTATCGCTTTTATTTCTGAGTCTTCGTGGGGTTTCACTTGACTCAGACTAACACAGACTGTTTGCAATAATTGAGGTTATAAATGTTGATATTACATTACTGTTCATGTTTTATAGCCAATTTTATGCTCATTTTTTGTTCCTTTTGTGCATGTTGTGTGTTTACCATTCTTAAGTTCCCTGATGCATTCACTGTGTTGTAAAGTTGTCATTTTCTTTTGCTTTGACAGATTGATGCATCAAAAGTGAGCTCTTTCAAGGACTTCCCACTTTCAGACAAGACTCTTAAGGGGTTGAAAGAGTGTGGGTTTATGAAGCCAACAGAAATACAGCAAGAGAGTATTGGCCTTAGTCTTCGTGGTTTAGATATCCTGGGTGCTGCAAAAACAGGAAGTGGAAAAACTTTAGCTTTCCTTATCCCTGTGAGTTGGACATTGTTGTAAATAATTATTTGTTTGTTTTTTCTGTGTAATCATAATCACTCTCTTGTAAGTATAGTTGTGCATGTTTATGTCAGTATGTATATTAACATTTACCATCCCATGTGACCATATGCTATTGTCTGAAATGTACTGGTGTTTAGCCTAGTATGCCATATGTTGGTCTTGGTATTGTGATGCAGGAAACTTAATAAACTAAATCTTTTTTGTTACATACCTGTTTATTGAGTTGTTCTGTGACTGTGAAAACCTGCCATCATCAGTTGATACACCCCAATGTCATTTAAGATCTGCGAGAGGGACCTCAAAAGTCAGATGTCTGTGTGAGTCATTTTGGTCACACATGCAATCCAGAGGAGAGAGGAGGAAGCTGTTCAGTAATATCATGTCTAAGAAGTGAAGATGTTTTGTCTGTTTCCAGCTTGTTGTTGTATTTGTAATGTTTTCTCCACATGCGGCTGTGTGGAGAAATATGTGAAAGTAGTATCATCACTCTCAGAACTTTATTGTTGTTTTACTATTGGGTAGACCTTTCCACTTGTACACAATTTGATGGGATGTGTCTGGCTTGTCTTTCTTGTTCTGTATCATGTATCATACACATCACTGTGCCATTGGTAACTGTCAAAAATGTTGTCAAAATCTGGTTGGAGAATGAATTTGATAAAAATGTCTCTGTTAGTTTCTGTCATTTTGAATTCGAAGCCATATCTTCTGCAGTGTTCATGGAAACTTTTAAAACCACTAACAGAAATGGACACCTGCTGACATAACAACAGACAGAGAAATGGTTGTCTCTTCACTCAGAGACTGTCTTTCAAAATAATTTATGAAGGCACAAAATGTTGTTTAATTGACTGACAGTGTATCTGGAAGCAGTCACAGAGAGCTAGATTTGAGTGAGGGCAAATGTACACACTTTTTCAAACTTACTGACAAATATAAAAAAAAGTAAATTGTTGTAAACACTAACACTAAAAAACAGTAGAGGAATATGTGTAAAGATGCAGTGTGGTAAACACTAATATACAACAGATGATCACACAGTTGTATGTATGTAAGTCTATTTATTCTTCAAAAAATCAGTTTATGTTTGGACCTTCAAACGTTATAACTCTAATTTATATGAATTATTTATAAATTACTGCATTTTGGAAGTGTAAATGTACATACTAACCAAGGAACACTCCAGCCGACAGGAGATACACTTGGCATTTAAATCCATCTGCTAAAGGTTAAGTTAATGCAGCATAAACAGTATGTTTAGTTTTATTGTGTTTGGGTTTTTATTATTTAGTAAATTTGAAAGCACGGAGGTCTGTATACATATCTATTCATCCTGTCAGCTGCTACTATGTAACTTTACAGTCCTGACTAAGGTTTTACAGTGTTTCCTTCAGCCCTTTGAAACAAATTCTAGGATTGTATCTTGGAATAAGTCATGATCATTTCTTTCATGTCTGTTCTGTTTCACCACTTCATTCCACAAAACCCATCCTTTGGAACATCATTATTAAATATTCATAGGATGAGCGGTTATGAGGGATCTACTAATGATGACTGAGTTCACCAGCCAGATAAAAATTCTACAGAATGTCATACCAATCCTTTCCCTCAGCTAAACAGCTGTTTCAATAACTTTATTGCCTAAAAGACGTGTAGATCAACTTATCTTATTTCATAGAAAAGTCCTGAAGTGCCATCTAGCTACTAAGATCATGCGCCTTCTGACAGGTGATAAACCTCCCTTCTTGATATATGAACAGTTTTTCCTTCAAAGTTTACGTTTAATTCTTGAAAAAAAATTGTTCTATAGTTTCTCACTCTTCTGTTACTGCCATGAAAAATTTTGCCTGATTTAATTCAATGGAGCTTGTTTCTTCAAACAAAACTGGGCCCTGTGAATTTTTGCACTCTGACTAGTCACCCAACCCTGACGGTGAGGTCAAATAGGGGAATGTCATGCACTGCCAGGAGATTTTAAAACACCAGTGTCATTTTGACTCTTTACATGTTTGCTTCATGTAAACCATGTCTCATCCAAGAGAAACAGAAGCTTGTGTATCTTATTTTTGTCCAGCAATGAACCTGTCATTCAGAATTTTCCCACTACTCTGTGCATTGTTCTTGTGTGCATCTCTGTTGAAGTGGGATTTTTTAATACGAAACAAACAACTTCCTTGCCAACCAGGTGCGGTTCCACATGACTGTTCTGCTCGGTGAACTTGAAAATTTTATGGCAGAAATTTTGATGTGGAAACATTTGTACATAGCACGGTGCAAAAACTGTTTGTGATCCCAGAAACTGAACTTACGATGTACTCACAGCACTTGAATGAATGCTGAACCAAGTGTGTGTGTGTGCCATGGCCTTCTTTTAAGATAGTGTAAGTGCAATTTTTTTACTGAGTCATTCCCAGTACTTCTGGAGTGAACATCATATGTTATGCATTTCTGCCTCTCAGGTTCTTGAAGCTCTGTACTGCAAACAGTGGACAAGACTAGATGGTGTTGGAGCACTTATTATCACACCTACCAGAGAGTTAGCATACCAGATTTTTGAGACTTTACGTAAAGTGGGTCACTACCATGACGTGTCTGCGGGGCTTATCATAGGTAGGGTGTAATATTCACTCAGATTGTGCAAGTTATTGTGTGAAGTGTTTGGCCACAGTTTCTTTTTAGGCTTCATTGGTTTCCTGCCTTCAGTGAGGTCACTGACTGTTTGGAAGCCATTCTGAAAGGGGGAACAAGTACATAATGCAGTGAAACCAAGAGGTGGTTCATGGTGGTGGATTTTTGCCATCTGCAAACAAAGTCATATACCCATAGAAACTCTTCACTTTGTGTTGTACGTTAGTGATTTTGTTCATGACACCCATATGAAATCAAAATAAGGCAGTGGATTTCTGCAGATAAAATCTCAGTTTTGAAACGTAACTTGTCATCTCACATCTGACAAGCCAGAACTTTGCATTGGTCATGCCCAACCCATTAACTTTCAATGTCCACATTAAGTTCTGCATTCCCATTTCTGTCCAGATACACCATAATTGATAATAAGTGGAAGCATATCCTTACACATACATAGTGCTTGAGGCTGGCCAATAGGAGAAAGGAATCAGGCTGTAATCAAGTGGGATTATGTCCTGGACTTCCAAAGTTATTCAATTAATTTAGGTGTTGAGATATAGGTTCTCTACAAGCTGTTTCTGAAATACATTGTAGTGCTTAGGGGCCTGTCCTCTGCACAGAGACACTGTAGAGTCTGTGTGATCATGGGTCCCAGGATACTGCTACTTTTGACGTATGGCCCATACTATTGAGGAAGATGAAGTGTAACAAGTGTAAAACTGGTCACAGTGAAGTTTATTTGCAAATTTCAGGTTCCATTGTTACAGATTACCTTTTTGACAACCGTAATGAAAAAAGATACCCAAGAGTCCTTGTGTTTGCACATATTTCATGCACATCTCATTAAAGACTGCTGCACAGACCCAGAAATTTGAGGCATGTTACAAATTAGCTCACATTCTTCTTCTTCTTCTTCTTCCCTATGTTGTAGTTCTGCTACTTCATTATCTATAAGATTCCTCATATATAAAAATCCAGTGGGTGTAAAGTCAGGTTATCTTGTGGGCCATTCAGTTGATCCATTAAAGTTTACTCATCATTCCAGACATTTATCATAAAAAATGTGTAAATATGTGAAGGAGGGGTCTTGCAGTGTGGGTATGGCTACGGTACTCATTCAGGATTTATATTTTCAAATAGGCCATAGCTCAAAAGGAAAGCATGTTTACATAGACTTCTTTTCTCCCTCTTTGGAACATGCTGCTTTGGTGGTGATATATGTTTCAGAAATGGTTTGTGTGTAGAGAAGTGTTATAAATTCATGGGAGGGCTGCAGATAGAGGGATTTCTTATGATACAGTTTTGATTCTTGATGATCATAGTTTAATTTGTAAATATGTCCTTTATGACTTGGTTCAAATGTCTCTCTGGCAGCTTATGCCAAGGGAAAGCCCTTCAAACAAAATTTGAGTTACATGGGAAGAGGTGGAGGCATTTTGTATTTTTACCAGAAGCCACATAAACACTTCCCATAAAAGGCAGCAAAAAGTGAGGCCTAATGTTGGAAAGAGAAATGTGTTTTTAGACCTGTCTGTATATCAGTACTGGTTGCTTTGTTTTTAGAGATATACAACAGTTGAAATGCTGT
>Ga0131853_10004285_pt1 | contig 25562 bp, 23 predicted proteins | sample TergutLab28metaG_FD_92764 | JGI IMG/M metagenome (GOLD analysis project Ga0131853, IMG submission 92764) | Labiotermes labralis P1 segment gut microbial communities from Petit-Saut dam, French Guiana - Lab288 P1 (version 2) (version 2) | ecosystem: Host-associated > Arthropoda: Insects >... | reverse complement strand
TGGAATTATCACTTGAGTTAGGTATTGGCGGAAATTATTAATACTTGCTCTCGGCATTGTTGGGTTGTAGTGCCAGGTTACTGAAAAATTTGATGGCATATGTAAAAAGGCGCTTGCTCCAATACTCGTCACAGTCGAAAAAATGGTGAAACTTGCCAAACTTGTTGCATTCTCAAACGCAGAACGACCTATATATTCAAGTTGACTTCCTTCACCAAATGTGACTCTCTCCAAATTTCTTGCAAAAAAGAATGTGTGTTCTCTTATTTCTCTAACATTTGCAGGAATATGCATTCTTGTCACATTCGTTCCCAAAAATGCCTGTCTTCCTATTTCCTGAACACTGCTTGGTATACTCACTTCCACCAATGAACTTCGATTTGCAAACGCAGCATCTCCTATCGCCATCACTCCATAGGGAATTGACACTGCTCCTCCAAGTCTGGGAGGAATATTCCGAAACTCTTTCCACTCTAATTCTATCGGGTGATGAATTCTTACATTTGTATATAAAATTCCGTCTCGGCTATAATAATGGAAATTACCACCGCCATCAATTTCTATCCGTTCTAAGTTTGTTGCCCCATTAAATGCATCAGGGTGTATATTCCCAATCAAATTAGGAAACACAACTCTTCTTAATGCTGTTCTATTCAAAAAGGCCCTGTGACCAATCATAGAAACAACTTTCGTTCCAATATGTGAAGGAACAATCACTTCTTCCAAGTCAAACCTCGTTCCCACTATTTGAATAGTTGAACAATTCCATATAGACCCTGTTATAAAATTATAGTCCGATAACGGCGTTTGTGAGGTTATTGGGGTAACATTAAGACCAAAATCACTACACATTACACTTGTTATTCGAGTTACATAGCCACGAAAATTATCTCTACTACTTGTTAAACCATTATCAGCAAAAAACAAACCTACTAAATTTAATCTGTTATTAGCACCAACAACAAAAACTGGTCCTCCGCTGTCACCGCCGTCAGAAAAATTTGAGGGATTATTAATTGTATGAAGTGGATTTAGTTTAATGGTAAAAGCGTTGGTTATTGTTCTATATGCCCGAACCCCATTAACAGTCACTCGACGACGGTATGTTGCATAAATACTACCTCTTCTTCCATAATGAACACCTGTTGTTTGTCCTATTCTCTTTATTGCAGAGTTTTCAAATTCATTTATATCACTAATTTGATCATCATTGCCTAATAGAATGTTTGAAAAAGTTTGAATTGTGTTGTTATATCTGCGATAACTTCCCCTAACATAAGAAGTAGGAACTCTGCTTTGGTCTGCAAAACGAACAAAAGCAGCATCTATATGCCCACTATACTCATTATTGCCCATATGTGTCTTGTTGTTTCTTTGCTTGTTGTTATTGTCAAGTTGCTTATCACATAACCATGTGGGTTGACAAACATTCCAGTAAAAGGTCTATTTACATTACCAATCGGCGTCCACTCCCCAAAATCCCCTAAATCAATATCATCCATTAAAATAAAATGACCGTCAAGGTTGCTGTTCATATCAGCCAATTCTTGTGCCGTTGTTATTGGTATCATCGTTTCTTCATTAATAACATGAACATAGACAACAGACACTCCCCAAACCGAGCGAACTCTTTCACCATCAATAACCTCTCGCCCTTGATAAAGACGAGCGATAATCCTTGCATATCCGCTGTTTGCTGCCGTCACAACATTGCCATTTATCGTGACGACATTCTCATGGGTTTCCTCACGAGCCTCTAATTCAAAACTTTCAAACTCAATATCCAAGTCACTAAAATGACTGCTATTAATCGTCAAAGTTTCTCCGGCATTCATGACAAGGCATTGCGGAAGATAATCACTATCCCCCTCATACCAAGCAAAAACAGTGCGAACATTGTCACACCCCATCATCGGCATTGTCGCAACAAACACTAAAACTGCAACAACAAAAACTTTTAAAATTGATTTTTTCATAATGAAAATCTCCTTCTTTTACTATAATATATCATTATTTCCTAAATTTGTCAACAAAAATTTGAAAAAAATATTGTTTATTTTTTGTTCATAATTAATTCAGAGGATACCAACTCTTAGACAGAAGATAGTTGTCGCCAACACCGTCCCTTAGACCCGTCCCCTAGACCCCCCTAGACCATACATATACTTAGCTTTTTTCTTTTTATAAAAAAAGTGCTGATTAAAACAATCAACACTTTTTTTGTTATTTTCTCAATTCCAGTTTTGTTAGTAGTGCACGATAGCGCTCGATGTCAATGTCTTTGAGGTAGTTTAGAAGGCTTCTTCTTTGACCAACCATTTTCAGAAGTCCTCTTCTTGAGTGGTGGTCGTGCTTGTGGGTTTTGAGGTGTTCGGTTAGGTGGTTGATGCGATGAGTAAGCAACGCTACTTGCACCTCGGGGCTTCCTGTGTCACCTTCTTTTGTTGCATGAGTTTTGATAATCTCTGCTTTTACTTCCTTTGTCATGTTTGTTGTCTCCTTTGCCGGTCTTTGCGACAATTTTTATTATCCCAATTCCTAGTAGAACACGGAGAGCGTCAAACCAAGAAAGAGGACTTTTCTTTGTGATGATGATATTATATCATCAAAAAAATTTAATGTCTATCATTTTTTAGTGGTTTTAAAAAAAGAATTTTATTCATCTGTTTCGTTTGTTTCAGATACTTCTTCCGAATTGACTATTTCTATATTCTGCGGGACGCCGAGGGCGGCGTCCCCTACTTGTGTGATGTCACTGACGGCGTCCTCAACATCGCCATCAACTGCAACCGCTTTTCTTTTGAATAGTTTTTTGTGAACATTCAAAATAAAGCAAGTTAGCAGTCCAAGGTAGACTGCAAGAACACCGAATATCCAAATAAAGTTTAGTCCTGTTGCAGCAATCGGAACTAATATTATTAATGGAAATGCCAAGACTACTGCCCCTGCTGAACCGATGACCATGTCTTCTGCTGCCGGTGTTTTAAGGTTTGGATCAATCTCACGAGAGAGTATTGTTCCGCACGCTAAAGTACCGGTAAGAAGTCCATACATTGCCAAAAACGCTTCATCTTTATAGTCGGGATAAACTCTGCGAGTGACAAACCTAAGCCAAAGCCCTGTTGCTAAGCCTCCTAATGCCGCCATAGCAATAGCAGGAATCCACATTAGTCCCAGCGCTCTAACAGAAATTAGAGTTAACGCACAAACAATTGAGATGTCAAAAGAAAGTCCGGCAATACGGTTCATCATATAGGTGTTCGGATATTTTCTGTTCATTATTTTCTTCTTGCGAAGTTTTCGAAGTATTGCTTTGACAACGAATGCGACAAGCATTGCAATCATGAAAGCAAAACCCCAAAAAGTCGGAATAAGTCCGATAAGGAACTGAACACCTGTTGCTCTAAAGATGACATCAATTGCAAAAATAAGTCCTATGGTGATTAAATATGTTCCCAATACCATGCAAACCTGCAAAGTAAATTTGTCGATACTCTCAGACAAAGGAACTTCATCGGGTGTTTCAAATTGCTGCATCGGCATGTCGCCGACTTTTTGATATTCATTATTTACTCTTGTTATTCCCTTTCTTTTCGCAATTCGGTTAATCATTATAACACCCGGAATTGACGAAAACAAAAAGCCGAATGCAGCGATTGTTAAAGCAAAATTACGCCAATCAAAACTTCCGTCAGTTGCAGTGTTCCAAACACCGCCCATAGCAAATGCTTGAGGAGGCCCTTGTCCAAAGCCAAGCGGCAAAAATAATCCTGCTCCGGGAAGAAGATCAGGGATTATGGCAAACAGCGCTATCGTCACTCCAAGTCCGACAAGTGCTTGCACCATATATGTTGAAACCAAAACGCTTCCGCTTTTAAAGGCTCCGGCACGATTTCTTTTCTTCCTTTCTTTCGTCATGTCCTCGCTATAGTCTTTTTTATCACGAAGCCCTAATGCAATAAATGCAATAGGGAGAGCATGATAAATAACGCTGCTTAAGACTCTATTTAACAGGTCTCCGAAAGTCCAATAAAAATAACCTCTTTCATAGACGCCCGGCAAACGACCATATCCGGGATAGTCTTGATTTATGTAGTCTCCGGGAACATAAACCATTTCAAAACCTCTTCCTCCCACATAAATACTTCCAAGGTTAGTCGTTGCAAGAACTACTTCTTTGACAACAAGAATCATTAATCCCGCAATGACGGCAGTCGGCATTAATGCACGACGAAAAATTCTTACCTTTCGTCTTAAAACATTTGCCACAATCAACATAGTTCCGACAATTAACATGAAAATAACACCCCATGCGAATTGTCCCGCTCCTGCCGAATGCCAAAATGCATCGGCAAAAACATTTGAAGAAATGTTTGGAAGATTAATAACCATAATATAAAGTTTCCTCCCCTTTTTCAATATTTTTTAAGTGGTATGCCGCTATCATATATTTGATTAGATTTGTTTTCAGTTCACAGTCGATAGCAAAAGTTCCGTCATTTGTGTAAAGACTTAACTTTCTAACCTCTTGAAGTGATAGTGAGTTAATATCTTTTAATAAGAAGTCCTTTTCACAAACTCTGATTCTGTCGTTAAATAACTCGATTTTACCTTTCCCTAAGATTGTTTGTTTTTTTGCTTTTTCTACTTTTGCGAGCGTTATGTTATCGTTTGAAAATAAAGACTTTTCTTGATAGAGAGAGTAGTCAATGTTGTTTTTGATAAACCCAAGTTGAACTTCGCTCCAGTCAAGAATTGATTTAGGAACATTAGATGCGTTTTCAATTTCATCAAAAAATCCTTCGTCATTAACAATAACACGCATTGAACACTCTTTGCAAAATAAATCATGCTTTTTTGAATGCAGACTATCAAGTGCATGACAAACCGGACAATAAAACAAAATGCTCTCTAAATGTTCTGCTTTTGCTTTGCCTTTGAATTTTATTTTTGCTTCCTTGTTGTAAGCAAAGTCATCAAAATAGATTGATTTTTCAATAATATCTTGAACTTCATCGGCGGTCAGTTTTTCCAATTCTTCAGGACTAATAACTCTGACAACTTCGTTTGTCACCTTTCCTCGATTCGGTTTTAACTTCCAACGAGGCTTTGTCAAATATCCCCCTTTCATTTGACACAAAACAACAGGAACAGAAAACTTTTTTGCAAGTTTTCCAATGCCGGGGACAATTCTTCCGCTTTTGCCATACATACACCTGTTGCCCTCCGGAAACAAGCACACTGCACCGCCTGCTTTTATGACGCCAAGCATTGTTTTGACTGCACTTGGGTCATTAGAGCCTTTTGAATAAGGAATTGGACAAGTCAATTTCACCATGAGCCAACTTTGAAAGCCGTGACGGAAAATGGTGTCACTGGCGACAATATTAATACCAAAAGGAAAACCAAGCCCCATTGCAAATTGGTCAAAGGATGCTTGATGGTTCATCAAAATAAAACAGTTTCTTTTAATACCTTTTGAGGTTTCGGTTTTAAAAGAAAATCTGTATTTATGCCACAAAATCGGTCTTAAAATTGTTCGCAGAATCCAGAACATCCAATTCGGTGACTTTCGGACTTTTTTTGTTTTTCTCACAGTAAGTTAATTTTATCATTTAATAGTTAGAATGTCAAACTATTTTAATGTTGTTTTCGTGTATTTTTTGTCAAGAACTGACGATATCGGCTTGTTTGGGAAAGAAAAAATAACATCACCTATATCGTTTGCTTCGTAAATGTCATGGGTTATGAAAAGTGTTGTTCTTTTTTCGTCTTGCCAAAGAGATTTGAATGTTTCAACGATTGTTTTTTTCATGTCTTCATCCAAGCCTTTGAACGGCTCATCCATGAGGAGGATTTTTGAAGGGTATAGGAATGCTCTTAACAATGCAACTCGTTGTGCCATACCGCCTGATAGTTCATGAGGATAGAGTTTCAAACTATCTGACAATCCGACATACTCCAGCATTTTTTCAATCTTTTCTCTTCTTTCAACTTTGTTTTTAAATGCAGTTGACAATGAAAAATCAAGATTTTGGAAAACTGTTTTTTGGGGAATTAATCTTGGTTCTTGAAACATATATGATATTTGAGCGCTGCATCTTTTTTCACACTCTTTGCCGTCAATCTCAATAGCACCTTCATAATCAATCAACCCTGCAACAGCGTTTAGCAATGTTGTCTTTCCGGCACCGCTAGGCCCCATGATAACAGAAATTTTTCCCTCTTCAAATTCAGTAGAAAAGTTATTAAAAACGACAATATCACCAAATACTTTTGAAAAGTTTTTGAACGCTATACTCATTTGCTATCCCCCCCTTTTCTTCGTTTCCATGGCATGGCAAAATATGCAATCAAACGAACAATTCCTTCGAGAACAAAACTTAATAGCACTGCAACTAAAATCCACATAAACAGCATCCCTCCGCCGTCCATATTCGCAATAACCATTGCCGTTCCTAAAGTGTTTGAAAAGGTCACGCTTAAAATTTCGGCAGCAATAACAATTTTTAATCCCATGCCAATTCCCGCAATTGACGAGGCAAAAGCATGCGGCATTAAATGAGGAATGTAGATTACTCTAATTTGTTTCAAAAAGGAAATGTTGTAAACTTTAGATAATTGAATAAGTTTTTGGTCAACTTCTTTTAAAGCGGCATAAAAATTTTCATACATCACCGGAAAAATCATAAGCGATGCAATAACAATTGCCACAATATTTTGACCTCTTAAAACCATAAATAAAATAAAAACAACTCCGATTGTCGGCAGTGCTCTTAAAACTGTAACTATTGGGGAAATAAAATGTCTTGCTTCGTCACGCCAAGCAGCAAGAACAGCGAGCAAGAAACTTAATAAAAACGATACTAAAAAAGTCACCAAAACTTTCCAAAGAGTGTTCCAAATGTTAATCCAAAGCATTCTTGTTCCTGCTGATTGTCCCATTTGCCGCATAACTTCAATAGGCGTCGGAATAACTTCGGTTTGAGAAAAAAAAGTTTCCGCCAATATCCACCATAACCCCACCATGAAAATGATAGAAGTTGTTATCCAAAAGTATTTTTTAACTCGTTTATTCTTTTTTAATTTGATGAAAATTGTTTTCATTTTTATTCTTCATCTGATTCCAAATAAATATCATCTGCATTTCTTAATGTTAATGATGTTGCATATGGTTCTGCTAAAAGTGCAAAACGAACATCTTGATATGCCATAATACGACCAAGCATTGCTCGATAAACATTTTCCCAACTTGTCATAAAATATATATTAACCGCATCGTCACGGCGAGAATTAGGCGGAACTCCCGGCAAATTTATAAAGTTAACTTCCAAGCCATTTGCTTCTAAAACAGTTTGCAAAACAACTCTCGGCGAAGCAGTTGGTTGAAAAGTGTAGATAATTTCGCCTTTTAAGTCATTTAAATTTGTTACCCCGCCCGTTAAATCATGATTCTCAACTATATAAAAAATACCCCACATCGCAACGCCAACAACTACATAATCACCAAAGTTGTTAAATCTTGTCGCTGCCAGATTAATTGGAACAAGTGCAAAGTCAGCAGGATTATTAGGTCTTGCAAGGGTTGGTCCAAGTGCAGTTGCAACTACTGCACTTGGTGCAAGTGTGATTTGTCTATTATCATATGAAATAGTTGGATTGTTTTGGAAAATGTAGGTTGCTGCAAGAATTGGTGCCCCTATGGGAACATAGAGACTAACACTATTAGGAACATTCCCCGTGTTATTTCCCAAGGGATTAAAATAAAAATTATCAGACGGAACTTGTCCGCCCACAAAAGCAGGAAGCGTTGAGTGAAGTTCTGTTAAAAACTTCCCTATTGCTTCTTTACTCTCTATAACTCCTTGAAAATTAAAAACATCTTGACCGGTAGTATCAATAAAAGATTCTATAACATCTCTTTCGGGCATTTCGGCAAACTCTAAAACATCTCTTGCAAGATATGCTGTCTGATAAGCATTATTTCTGGCAAAATTGATTGAGTTTTCAATAACTTTAGCAACTTGATTAACAAAATTTGCGTTGTTGTCCGCTAATTCCCGTCTTGCAACGAGAGCAACTTGAGGATAAGAAAAACCAAACTCTTCTTCCCATTCTCTTTGCATATCAAAAGCAATGCGAAAAGTTCTCTCATCCTCACCCGGACGAATACAAGCGACGAGTGTTACAAAAGACATAATAAATGCTAATGACAATATTAGTAATTGTTTTTTCATATATTTTATTTCCTTTTTTTAATTCACAAGAATTATATTTTTTTCAAACTATCCTTTTATCATCTCTTATTTATTATGTGCAAATCATTCAACTTTCTCTATATTCTCTTCACCTTCCAAAAAATCGGGAACAGGGTTTTCTTGGGTGTAGTCCGGAAGTGCATCGATGTCTTTGAATAAACTTGCTTGTGAGGTGTCTTTTGGAGATTCCAAAACTTTTATGCTCTCTAAAAGGTTTTCATAATCCGGCAAATCCGCTAATGTATTGAGACGAAAGCGTTTTAAAAACTCTTCGGTTGTGCCGAATAAATAAGGGTTACCAATAGCATCTTTCCGCCCTACTACCTCAATCATATTGAAATTTGACAAGACTTGTATTGCATAATCACAATTAACTCCTCGAATTTGTTCTATTTCAAGACGAGTAATGGGTTGTTTGTAGGCAACGATTGCAACAACCTCCAAAGCGGAATTTGAAAGTCTCGACTCCTTAATAGGTGTCAATGCTCTTTTCAACAGTTCTGCATATTTCGGGTTGGTGCAAAATTGGGCTTTTTTATTATAGGTAATAAGATGAATACCGCTCTCATCGCAATATTTTTTTTGAAGTCTTTCAATCGACTTTCTCACTTCAGACTTTTGCACAATAAACATTGACGCAATCTCTTCAACCGACAAACCATCGCCTGAAACAAAGAGTAGCGCTTCTAAGGCACTATCTAGGTCTTCTATGTGTAAGTTTTCCATAATTAAAAATCTCCGATTTTTTCAAATTACAAATTACAGTTTACAAATTACAAAGAAAATCAAATTAATTTATCAACATTTGTAATTTGTAAACTGTAATTTGTAATTTGAACTCTATCCTCTCTGTCCTGCATTCTTCTTTATCATTATGTCTTGAAATGCGTCTTCTTGGTGAACCATCACGAATTGTAGTTTCAATAGTTCTAAGAGAGCCAAAAATGTGTTGATTATTTCGCTTTTGGTGTGATCGCTGTCAAATAGTTCTGAGAACTGAACTCTGTTTTTTTCAGTGATTACTTGTTTGATTTGTGCGATTTTATCCGAAACTGTGAAGCGGTCAAGAGTGATTTTTCGCTCTGTTATTAGCAGTGATTTTTTTTCAAGTTTCACGAACAGTTTTCTGAGTGCGTTCATCAAACCGTCTTTGTTCATGTCTTTCAATATCACTTCAGGGTCACCAAGCAGCGAAAGGTCAGATTCTTTGAAAAATGCCCCGACAACTTCTTTTTCTTTCATTTGTTCAAACGCATCCTTCAGCAGGCTGTATTCTTCAATTTTTTGAATGAGTTCCCTTTTCGCTGAGTTTGTTTCTTCAATATCTTTTTCACTCGGCAAGAGTGAACGGGATTTTATTTCAATAAGTTGAGTTGCAACAATCAAAAATTCGCTTGCTTTTTCAAGATCCAGTTCACTTGTTTGTTCCATATAGGAAAGATATTGTTCGGTGATATTAGACATAAATATGTCCTCAATCTTTATTTTTTCGACTTTGACAAGATGCAGCAGTAAGTCAATCGGCCCATCAAATTGGTCGAGTTTAATTTCGTGGGCTTCAAACTCACCTTCGTCTTTTAGTTTTTGTATGTATTCCTCAAGTCGTTGCGCCCTTTTTGCTTCATCAACGGAAATAACTCCGTCAAAGGTGCCCAGTTCAACTTCTTCAACTTCAATTTCATCACTCATTAAAAAATAGCCCCCCAAAACAATCCCCAAAGTCTGATAAAACTTCCCGCAATAAAATTTACACCATAACGAAAATAAAATCCAAAAAAGTCAAAATATCTCAAAACATTTCGATATGCATCCGTTCCCCTAAGTCCGGTGAACTGAAAAATCAAATTCATTCCAATAAGACCCATCAGAATAAATGAACCATATTTTCTCATGAAAACAACAATTTTGTTGTCATGACGGGTAAAACTCTCAATCACTCTAAATCCGTCAAGCGGAAATATCGGCAAAAGATTGAAAATTATTAGAACCACATTAATAGTTGTTGATGATAGAAGAAACCAAAAAAAGAAGTGGATGATACTGTCCGCCGCACTATAACCATACAATCGAACGCCAATACCTCCGGCACTCACAAAAATATCAACAGGACCTAACACCCAAATAAGCCCGACAAAAATCGCAAAAATAAACGCTAAAACAAGATTAGTTGTCACCCCTGCTATTGCGGTTGTAAAAATTCCTTTCCGTTGCTTTCTAAAGTTCAAGGGATTTACCGGAACAGGTTTAGCAAACCCAAAGCCTGCAACCAAAAGCAAAATAAAACCGAATGGGTCAATATGTTTTATTGGATTAAAAGTTAGTCTCCCCATTGCTTTTGGTGTGTTGTCTCCGTTCCAAACAGCAACTTGAGCATGGGCAAACTCATGAAAAGTCATGGCAATAATTATCGCCATAACTGATGCTATCATCCCAATAATTCCAATGTTACTACCGAAAAAAAACATGCTTTGGTGGTTGACGGTTGGCGTTGGCGGTTGTGATTATAGAGTTTTTTAAATTAATTCTAACCTTCACTAATCACTGACCACCAATCACAAAACACCTAAAAATCATTTCTAATCAAATCTTCATAAGTTTGAGGCTTAACAATATATCTTGATTCTTTGCCGTTTATTAAAACCGTTCCAGGCACTAAATTACGATTATAGTTTGACGCCATTGAGTAGTTATAAGCACCTGTTGTAAAGACCGCTAAAATGTCACCTCTTTTTGCCTCGGCTATCATCACTTGTCCTATGACCATGTCACCGCTCTCACAACACTTTCCGGCGATTGTCACCTTTTCATTCGTTGAAGAATTGAGACGGTTTGCAATCGCTGCGTCATATTTCGCTTCATAGAGTGCGTATCTGGGGTTTTCAAACATTCCGCCGTCAACACTGATATATTTTTTGCGTTTCAAATCTTTTATTGCCCCGACTGTGTAGAGGGTTGTTCCTGCTTGAGCAATAATTCTTCGACCGGGTTCAATTATTAATTTTGGCGGTTTTATTTTGGATTTTTCAACAATCTTATTAAGTGTTTCCACTATTGCCAGAATGTATTCACCGATTGTGTGAGGTTTGTGTCCGTCAACATAGCGAACACCAAAACCGCCGCCGACATTCAACTCTTCTATCTCAACATCAAAATTCTTCTTTATGTCCGCAGCAACTTGACACATTTTCTTTGTTGCCTCAATGAACGGAGTGAGTTCAAAAAGTTGTGAACCGACATGACAATGAAGCCCGATAAAATCCAAATTTGTTGAAGTTAATATTTGCACAATTGCCTCATAGGCTTGTCCGTCATCGAGTCCTAAGCCGAACTTGCTGTCGACATTTGCCGTTTGAATGTGTTTGTGAGTGTCTGCATCAACTCCGATGTTAATTCTTAAAAGAACCTTTTGTTTGATGCCAAGACTTTTTGCGACAACATCAATCATCTCAATTTCATCAAAATTGTCGACAACAAACGCATGAATACCCGCTTTCACTCCTTGTGCTATTTCTCTTTGAGTTTTGTTGCTGCCATGAAAATAAATCTTATTAACATCATAACCAATACTGAGCGCAGTGAACAATTCACCGCCGCTGACAACATCAAGCCCCAGTCCCTCTTCGTTCATTATTTGAAGTATTGCCTTACTGCAATTCGCCTTTGAAGCATAACAAACAAGTGAATTTTCATAATTTTTTTTAATTCATCATGAAATTCACGAGCATATTTTCTGATAATTTCCTCATTCAAAACATAAACAGGCGTTGGGTATTTTTGCACAATATCCAAAACATCCATATCGCCTATGACCAAATGCCCATTTTTGCTAATTGACAATCCTTCGTTTAACTTCATATATTCATATATAATACCACGCATAAACCCTTAAGTCAAGCAACAATTAGTCAATCTGCAAAAAAAGTGTCAACTTTTCAGTCAACACTTTTGAAATAATAACTATTCGGTTGTTGCTATCTCCTCAATCTTTACCATGCCGTTTTGGGCGACAACTTTGGAGAGACCTGTTGGAACTAGAAAGTAGTATTTTGTGTTTTCATTTTTGTTAAAAATGTTTATGTTGAATTTTATGTTTTGTTTTGCTGAGACCAAAAATTCGCAGCCGTTTTGATTGAGGGTGAAATTGCGGACTTTGAATTTTCCGCCGCTGCCTTTTATTATTGTTTCGTCGTCAATGATGAGTATTGTTTGCTCATCGTTAATATCAATACTATAGGTTTTGCCGAGCAGTTTGAGGTTTGTTATTGAATTCGTTCCCTGAACTAATGAGCCAAAGCGGATTGATGAGAGTTTCATGTCATCTCTGAAATACTCAATGTCGATAATTTCCTGCATTCCAATGAGGGCGAGCATATTTCCGTTTGATGAAAGATGTTCCGTTGATTTTTTGTATCGCTTTCCTGTCGGGAGATACATTGAGTAGTTCTCCACATTATGCGTGACATTGTTTGACCAAAGGCGGGCGCATTTGAGTGCAAATTCGCCTGCAACCTCGTCAAGACCATAACGGACAAGCCCCTGATAGACAAGATAATTAACATATGGAATAATGCTACCTCTATATTCAAAATATGGGGGGTTGCGTTTTGCGTTGTTATTAGGCTTTCCTTTTTTCCCAAATTCAGGATGAGCAGCAGACAGCGTCGGCAAAACAGAATTCGTCCAAAATGTCTTTGGGTTTGTCAAGTTGTTGATAAGCGCCGCTAGTTTTTTCGGACAATTGACCGCTCCTGATATAAGCGGATAAAAACTTGTTGCTCCGACATTTTCAGATTTTACCCAGTCGCCTGAGATATAGCGATTCATGTATAGCCCTTCTTCTTCGTTGTAGAAAATTTTATTGATAGTCTCTATTAGTTCTTTTTTTGCTTTTTTGTATTTTGCTCTCTCAGAAGCATCATAATAAGCCAAAATCCTCTCGATAATATCAAATGCCAACAGTTTGAGGCAGGTCAAATCAAGCGAATACATTGGAGAATCAACCCCAAACAAACCATTTCCGTTTCTTCTAATCTCTTTTAACGGCGAGTCGTTCCATTTATAGGCAACTTCCGCTCTTGTCTCGTCTGTTGTTGTTATAAAAGAACTATCAGGCGGATAGAGTTTTGAAAGAGATTTATAGAGTTTCATGAGTTCCAACTTGTCCTCAGCATGACAAAAAGCGTGCCAAAGGCTAAGCGGTGCAAGTATTTTATCCTCAACTGTGTAGAGAAGTTGTTCTTTCACTTTGTCAATTTCAGCATAAGTTCCAAGTATTGCACTGCAATTTTCATCCACCCCTTTCAAGTCAAAATGTTTGTTTAAATTCGTTCTGTGAGGCGAGAAAATTTCCTTCATCAAATAAGGATAATAAATGCGGGACCACATGACAGAATTGAGCATTCTCTCCGTTGATGCCCCTAATATGCCGTTTCCGTGCGTTTTGTTGACACCATACTTTAATTCGCTCTCATCGATTAGTTGTTTTATTTTATCAAGCCGAGGCACTTCTGACTCAAAAATTTCTTCGTTTCCGACCGTTGCATAAAAATAAACGCTTGGCTGATTTTCGTTGATAATAAAATCCATAATGCCTTCATTGAACGCACCGTTTGCACTGTCAAGCGGATTGAAATAACTATGAGACAAAAAGTATTCTTTCTCGTCTTCACCCTCATATACCACTTGATATCTTTCGCGAAAAACAGCGTTGTTGTCAGCAAGTGACACTTCCCCGGGAAGTATTGCAACATGAGGGCTTCTCCCTTTGACTGTGTTATCTTCAAGCGAGAGTTCTCCATGAAAGCCGTAAGCAGGATAAAAAATAACTCTCACTTTAAGTTTTTTGCGAGACGAAATTGCCAAAACTAAACTTTCGTCAGTCTTTTTGACCCATTTGACTGAAAGCGGACCTGACGCAAAATGAGCGAAACTGCCATCAGTTGTATTAGCACAACCCAGTCCCATATTTTGAGCAAAATCCTCGCCATCCAGCCATTTTTTGCCGTTAAAATAACTAACCTTTATTCCCCAAATAGAGCCTTTCTTTCCAACAAGCATGGCACCGTTGACTGCCGAATAATCATATCCTGCACCTTGTATAAACTTTTTTGGAAAGTTTTCTTCTGATATAGGTTTTCCCTCACTCTTCTCCTCATGAAACTTGTCAAAAAAAGGAGGACGAAAAGTAAAACCATATTCTTTGTTAATGTATTTCATTTTATTAAAATGTCTAATGTATTATGGATTATACTTCAAAAAAAGAATGAAGTCAAGTGATTTTTTTAATTTTAAGTTATTTTACCTTCCGGAGACATAGAATTCTCCGCATTTTGCTGTTGGAAATGAAACGAAAGAAATTTCTTTGTTTGGAAAAATAGTTCTGCACTCAGAAAGGAATTCATTAAATGCGGATATTTTTTTTGAAAAATAAGGGCATAGTGCGATGAATGCTTGGGTGTGTTCACCTTCGGCAAAGAGGCGTTTTAGAGATGCTTTCATTTTTCGCATCATGTAGTTTTTTGAATGAATTTTTCCGCCGCACTCGTCACAATCGTCCAAAAGATATTTTCTTAGTTCATTCCCCATTTTTTTTCTGGTTAGTGCAACAAGTCCAAAACCTATGCTTCCCATAACTCTGGTTTTCACCCTGTCGAGAGCAACTTCCGTTCTAAGAACTTTCAAAACATCGTCTAGTTGCTCTTCGGAATACATGTCGATAAAATCAATAACAACAAGCCCTCCTGTGTTCCTTAATCTCAACTGCCTTGCAATTTCCTTTGCCGCTTGCATGTTGGTTTCATAGATTGTTTGTTCATGGTCTATTCCTCCGACAAATTTTGAGGTGTTGACATCAATTGCAGTCAGCGCTGTTGTTTTATCAATATTGAGCGTTCCGCCGCAACCTAGTGTCACTTTTTTTTCAAGCAGGCGGTCAAGTTGTTTTATTACTTCAAATTCATCCAAAAGGTCAATTTTTTCATCATAGAATTTTATTAGATTGTAGAAACTTGGGTGATGAATTTTGCATTTTTCTTTTAATTCATTTGTCGTTTTTTCGTCATTGCAATAGATTTTTTCAATATTTTTGCTTAGTATGTCACGCACACATCTGAGAAGCAGGTTATCTTCAGAGTGGATTAGCCCGATTCCTCTCTCTAAATATTTTTCAGTTATTGCTTTTGAGAGGTCTCTCAATACCGCTGCCTCTTTCTCAATTTCACCAGCCTTCTCGTCAGCACAAAGTGTTCTTGCAACAAATCCTTCATTCGGATTTTTCATTTTTTCAATCGTTTTTAGAAGTCTTTCACGAGTGCCAACATCTGTTATTCTTCCTGAAACTCCTGCAAAATCGATTGAAGGCAAATATAGAAGAAGTCTTCCTGGGATTGAAATATTGGTCGTCACCGTCGCTCCCTTTTCTTTTGTCTCTTCTTTTGTCACTTGAACCATGACAAAGTCGCCTTCCTTTACTTTAAACAAACTTTCCTTATCTTGAGTTTCGCCAATGAATAAAAAAGCGTTTTTCGCTAAGCCTATGTCAACAAATGCTGTCTCGAGCCCAGGAAGAACATTCACAACCCTGCCTTTATAGATATTACCCGTTAATGAATAATTATGATTGAACTCAACATAAAATTCATTGAGCATTCCTCCTTCAATCAGTGAGACTGAGGACATATTCTCTTGCACATCAATTAAAATTGTTCCTTTGTTTGTCATGAATTCCTTTTTATACTATTACAGAAAACCTGTAGGGGCGGCATCCTGCCGCCCGTATATTATTATATTTTTTTCACACCCCGAAATACTTCTTATCAAAATCAACATCGTTTTTGTCATAGACTTTGGTTTTCGTTATTGATTTCACCATATTATGACACGCATAGTTAATAAAAAGTTGCTTTATTAGGGCATCAACTCTTAGATTTTCGTTTCCATAGCCCAAACACATTTTAAGTTTATTGTTGTTTTGTGACAATTTGAAAATCAAAGAACGAACATCTTTTGTTTTTTCTATTCCGTTTTTGTCTATTCTTGTTAATAAAAATTTGTCCTTAATTAAGATAGTGTTTTTAATATCAAAATCGGGTAAGTCCTCAAAAAACTCTGCAACATATTCCGCTCGATTACAACTTGCAGCAAAATTAGGGTCAGATTCCACTGTCTTTGCTTTCAGGATTTTTAAGCCTTTGGGGAGAGTCTTATTTAGTTTATTCATTATTTCTTCCGCCTTTTCTACGGTTGAAACAGTAAAATATTCTGCCTTACTCATCACTCCTAATGGAAGCGGTTGGCAGAAAAAAAATAACGCATGAGGATTAAACCCCTCGGAATAATTAACACTCAAGCCTGCTCGCCTAAACGCCATATTAAACACCCTCATAATATCAAGGTGCGGAATAAACTCACGCATATTCACTTTTTCAAATTTTATTATTACCATTTTTTTAAATTCATAATGATTGTTGACTATTTTTTCGGGTTTGCAAGACCCCTACTACATGCTCTCGCTTAATAAATCATCACGGAATTTGCAAGTCATCAATATGTAGAAGTGAGCATCGCAAGTCCGAACAAATAATTTTAAAAATTCCTCGCCTTTTCTCGTTCCTTTTCCAATAATTCATGTGGCACCCCGACATCTATGTTATGCCATGCTAAAGTGCCTTTTTGTTCTTTCGTCAATTCATTTGGGCCCAATTCATATTTATTCAGTGCTTCAACCCATTTATCATATTGGAATTTGTCTGTCCATGAGTCGAAGCAACAGCCGTTTCTATAGGCATCTTCAATCACATACGAGAGTTCTCTCCCGCCTCGGCACAAAATTGCTTCTAGTTGCGATGATTTTGCATCGTGATAACTGTATTTTATTCCTAGTCGCCTTAATTCATTTTTGAGAAAATTTTGGGTTTTTATGACTTCATCAAGCGGCAATTGTTTTTCCCATTGAAAAGGAGTGAAGGGCTTTGGAACGAAAACTGAACTTGACACAACAAGCCTTAATGGTTTTTTGTTTTTGGCGTATTGCTTGTAATACCATTTTATTTTCTTTGCAAGAGTAATAATCTCTTTGATGTCTTCTTCCGTTTCAGTAGGGAGTCCTATCATGAAATATAATTTTACACCGCTGTAGCCGCTTTCAAACGCTTTCTTGCAAGATGATAAAATATCTTCTTCTGTTATATTTTTTCTGATGACATCTCTTAGCCTTTGGGTTGCCGCCTCTACCGCAAAAGTCAATGAACTCTTTCTCGCTCCGTCAATAAACTCACTTTCAAAACTATCAACCCTTGTTGAAGGAAGTGCAATACTAACTTTTTTTTCCTCTGCAATAGGTTTTAATTTTTGAAGAAGTTCTCTTAAATATGGATAATCGCATGTTGAAAGCGATGAAAGCGACATTTCATCATAACCTATGTCTGACATACTTCGCTTTGCCAAGTCAATCAAGGTGTCGACCTTTCTCATTCTCATAGGGCGATAAATGAATCCTGCTTGACAAAATCTACACCCTTTTGCACAACCTCGAAAGATTTCTAAGGTCGCCCTGTTGTGAACAACCTCCAAATTCGGCACTATCATTTTTGTCGGAAAATAGGTTTTATCAAGGTCTTTAACTTGTGCCTTTTTAATTTTTTCTTGGTTTAATGATGGAACAAAAACTCCTTCAAAAGTTGATATTTTTTGCAAAAATTCTCTTTTGTTATATGTTCCGTTTGCCTTCAACTTTGTATACTCTTCACAAACTTTCGGCAAAACATCTTCCCCGTCACCAATAACAAACAAATCAAAAAAGTCCGCTATCGGCTGAGGATTAACTGAGCATGGTCCGCCGCCTATGATTAATGGAAATTCTTCGTTTCTTTCGCTTGCCCTAAGTGGAATATTCGCAAGGTCAAGCATGTAGAGAATGTTAGTATACGAGAGTTCATATTGAAGAGAAAAACCAAGCATATCAAACTCTTTCGCCGGTGTTTTCGTTTCCAGTGAATACAACTCTACCTCATGCTCTCTCATCAACTTTTCCATATCAAACCAAGGAGCAAACGCAAATTCGCATGTAATATTTTTCCCCTCATTCAAAAGATGATATAAAATTTTTATTCCCAAATTAGAAAGCGCAACATCATAAACATCAGGAAAACACATCAAAAATTTACAAGGAGCATTTTTTTTAGGTTTAGCAGAATTAAACTCACCCCCAATATATCTTGCAGGCTTATCAACGGTTAATAGATGATGTTTTATTTTTTCGAATGACATTTGATTTTAACACGAAATCAATGAATAAACACTGTGCATTAGTTCTGAAAATACTCTTCTTGGCACATCTTTTGCAGGAAGTGTCGGAACTTTTTTTGTTGAAAGTTTGCCTTGGAGGCGGACTGCATCTTGCTCACTATGCAGTTTAATTTGAGAAATTGTTCTTCCCTTTATTTCAACTGCGATGAGTATTCCGTCCATTACTTTTCCCAGTGATATTTCTCCGTCCTCTTCAAAGTTGTTTATTCGGACAAATCCCGAGTCCCTCATTTTTATAAGCAATTTTTCGTTATCAACCATTGTTCCTCGCAATCTGAGTATCACTCCCGTTGAAAGCTCCCTGTCTTGAGGGGTGTATATTTTTCTTTTTATTTGTTCAAAGTCTTGAGGAATGTTGAGTCTTTTTACTATTTCATATTTGCCTGGAAGTTCGGCAATATGCAAAACTCTTATGTATTGTCCTTTTTCTAAATTTAGTGCATTATTGTCCAAATTATAGGTTTTTCCCTCGTGGAGTATCATAACTTCACGAAGTATGTCTGACATACTACCATCATATATGCCATAAAATAGTTTTTCCGCAACTTTTAAATAATCCTCATTTGCCAAAACTTCTTTCTTAAATTCGCCAACTCCCCAGACATGCCCTCGAACCATAGCGTCTTCAAAGTATTCAACAGGACTTAAAGTTTGAACATTTCTCACTCGCTCTTTTGTTGCAGTGAAGTCTTTTGTTATTATTTTTTGAACGCTTTGCGATGTTTCGTTTTTTGCTATAAAGTTCAAAAATTCAGCACATGACGGGTCATTTTTTGACATTAAGAGAAGTTTGACAATTTCTGTTTTGGTTTTTGCATCCGCCGTTAAATACAAATCTTTCAACATTGGAGCGTAGTTGACATTGTATTTTAACAGGAATTTTCGTATTTCCCGCTTGTTTGTGCCTGAATAGAATATCAATCTTTCAACGAGCAGGTTAAATGTTCTTTCCGCATTAACTTTCATTAAAATATGATAGCACCTTAACTCGTTGTCAAATTCGGTCAAAACTTCAAGAACTTTGTCGTAGTTTTCATGAACTCTTTTCAGCAGGTATACTTCAATAGCAGTTTGCCATGCTTGTAGTTTTTCATAGTCAGTGTAGTAGGCTCTCACAAGAAGCGGGGCAAATTCATCTTCGCTTATCCCAATTTCAGACGCAATATCTAAAAACAAATTAAATTTTCTTGCATCAATATGTATAACGCTGCTCGCTTTGGTAAAATAGTCAGTGTTGGCATATTCCTTGCAAATAGTTCCGCACGAAATAATCGCACACAATTCTTCAAACCGTGCTTTTGATAAAAGGTATTTTAGCAAATCTTTTTTTTGAGCATTGTTTGTTTCAGAGGAAAAAAATTTCTGCCCCGTCATAAGCCAAACTGCTTCATTAAAAACTGCACTTTCTTTTGGTGTTTTTATCATAACTTTTTCTCAGTTTATTTTAAACTGCCTCTTTTGTCAAGCATCTTCAACGCCTTTGTGAGGCATTCCATATATTTGCAACCTATCACAAAAGTATTGAAAATAATTTCAACTATTGTTGGTGAATACTCACTAGATAGTAAGCGTCTTTGTGGCGATAGTTGTTGACTGTTGGGATTTTTGTTAGATGTCCTTCTTTTATTAGGGGTTTTATTATTTTGTTTATTATGTCTCGACGAGTTAACATTGAGTTTTCAAAAACTATTTTGGCGATATCATTATAGTGAATTTCCATTGTGTCGTGTTTTTCTAAAATTATTTTTTTAATTGTTTCAATATAATTCGAGGAAGTATCAATTGAAGAATTTTCAGGAGTTATGAAAGAGAGTTGTTCACAATTTCTAATTTCTGCAACTCTTTTGAAGCGTTTTTTTCTCAAAACTCTCCATGCTCGTTCTTCACCCGAACCAAGCGGCGACGATAGATCTTTTAGTAGTTCTTCAAATTCTTTTAGTAATCTTTCCATTGTTTTAAAAATATTATATAGGAGTACAAAACAACATTGAGTTGTATATTTTTTAGGAGCGGGCGTCCCCGACCGCCCGAAAACCTCACAAACACAGTGTTTGGGGCGATCGGATAGCCCGCCCCTAAAATTGATTTCTTATCAATATCATAAATTATTTGATTATTCATATCATATTATTTTTTTGACAAATCCGTTGAAGATAGTTTAACCAACACCGAACATGGTATTCTTCCTTGCCTTTCAGGTGTTGTTATTTTTCCTTGCATTGCACGAGTGTAGATGCCACATGGCTTGTTGTTATAAAGAAATATGCCTGACATACTATTATAAATTCCAAAATGTGCGCTACCCTCTTTGTCAAAATAGACATTTTCGTGTTGCGGAGGAGTGCAGTATTCTTGTAAAATAAAGTCTTTGTCCAGGGCTTTTGTGATTAGTTTTTCCCATTCATCTTTTTCATAGTCACCGCCTGTTGCAACACCGATTGAGGCGTATCTGTCACGAGGCTTAATGAGATAAGAGTTTTTATTTTCCAAGACATCTCTCAAATCAAACTCCCCTGTTTTAAGTTCATATGTTTTTGGAATACATTTTTCAATAAATTCGTTCTCCTCTTTAGTTAAAAACGCTCTCGTTTGACTGACTTGCAAGACTTTAAAAATAATTTTATCATGCGGAATTTGAGTTCGAAACGCTCCAATAAGACAAACTGCTTTGTCTTTAAATGCTTTTATGCAATCTTGAATGTCGTCAAACTTATCCATACATTCACTCGTCACTGCTCGGCGATAAATTGCATCAATTGGAAGTCCCAAGGAACAATGTAATCTTCCGTCACGATATTTTAAATTGCGAATATCCTCAATAATTGTTTCCATTCCCTGTCTTTCAAATGCCTCTTTAAATACTTTAAATTCTGATTTAGTTCCAATGTCAAGAAAGTCAACTATAGCAACTCTGGGAAGTATGTCTAACATACTATTGGATTTTTTGCAAAAATCGCTGTAAAGTTCTAAAAATTCATTAACCCAACTGTCAAATAATTCAAACGATTTGATTTCATATTTGTCTTGAAATTTTCCCCAAATCAAGGAATTTCTCCAAGCGTTGACTATCTCTCTGTCCTCATTCATAGCACTGCTTCCGTCAGTGTTAAACTCACAATATTTTAGTGTCATTTCATCATGATTGAAAAAAAAGTCAAGCCGTGCAATCGGAATTTTCCTTTCATAGCCGCAATCTGCCAAAATCAATTCTTCAAGATGCGAAGGAAAATCAAAAAGTTTTCGATAGTTATCATCCTCAATATACCTATCCATCACCTTCTCAAGTATCTCTCGCATTGTGTTTATAGTCTTTTCAATATAGGCAAATTCCTCACTAGAAAACATTTTCGGAACTGCCAAGAACGCTAATTCGCCACGAGAAAAAACAGCAGAAGAATTTTTAATGTAGTCCCTTGCAGATTGAAAATCTTTTTTTGTGCTTTCAATATCGCTTTTTATTAAGTTGAGATAATGTTCGTGCGGTTTCATATTATAGTAATGATAGTTTATAATTATGTGGTTGGGGGTGCTGAAAGATAATGATGTGAAATATTTTTATTGGGGGCGGTGTCCCAGACCCTACAACCTCTAACTTCTCCTCATGCCTTGTCGTTATTTTTAGCATCCCAATGGTTGTATAGCGTAAATGTTAGTTGTTAGAAAGTGTTAGTAAATCTCTTACTAGTTTTGAAGCATTTTCGCCATAGATTGTTGAGGTTTCAACATTTTTCTCCAACTCATCAAACGCATTTTCTGCATCTTTTTGAGTAACATCTTCAAACCTTTTCAAAAGAATTTCAACATTCTTTTCATCATAGAACAAATTTTTGATTAGTGATAAAATCCCGACAACCTTTTCAAAAGGAATTGAGTCCATCATGCGGATTTCAATATATTTTTTCAACCTGACATAAGGAAAAAACATTGAGAGAGCATTTTCGATTTCCCCTTCGTTCATTGACTTCAAGGCGTATATTTCACTCAATGCTTTAAAAGCAGTATATTCCAGTTCCCCATTTTCCTTTGGAATTAAAATAGGCGGAGCACTTAAAATATAGTCTGCATACTCTTTAAACCCAAAATCAACATTCAGCGAGTTTGGAACAAATCCGCTTCTGGCATTATCAACGCTGTCCCATATCATTTTCCTTGCAAAATTACTGTTTTCAACTCCTTCAAATACCGGAGTGTTATGCGTTAAATATGTCAAAACCGGTGTCAAGATATTTGCCAGGCGAAACTTATTTTTAAAGTCATCTTCCGAATAGTAGTCAATAGAAATTTGTGTTGCACATGTCCCCCTCATCATATTTATTCCTCTTGTTCCTGTTGACTTAAAGTGTTCATTCATAATGCGATAGCGCTCTTTCGGAACCAGCGGCATGTCGATTGCTTTTGACACAGGATGATAACCCATTGCCGCAAGATTCAGTTCCATTTCATCTAAGACAGGATTAATCTCATTCAAGAAGCGATTATATTCAATTTCAAAATCATGGACGCCGCTAAATTCGCCGATACTTACTTCCAATTGTCCCGCCGGCTCAAGCGTAATAATCATATTTTTTCTTTTTAATCCAACTAAATGCCCTTCCGAGTAAACCATGTCATCATAATATTTCGATATTTTTTTTAAAACTTCTTCAACGCCGTTATTTGCATAAAAACTCACCGTTTCTTGTGAGTTTTTGCAGACAACAAAATGTTCGAGTTCAAGACCAAGTTTAAAGTCTTTTGAGTTTTTTATTCCGCTCTTAAAATATTCAATTAATTTATCTTTATTGTTCATTTGATTAGTTATAACACTTTTCTTTTTGTTTGTAAAGCAAATTAAATAGCCTAATATCTCAAATAACTATCAAAAGCATTTTCAATATGGTTAACCTCACCTGTGTCGAAATATACTTCCACAACATCAAAGCGGACATTTACGCCGAATAACATAAATTTCTTGATGTATTGAGCGGCAACTTGATTTATCTTTGTTCTTTTGTGATAAGAAACTGACTCCATCGCATGAGAAAAATCAATGTTTTTGCGAGATTTCACTTCAACAAAAACAAGGTATTTATCATCTGTTACAACCAAGTCCAACTCTCCGATGTTGGTCTTGAAATTTTTGTGCAGAACATGATACCCCTTTTTTTTGAGATATTTTGCGGCAATTTTTTCACCAGATTTTCCTTTTGTGATGTTTTGGTTTTTCATTTATTTTTTTAAGATGCGGGGGCAAAGCCACCCCACAATTGATTTTGTCGCCTTCTGAACCGGGTGTAATAATCTTGTAGAAGCGACCATTGACCGCCCGCACAATTAATTCAAAAAACTCACTTGCTCAACAAAAAAATTCTTAATAAAACTCTCTCTATGCTCCACTGTTTTTCCGAATTTTTTTAATGCTTCAATATGCCTTTGCGTTCCATAACCCTTATTGTCCCGAAAGCCGTATAACGGATATTTTTTGTCTAATTCAATCATCAATCTATCTCTGTGAACTTTCGCCAAAATTGAAGCACAAGCAATATTATAACTGGTTTGATCGCCTTTTTTCAGTGTCTTAAAATCAATATCAATATCCAATTTCGGAACGAAATCAACTAAAACTAAGGATGGTTTCAACAACATTTTATTAACTGTGTCACGCATAGTTTGTTTTGTCGCCCCTAAAATGTTTAACTTGTCAATAATGTCGACTCCGCATTCCGTTATTTCATAAGAAATAGCCCTCTCAACAATCTTTTCAAACAACTCCTCTCTTTTTTCTTTTGACAACGCCTTACTGTCATAAATGCCTTCAATCGAACAATCCAAAGGCATAACACAAATCGCAGCAACCAAAGGTCCCGCAAGACATCCCCGTCCCGCCTCATCCATGCCCGCAATCATCTTCGGAAGGTATGCCTTGTCATATTCAAATATTCTTTGTGTTCTGTTTTCTTTTGTCATTCGCCATCACCAACTCTCTCAAGCGAAATTCTGCCTAACCGCCCTTTTCTGAAATCGTCAATCAGGGCGTGTGAAGCACGAGTTATGTCAGGCATGCTTCCCTTTAACATATAACCGCGAGACTTTGCAATTAAGTTTAAGGTCTCTTCTCCATTTGGACTATCATCAATGTTATAGCGGTTTTTGAGGATGTTTTTGTCGATTAAATTTAGTTCATTAACCAAATGAAATGCCAAGTCAACTCTGTCTAAAATCTCGTCTTTAATGCTGCCGATGAAAGCGAGTTTATGGGCAGTTTTGATATTTTCGATTTTTGGATAAAGTGTTCCGGGAGTATCGAGAACCTCGAAATAGTCATTCACCTTCACCCACTGCTTACCCCTTGTCACTCCGGGGCGATTTCCGACAGTTGTTTTTGCTGAACCTGCCAAGTTGTTAGTAAGAGTTGATTTTCCTGAGTTCGGAACACCAAGTATCATCGCCCGAAGTTGCCTTTTTACCCCTTTGTTTTTAAAATTATCAAGCCGCTCTTTGCATAATGCTTTTGCTTTTTCAAATATATCTTTGGTGCTTTTTGAGGCTGTAGAATTGACACTAAGCGCCGCACTGTTCCCCTTTTCAAAAAACTTCACCCATTCTTTAGTTGCCTTTTCATCGCTTAAATCCGCCTTATTTAAAACATATATAATCTTTTTATTCGAAATCCTTTTGTCAAACTCAGGAGTCAAGCAACTCCTTGCCGCCCTGCTATCCAAAACATAAACAATAACATCAACAAGTTTTATCTCCTCGTCAATCATTCTCAGCGACTTCGTCATATGCCCCGGAAACCAATTAATCATGTTTTTTCTTTCTTTTTCCACCCCCTAATAATATCACAATTTTACCTAAAAATCAATGAAAAATGCCCTATAATAGGGTGTTTTTTTCATTTTTTAAGATTTTGGATGATTTTCATAAAATCTCAAAAAATAATTCGCCTGTAACTTCGCCTGTAACTTTTCCCCAAAAATTCCCCGAAGCATATTCTTTATTTGATTTATTTCAACACTA
>Ga0131853_10004284_pt1 | contig 25562 bp, 18 predicted proteins | sample TergutLab28metaG_FD_92764 | JGI IMG/M metagenome (GOLD analysis project Ga0131853, IMG submission 92764) | Labiotermes labralis P1 segment gut microbial communities from Petit-Saut dam, French Guiana - Lab288 P1 (version 2) (version 2) | ecosystem: Host-associated > Arthropoda: Insects >... | reverse complement strand
CGATCCCCATACGGGATCATCCTCAGGGAGTATGCACTATATCGTGAGTGAAGTTACTAAAACAAGTTATTTTTATAGGTTATCTGGTAGCATGCGTATTCAGGTAATGCCTATGGAGTCTGGCTTATGGTTAATTACTAAGATTAAGTAAACAGATTGAATTTTTTCTCGTGATTTTGACCATTTTTTTCATGCAAGGCATGGAATATCCCAAAGCACACCACGACCACTTCCTCCTCTATTATTCGCCAACACCCTGACATTGCTCACATTTCTTTCAGTGCTGACTGAACTACTAATCTGACGCTGTCAAAGTCTCTTCTGACATACCAACCAATGATTCAACATGACTAAGACATGATCCTCAGCCACTTTTAATTCAATCCGATACACACTCACTTCCCCAACTGTAAGTCCAATAATTTTTTCCCATCTCTCCTATTCGTCCTTCCAAGTCTCTTTTTACTCAACAGCTTTACCGACGAAATTTTGTACTATTTAGCATTTGTCTCGCCTGACTTTTACTAAAACCGCCTTAAAAATTCCACTTGATAATTATTAGAAACTTAATTATTTTGAGGTAAACTGAGACAGAGTTGAGTAATCATTAACCGTGCACAGATTCTTCTATCAATTTTTCCCATTATAGTAACAAATAAAAATGTCTAGTATAGTTCACCTCCACTTCTGATCATACCCACAAGCTTTAGAGAAAGTGATCCACATGCGTTGTCCTTTAGGCTTCTACCAACGTCTCGTAATTCACGCAGATCCGAAAATCTTTGTGTAGGCCTATATACGTTTTGTTCAGTTCTTCAACATTACTCTGCTTCCTTACGACCCGGTTTTCAATACACGCATACCTTATTCGTGATCAGCATCAACTCTCTGCCAGTAAGGATAGTTGACCACCACAGATAATTTGACTTCAACATAATACGCTTACGCTGCAACGGTTACAGTTGCGACTGGCTGCACTAAACCAGCCACCATTTCCTACCATTCAGTCAAGACGAGACTAGGACGGCACATGAACATCCTGAGGATTTCAAACTACGCCTACACTGTGGTTTCGTTAAGTCTCTCTTAATATCACGCGGATGGGAGCATAAAACTTAAACATTTTCATACAAAATAAGGTCCCAAAACAGGGATTGTTTCGAATACTTTGGTCAGCATGTATCGAAATGCTCTCCACCTACAAACACATACATCTCAACTACACCCCCTTGACTACACTTCTCTATCCTTGTGTTTCCTCCCTCACCCCCAGCCTATCTTCTCGATAAAGCAGTTATCTTTCCCCACCCCTCACCGTGCTCTTCTCATCCCCGCTTATCCCTTCGCTTTCTCGCTCTCTCTCTCTCTCTTTTGCTCCGAGTTTGGTTGAAGCCAAGGGAGCTGCTCGGAGATGGAGAAGCTTGAACATCAAGCAGGTTTCCCCAGCCCTACAAACTAGATTATTCACAATAAACTTTCGCTTCGTATTAAATTATTTAATTTCGGTGGAAAGAGAGAGAGAGAGAGAGAGTGGAAGAGGAAGGGACTCAAGTAGTCTGAGTTGGGTGGGTACTACTGGAAGGCCGGGGCGAGGTGGTAACCTTGTTAGTGTTGGAGGCACAACTGAGTTATGGTCTTATAATGCTAGGGAATGAGAAAAAGAAGGCTACGGGCTTGGTGGCTGCTGGGAGTCTCAGTCAGGCAGTACCAGGATGGATAGAGGAGGCCCACAGGTCGGACGGTTCTTCCAGGAGACCTCTCAGTTCTTCGGCATAGGCGTCTTAAGCCCGCTGTGTCTCCTCAAACGGTGGAGGTGGTCGTGATGTGTAGTGAGAAGTGACATCTCTAGTACACTCCACCAGCGGAGGGTGTAGGTGCTCGCAAGATCTTTCTGTACACGTACGGAAGGCATACTGAAGATCAATTCTTGTGTGTTGGTACGACTGAAGAACTGTACCACTGTTTCCAGTCTGCAAGTGTCAGTTCATGATCGCGTGAGTGAAGTCTTACGAATATGGTGGGTATTTCTTACACATAAACTGAATATCTAGAGTTTGTCCATTTGTCCAGATGAAAACATATTGTGTAGTGATGTGAATTCAGTGAAAACAACGTTATCAAAGTGTTGCTTGCATCACATTATTCCGAGTTTCATCAAGATCAGTGAGTGTTTGATACAAATAATTTATGAGATGCTTCACCTGCTGCCCTGTCAAGATGCAATTCTTACAAATCTGATTCATTGCTATGCAAATAGGGGAACCTTCCACAGGCACCTTATTACTGTTATTTTTATAGATATTGGTAAGTTCCTTAAACGTCCAAGCGATGGTTTTCCGTGGTCACATTGTTCATTTCATAGAAGTATCCAGTAAGGATTATTATGAACCTGAAATGGCTTTACTGGAGGCACTGGATAGAGGCTCAATTTTCTTTCCGAAAAACTTCTCTCGATTACATCAATTACAAGTTGTGATAATGTTTATGCATTCCTGGAATAAATATTTAACTGTTGTTTAAGTAGGCGTCTGAGTTGTGTAAGTGCAAATTAAGGTGAAAATATTAATCACTCTTAATTTAAGTGGATGTGAATCGAGAGAAGAAGTGAATAACGATTTTAAAATTCATTTGTGCCTTTAGCGAAAACTTGATTTTGTAAACAGTGAATTCTCGATTGATTGTATATTAAATTCAGAAATGCCTTTCATTATAAGAATTAACACAAGAGACTATGGACAAATAATTTTCAAAATATTTTACTAACATCCAGATGCACTTACTGCCCGAGTCACATTACATGTGTTAGTGACAAAACAGACTTGAACGGAATCAGGATCGCCATCAACAAGGAAAGTCACAATTTGTAAAATAACAATACAGCTTTCTAATCTGGACTCAACAAAATAAAACGAACAAAACTGATGTAAGCAGAACTTCAAAAATTTTAAATAACTGCCCACTTAAAGTCACGAGTAGTTTCCATTCACCTGTAAATCCCGAAATTGACTAATTTTTGTTGTTGTTGAACGAAGTTTCAAGTAAGTCTGTGGTCTTATAATACAGCTGCAGACTTACAAGGCTTTTACCCATTCTCCCATTTCGATGTCAAATATCAGGACCCATGCGTGCATTCCAATATTTAGTTTCAGTGACATTGTTGGTCCAATTTCTCTCCAAGGTAAGGCGGTCAGTAACAAAATTTTGTAAGTGTTTGTGCTGTTCGCTGTAAGAATGTACTTGTCTTGCCTTGTATAAAAACTTATAACTCCAGATTGCGTCCATTTAATGGCATATGTATGGTTGTAATGGTAGATAAACCAATGAATTTACTGAAGGGTGAATGGGGGGGGGGATGGGTGGTTCGGCAATCGGTAGCCTGGTTGGGAGTTTTGAAAGATGCTCATATTATGAAGACTTTCTCATCCCTTATTTCTTAAATTGTTGTCTCTATTTTAATCCTTGAAATAGGCCACAAAAGTGCACTTCAATTTGGAGCATAAGTAGGTCACGAAGAGAAGGAGCAATTTAGTAATAAATCGAGGTGCTAACAGAGTTTTTAATTCTAACTGAATTTTTCGAAACGATGAAATATTAAGCATGCATTGTAAATCAGATAACCATTGTTCTCAAGTATCCTCAGTACTTTTGACAATCACAGCCTGAATTTAACTCCTCTAAACGTACACTTTCCATCTTCACAACATATTTCCCTTCCAGATTAATGTCATTTCATTACAACCTAGGATTTTCAAGAACCTTCCCCACAAAAATCTTTCTGTATTTCCTGTTTCTCAGTTCTAACTACATACCCATTCCACCGTGGTAAAGACGATCTGCAAAAACCACGAATATCCTTAGCATATATTATGATCTGACTTCCAGTAGCAAGATCGCACTTTAGAAGCTGACAGTCGCTTAACAGTTTTATCATTTCACCGTCTACTATGGAACCGGCAACGTATTACCGTATTCACAAGAACTCCCAATTAAGCGTGATTTAAAGCCTCCGCCGCGGTTTAAATGAGATCTGCGCTGTTTTTTGTTTTTACGCCGCGTAAAATGCTAGTTTATTAGCGACGTTTCGGGACAACCTATCGATCCTATCTTCAAGGGTCAGTCACTCTGCTTGATCCTTGAAGATGGGACCGATAGTTTGACCCGAAACGTCGGTAACAAAATACCATTCTACGCTGCGTACAATCCCAAAACAGCGCAGATCTCAACCCCAAAAAAAGGCCAACGGAGCCTGACAAAAATTACAAAGAATCTCATTCTGGATTAGAGAAAGCAAACATTTTCTCGCAGCCATTTTCAACCCCAAAACTTCAGGACAGGTCTGCTGTGGAGCAGAATGCATTAGAAGTCCTTACCTTACACCGTCACTGAACCCAGTTTACCAGTCAATATAGTTTCATACAACCGACATGATGGACAATGCACAAAACGTCTCTCACAAAACCGTTGTACACATTTCTCCCAAAACTTGACACTTAAAGAACTGAATGATTTCCCATGTACCTTTTTTTTTTTTTGGTATAGTTCACTGCTTTAAAATCCCATCCCCGATGCAAATCGGACATTACTTACTAAAGAAATCAGTTCAACAGCGAGTTTTATCTACATCAGACATCAGAACCGCAAGTGAAAGAAGAGCTGTAACTTGTATAATTCAAACTGTTATTTCTGAAAATGATCTTTGTTATACACCGTGATTGTGTATCACGAAATACAGACAAGCGTGAAAGACACAGCATAAAAACTTTATACCCATAACCGTATTCATTTGAAGAGATTACTATTTTTTCAATGGCGTAACAGCCCCTAGTGGAGCAGGGCCTCCTCATTTTCGAGACTTCACAATCATCCTCAGACAGACCAAAATCGGTAGAAATCCTTTGTACGAGTGGTCAGCCCGGCACAGAGACCTCTACCTGACAACACACAACACTCGCTCGGGCCAGACATACATGGCCCGGCGGGATTCGAACCCGCAATCCCAGCAAGCGAGCGGCCGCAGAACCTTGCCTTAGACCGCACGACCAAAGGGAACGGCTTGATAAAGTTATATTAAATTAAAATAAGAAGGAATTGTGTATTCTGCATTCTAATTTGGAGTTTACGAGTTTATCGACACAATCTCCATCCGAATACATTCACAAGTCTTACGTCCCTCAAGTCCTCGACACGCAGAACAAAAACCTAGAGACGACGAACACCCAATGAGTCAGAGAACCAAGTCCAGAATGTACGGGACCGAACACAGGGAACACCAAAACGCAGAGAATTTAGTGCCTACAGAAGAGACGGCTAGCGTCGAATAAAGCAGTCGCCGAATGTGCTCATGAAGAACAATAAAATATTTGAATACACAGAGACGTCAATGTTTTAAAAAATATGAAAATTAAATTGCAGATTCAAAATTACGACAACATGGATAGCAACAATTAATAGAAAATGGTGACAGCACAGCTTCAGCCTGCAACACGGATACCACTCCAACCCAACCACACCGAATCTCCAACACACATCGAACCAAGAACAATACGACCAATGTGGTAATTCAACAGAATATTCGCAAGCTCCTGATGATGGATATATTAATGTCCGAAACATGTTGAGCACATAAGAAGTGAAATAAAATAGCAAGTGACATTAAGTTGGTCTTTTATTCTACAACTATCACAATGATGCACGGTCCAATAAACATAATATATTTTAAGCTGTTATGACGAGTTCTGTGTTATATATTACATACATTTTTTGTGTGGAAATTTTGTCTCATTTCGATGGAGTTTCGGGTCGTATGCGTTATATTAAACCAGAATGACAAAAACGAAATTCAAGCAATTGATTTTAGTGATAAAAACAATCTTCGTAGCCCGTCGAGTAGTTTTGGAGATGAACGATTCGGGCATAGAGGCAGAGAGACCAAAGAATTATTCGCAATATCCTTTTAAAAGAACACAAAGAGATTTTAATGTTAACAAAAGCAAGCGAATTATAATCGTGAAGCAACCGAAGATTATTGTTATTTTCATTATTATTGATGTGAAGTCAGCCAGCGCGTAAATAAGAAGTACTGAATTCAGCTGCGCTGAATTATTACTACTATCAACATTAGCAGCGACAGAGACATCAGCAACAACACGGTCATTAAGGTCGGTCATTAATTCCATTAACTACCGACTGCGGTGGCCAAAGCCGTAAAGCTCGCAGTTTGCTGAAGTGAGTTTTCGATTTTCACCAACATAATGGATGTTGTGCGCTTTTCATGCGTACTAAACTTGACAGTCATCGTCATCATTCTCTGTCTTTGAAATTCTTCATTAGTCCTGCCCCCAGGTCAGATAAAGTAGTTCAACCCAAGTAAATTTTCGTTAAGTAATTTATTTGTCCGACTAATGCACACAAATTATTATAAAGTTGTTAAACAATTAAAATCATTTAAAATTATAATAGTTGCTGCAACATGTTTCGGTTTACATGAACCATCATCAGGGGGCTCTCAGCCTGTGCTTCGCTATAGTTACAATGTTGACTTCCGTTACATATCGTTATTTGAAGTTATCGGTACTGTGGCTGCATATGCCCCGTTATGGATGTGCACATCCATAACGGGGCACTCTTGGCAACACAACACAACACGGCATGCTGCCACAAAACCAACTGGAATAGTGAAATTAATATGACTTTTAATAGTGTAACTTTAGCAAGGACGATATAGCTCGCTGATGATGGTCCTAGGACCGAAACATGTAGGAGCGTTTTTAATGTTTTAATGTTTTAAGGTATAAATTTTATAAATTTATATAAGTGCAGTGGTTGGTAAAATAATTGAGTGATGCTGGAGCAACTATTATAATTTTAAATGATTTTAACTGTTTAAAAATTTCATAATAATTTGTGTGCGTTAGTTGGACAGATAAAGGACTTAATACTATCAACATGCGCGGTGCAACTACGAAGATTATAGCTTATTTGCTCACGGGGTTGGGTTGGTTACAAACAGCTTAAAAGAATAATAATAATAATAAACACGTTATTTAATTAAACACGACCGCGTTACATTTGTAGCCGCACTGCTTCAAAATATGTCCCTTAGTAGCCTGCGATGGTTTCTTTGCAGAAGGGTGAGAATATTGACACAACGAACATAGTGATTGTTTCTTTCGTTCTTGTTGGCAGAGCCGGAAGAAATCGAGTGCTAAACCTCTCACTGTTTTATAAATACGAGACACAAGTGGTGAAAGAGGTGCCTCGTTTTATTCATTGATTGCGACAGTAAGGCTAGTAGGAATAGTCTGAAATTTAAAATGTTGTCGATCGTTTAAAATTGTTCTCAGTTAATTGTTACTGGAGAGTACCGGCAAAGGACAGCTTGTCTTGGAGTACTTAGAATTGAGTATATTCCAAAATTTCACTTAAAAAAAACCTGGAAAGTACACATTGCCGTTGGTTAAATGACACTCAAAATAGGTCTACGTTTTACAAATAAAAAAAAAAATTTTCTTAGTTCTTCATCCCTTTTCTTAGAAGACCGAAACTGAATGTTTTTAATCCATAATACACGTTTATTTGCCAAATGCATTCTTTGAAAATTTGCATCCCTCGTTGGTCTTGACATTAGTTCAACTAGATGTATTCATTAAAAAATATAATTTTCCTGTCTCCTACAGTGAGTATAACTGAGAAAATACTAAGAAACTTGCTGCATATTCCACCCATTGTACGCGATAATCAATGCAGTTATGGGGAAGTGCAATACTGTGGCAGAATTTCCGGATGAAATTTGAATATTCGCCCGAAATTTCCTTTTAATTACATGAGTAAATATTAATTTAATTTGTTAATTCCAATGTCATTCTTTCTTTGATGCTCAGGCTGCTATCTTTAAGTATAACCCATTTTCATTCTGAAGAGAAAAGCAGCCATACAATGCGCGAAAATGCGGCACTTAAGATAAAATTCTAGACCATATTATTGCAGTTACATGTACATTTGCATAATATTTACCCTACTGTAGTAATACTGGGCCTACAATCAAACATTCTTTAATTATCTACCACACTAAATACTGTACATTTAAAATGAATTATACTTATTTTTAATGCGATCTGTGTATAACCACTATTTTTTTTTTGTAAGACAACCCGCTGTTTTGAGAAAAACCAAGTTTAATTAGAGATTCGTATATAGTAGAAATTACAGATCTGCTGAACCAGTTTCCTCTACATGTTTCGAGCACAATAGTTTTCGAAACATGTAGAGGAATGTAATAAACTTATTATAAAACAAGAGTTTGTGCATTAAGTTGGTTAACTGCTAAGATTATACTTTTTTCCAGTTCCATTTCTAAACCCTTCACGCAAATATAAGTACTGTTCGTGTTGCAGTTTCGTCCAAGGCAAGTTATTCCGATTAGTTACAATCCATTCGTCTGTCAAGAAACATTACTGCTGTCGGGCCTGACAGGATTCAGTCTGAGCTGTTGACAGTCGCTGTGACAACCTCATTCCATAAACCATAAGTACATGACAAGACAATTCTGCTGCTCAAGTTACTTATTTTACCAATCATTGCATACAAAACACAGAAATGTTTGTGCTTACGGTTATGGCCAAATTGAAAGTATTTTGCACAGGTTAATCGATTGAACTGACACAGAGGGATATCAGACATCCTTCATCGTCACGCTTTTATTAAGATCCAAAATTTTGGAAGCTGCAGCTTCTTCCATCATCAGATAAAGATATATTTTATGAAAATTAATCGTGTCTATTAGAATGGGGTTAAATTTCACGATCCCGATGACGGAATTTAGTCCCCCTGAAGCACAGAAATTAAATGAATGAGGGTGTGTTTACGTACTAAATTTAGAAATACATTCCCATACCGTTTTAAGAAAAGGGGATTCCTAAATTGTTACACTCAGTATATGAGACACACTAGTGTAGGCAGCTTGTTACAGTGCAGTAGCATGCGGTATGTAGACAACGTTTGCAATTCCGTCCACTAGCATGTTTCTTTGTCGCATTATGTGTCTGTGCTGTTGCAGAGACAGGATAGAGAAAGTATATTTAATTTTTCGTTTATTACTGCGTAATCATAGTTAGAATAAGGCTGGGATAAGTGCCGCCTAACTAAAAAGTTTCCACATAATTACCCAACATATTAGTAAGTACACACTGAAGACAATATTCTACAAAAAAAAAACGTTAGAGTAGAGTGAGTGGAGAATGATCCTCGCTGGGATAAGGATATTTAAAGAAAATATTCTCATGCAATCTGCCTCCAGAAGACTCGCCAAATGCTAGGAGACGTACAAAGGTCTCCAGAGCTCTTAATAAATGGGAAACAATGTTTTTAATGATTATGTGTAACTCTCGTTTTTATGATTAAGTGTATAGATTCTCCAAATTGAAAAACAGAATACGTCCTTCCTTACATCTGTCACTCGTTTTATTTAATACCTTAAAGCAGAGTTCCCTCCAAGTCTACCACCAGATTTGATTTCATAAGAATTCGAAGTTTACCCACACGACGCACTTACTTGTTTCGTGTGATTTTCAGACAGAACAGAAATTATTACTCTACACAGTATTAAGCGGTTCTTCTTTATAATGGAGACTGCGTATTCACTATGAGAGAGGAGCTGAATCGTTACACATTACTTAGCTTCAGAGACAAAAATAAGGCTGCGTGAAGCAAGAAGTAGTTTATACTGAAATTAAAGAAACACATGATTGAATAATATATGTGAGAATAACCAACGAGATGCACACTTTTTCTCTTTAATTTATTCTGATTAAACTATCCTCTACATGTTTCCAACTAATAAGTATTCTTCATCAGGAGGTTATTTCTGTACACGCAGCATATAGTAATTTACCAAGCATCCATTGGTGTCTAACCGGTAAAACGGTGCGATTAAGTGTTCCACTCCCACCGTTTTACCGGTTAGACACCCATGGATGCTTGGTAAATTATTGTATGCTGCGTGTACAGAAATAACTTTCTGATGATGAACAATTATTTGTTCGAAAAATATAGAGGATACTTTAATTACACCAACTAATGCACTTATATAAACATTTTTTTTCACACTAAAACACTTAAAATTGCTCCAACATGTTTCGATCCTAAGATCATCTTCAGGGAGCCATATTGCTCCTTGCTAAAGTCACATATTAAAAACACTCACTAGTTAATTTCCTTATATTAACAGGGTGTTGTGGCAGCATGTCTGTAATATAAAATATATACTTTATTAAGTATATTGTCACGGTAATAAATAAGATTGTCAAATAAAATGAATTAATTAATTTAGTATATACAAATAATTAGGCTATCTGGGCTAAGTGCATTAGTTGGTATAATTAAAGTGACTCTACGTAGTACACGGTGCAACAATAAAGATAGAGAGGATAGTTTAATTGGAATAAATTAATGAGAAAAGGTGTGCATCTCGTTGGTTATTCTCGCGTGTATGTATCACGATGCACGGTTCAGAGAATGTTAGAAAAAAGATTTAATAAATGTTATAATCCTTTCGTCTTACACTACGCACATGGGGCCCTATTACAGACGTGTATGTGGACGACGTTAAGTTATATGAACCGCTTCGATAGGCCATTAATTTCAAGGGCTACTTAACTGGTGTTCGGGCTTCACGTGTAGGCCCTACATAGGCCTTAAGTCATCACACGTTTCTGCGCCTAAGCTAAAATAATCTGTACAAAATATTTGCAAATTCTTCTATCGTACGGCATTGGATTACTTCGAAATTCTCTGTGAAATACACGGCTTCTATAATAGAAAAATTATTTTTCCCATTTAGGTCGGATTGCAAATTGTGGAATCACGTGTAAGGTCAACCGTCTCCGTAAATTACGCTTACAGTTTTGATTCGGGATGGAGAAACATTCATCATCTGATGAAATGATAATCCAACGCAATTAAATCACTCCCTACGTTCTGAACAACAAATAAACATAAAATTGCAATACATTATCAAGTCATAACGTTAAAAGATAATTTTAAACATTTAAACTTACAGTGACTACAAGACAACGACTTCGGTGTAGAAGAGAAGTAACTTTGTGCCATGAAACAGCTCTCAACCCTTTGTTAATGTGTTGAAAACCGTGTCACATATAGTTATTTAAACACTATGCAAGCAAATCTGACAACGAGGATTAAAATGTAATAAAACTAGATAAAAGCTGCTACGAGTTCAAGTTCCGAAAGAAGTGTCTGACAACCCATCATGAATAGATCGGCGAAGGTAAGCTGAAGGTACATGAAGACAGCTTCCTGATGGATCAAGAGAAATTGCTCCACTTTACCTCTTTTTCACATGAACTTTACGTACTCTTGAGAGAGAACAGCATAAGTACTTGGGCAGACATTATAATGAGTTTCCTGCTACATTCGTTAACATGATTCACACTATGGAAATCCACAGATTTCCAAAACGTGTTCTTGAACTTTGGGGTGGTCTGTTTAGAAAATGTGTTACTAGGTTCATGATGTAATTAAAAACTTCATTTACAACGTTAAATAAAGCAGAATTGATTTCTTTTCAACAGTCTCAAACCCAGAAGTAGCCGGTCCCAGAGGCTGCGCGGTCTAAGGCGTAGGTCTGCGGCCGCTTGCCTGCTGAGATTATGGGTTCGAATCCCACCGTGGGCATGGTTGTCCGTTGTGAGTGTTGTGTGTTGTCAGGTAGAGGTCTCTGCGACGGGCTGATCACTCGTCCAGAGGAGTCCTACCGACTGTGATGTTTCGTTGTGTGTGATCTAGAAACCTCGTGAATGAGGAGGCCCTGGCTCACTGGGGGCTGTCGCGCAAAAAAACAAACAAACAAACCCGTAAATGCTCGATAACTTTCACTGAAATTCTGCCGATGGATTTAAAATTTAGCGCGCGCCCTTAGGAGCTTCTACGCCAATACTGACAGAATAACATACACGATCTCCACGTAACACTTAATTTTTTTTTACTGTGTAAAGAAAAATTAAGATACAGTCATTTCATATTTCTGTTTGAGTGAAGAACCCCACTCCGTTCACAATACGATCAGCGTACTCACTTTGCAGATTCATAGTAGAGGGAAACATTGGGGCCCTGTGATGCACATGCTCCTGGTGATGGGGTCTGGAGCCCATGACAGCGCACTGGGATCCGGGGGCGCCGGGATGATGATGTCCTACGCCGGCCATGTGTCCAGCAGCGGCGGCTCCTCCCGTAACACCCGCACCCGGGTTGTAGGACCTCGCCATGGACGCAGCGGCGGCCGTATACCGGTAGGCGGCCTGGGACATCTGGCTGCAAGACGTGAGATCCCCATAAGAACAGGGCATATTTCCCAACCCTGTGGGGTCCATTCCGGCGGCCGCCGCAGCCGTCAGCGAGCAACTGGACGCGTCGAATCCCGCCTGATTCAGATACGAGTAGTCCATGATCTTCACGTGCAAGTCAAAGTTGCTCTTCTTGATGGTTCTGTCTGTAATTAGCTTCTACTTCAGCCGCTAAAGTTTCAGTATCACCAACAGACAGAAACTATGCGAAGTTGTGACGTCAGTCAGTAGGTCACTTGCAAGTTCTGTTGCCGTAAACTTCACAGCCGCTACTCTAGTCTTCCAAGAGCTTAAGAAACGTGCTTGCAGAAAACACTCTAATGATCTCAAGTAGAGTACTTGAATGCATCCACTTGTTGTTACATTATCATTCGTGGAATATCCTGTATTTAGTCTCATCCATTAATTTACACGAAGTTTAATACGATCACTGCCAGTTCACAGATATATTTGCGACAGTTTAAGTCATAAATCTGTAGTATTTCTTTGGTTTTAATTAATTCAAACACAATGATAAATTTTACTTATTTTTTTTTTAAATATGAAATATGTAATAATATAAACACTGGCTTAATATATTCGAGAGTTTCATGTAACACTTATGTGACATATGATTTCGGATAATACATGGTTAAGTTCCACACCACCAATATACGGATGATAAGCAACGCACATTTCAGTTCAGTTCTACAGAACATGACAAAAACACATTCACTTCACAGCTGGGTAACTTATTTTCAGATTCTCTTTCATATTATGGCTGATACGGAAAATAATCACTGTGCAGCTTTAAGTGACAGTTGTTTACTGGATCTCGATTTTTCGGGAAATTGTTATTTATTATTCGGCATTTACAGACACTCGGAACTTTTATATTCAGAAACCACTAAATGCCTCTTGATGCACTTCATTTGTCCACAAAGTTCGGTTGCACCGGCAGACACAAATAGATCACTTCCATAATTACATTCTTTATCACACCACATGACTGCCATCAGACACAACTCAAAACCTGTCTACTGGCTTGAATGTGCGGCCCATCGTTTCACTTGACACGTGACACCATTCCAGTCGAACCTGTTTTCAGTACCATTTTAAACAGAAAAAATTCAAACATGGACTGAGGCAGTATATTCCAATCACTTTTTTTTTTTATATATACACCAGTTTCCCTTCGATTACAATATGTCAAATTTCGTTCGCGATATTAGGTAAATATTGGTTCAGGCACTGTTAAGTGCATTACAATTATTCATTTTTTTAATTACAATAAGCTTGTATGTTGCAACTTAACAACACTGTCAGATTTCAGAAACCCACAACCAAATCCTTCACGACAGCACGAAATATTTCAAGTCAAAATGAAATCGACGCAGCGTGAAGAAAAATTAGATAAGGGGATGTGCGATACCGCAATCCTGTCTTTTACTTCTCCCTTTTTGTCTCTTCCCCCTACCCCTAAACTTCTACTCAACCGCAAGAAGCAATAAATTAATAATAAAAAACAGCTGATACAAAAAGAACTTGTTCTAGTCTAAGTTAATCTAAAACTGTAAACGAAACAATAATAATCCCTTTCTGAATGAAGACAAGTGCCAAGGAAGAGAAGTTCTTTCTTGTTGGTAGCTCTGCCTTGCTGATGTTATAGCTACTGGTCCTTCGAATATAATTGAATCAAAGCCGTGATATCAAATTATGGCGATTACGGATAATATCGGCGGTAGGGTTTTAGATGCCGCCGTCGTCGCTGCTGTTGCTCAGAAGAGAGGAGGAAGCTGCTTCTGATGTGCTTATGCTGCCGCTGTGTGGATGGCTAGCGCCCTGCCCCCCGATAGTACAGACTATAGTAGCGCAAGAACGAGCCCGACTCGCTCACAGCTTGTGCGGAAATCAAATGATAAGCTTAATTCAATAACGTGGAGCCAGAACTAGAGTACAGAGAGAGTCTCTCCATAGTGCAGCATCCCCGATGAGGGGGTGCACAGGGAAAAAGCCGTGCAAGAGAGGGGGTGGGTGGGGGTGGTTAGCGAGAGTAAGCGAGAGATGTGTAAGAGGAAAAGCAAAGAGCAATGGGTTTAGTTTTTGATGTTAGGTTAGGGGACCGAAGGGTGTGAGAGCATGCGAGAGGGTGGAGCGGCTTGGGTTGTGTGCCGGGAGGGAGGAAGACGATCGTATTCGCAAGGGGGGGGGGGATAGAAAAGGCGGAGCTTATAGTCACGGTGGTGTGATGGAACACCTCTACAATCTCTCTTTCTTTCTCTTCCGCTCTTTCGCTTACACCGGAGTTACCCACACCCTCTCTCTGTCTCTCTCCCCCTATTCAACATCCCTGTCTCCGTGACAACCAATCCAAGCCTCTTTCCCTGGACCAGAAACACGAGAATCGTCATTGGTGCAACAGCAATGACGTCACGCCCCTGATAGATCCGTGCTTACTGCTCCATGACATGCGACGCTAGACCCGACGCTCAGCTGTGACGTTTCTCTTTGTGTGCATCTCAAACATCGGCTTCGCAGTCGACAATAAGACGACGAAAAACCTTGGATTTCTAACAATCATGAATATGATGTCTCTGTGTTGCGTAAACCATCCACGCCATTTTATGAACTCTTGGCATAATCATTTTGTTACTGTGTGATTGTCATTACATTTATGCAGCAACGATTTTCAGTATTGCCCTTACACAATAAGCGGGCCTAAAGAACGCTGACACGCATCTTCGTGAAGGAAGGATGTATCGAGGGTGATTCAGAACAGTGTGTTAACCTACAAGGATAAAGGAACAGCTACTGGAGGGAACTGCATGCCGCGGAGCAAAATAATTGCAAGTTTCATGTACTATTGTTATTATGTCTAAATCAACGAGGATAAGAAGACTGGCACATGTAGCACGCATGCGTGAGGAGAAAATATATAGGCCTACGCCATTTCAATATGACAACTAGAGGAAAACACAGGGCAGGACAATATCAAGATGGATATTAAAAAGAATTTGGGCGCGGACTGGATGCATGTGACTCGAGTCAGGGACTAGAGTTAGGCTCTGTGATAATAGTAATGTGCCTTTGGGCTCCATAAAAGTTAGAAATTTCTTGACCAGCTGCTCGAATGTTACCTCCTCAACAAGGAATTGACTCCACTGATTTCTGAATTATCTTCAGAATAGTGTTTATTTTAAAGGAGGCCTTCTGCGCTTCTATTTTATCAGCTCGAACTCCAGGCTTCTTGTCTTAAACAGCAAGACTCAAACACTACAAAATGACTGCAGTACTACCTATTAGGTTTGCCCTCCATAGGCCTTATGTTTTAGGACCATTTGATATTTTGAGTACTTAACTGGACTTGACATACTTTGGTCGGCAACAAAACTGACTGACAAAAACCTAATAATCGGTACCTGCATTGTGGTGTAAATGAATCTTGTTTAGAATAACCCTACAATCGATCCATTCCCACTGCAAGAAGTCAGAACTCAATAATACACACACAGTGGCAATGACGTTGGCACACATAACTGAAGAATAAAAAACCAACTAAATGCCACTTATTATTTTATTGTGCTTCTTATAGACTCAACATGTTTCGGGCAGTACTATGCCCATCATCAGGAGCTCGCGACTATGTTCGTCGTTTCGGTCTTGGTTTGCTGTATGTTGGAGGTTAGGTGCAGTTAGGCTAGAGTAGTGTCCAGGATGCAGGCTGCAGGCCGGACACTATTCCAGCCCAACCGCACCTAACCTCCAACCTACAGCAAACCAAGACCGAAACGACCAATGTGGTAATCAACATCATAGTCGCGAGCTTCTGACGATGGACATAGTACTGCCCGAAACATGTTGCCTATAAGAAGCACAATAAAATAATAAGTGGCATCTAGTTGGTTTTTTATTCTTCAGTTATCACAATGATGCACAATCCAATGAACATCAGGTTGGCAGATCTCAAGGTTTCGTTGATGGCTTCATGCAAATATAGATATCTGACCCTGCACTGTTCTGATCCTGCTGTCTTGCCAGTCATGAACCAAAATTCCATGAACTGGAAGCAGATACCAAACACACTCACAATAAAATACGCATAACAGGTATGAGCTTGCCTACTATCAAAGTAACTAAAAAGCTGCGACCTTTGGATTTCTGGTACCAGTGAACATGAAGAGCACGCAGTTCTGGAATGTGACACCCTGCACCTTGCTACCGGTACCAGCACTTCGGAGCAACTCCTCTGCTCATAAAGGGCCGTGCCATGGCTCAGGTCATTAGTTGCCAGTCTCTCAACGCGGAGACACCAGTTCAATCCTAGGCCAGTCCACGTCGGATTTGTAGTAGTAAGTTGAAAAAAGATAAGGGATTTCTCCTAGTATTTGAGCTTTCCTCTGCCATTAATATTCCAACATTGCTCCATACACATTCCTTCATCTATGACCGAAGCTATATAACTCAGTGATTGGCGCTGTCGTTAAATACAACACTCACACTGAAGAACGTGACAGCAGATTCCTATTTTCAGTCGGATTGTGGGTAAACGACTGTTTTGTTTTCCAAGTGCCACTGGTTATATGTATCAAAATTCACAATACGAAAAATAACTTTATTATATAATTAGGAAAACAGACGACGAGTAAATAATTAATCGTACTACTGGTCCACATAACCACCTTCATTTGCAGAACAAAAATTTACGCCCTTTTTGTGGTATTCAGGTCGAAAAAGAAATAACAGCTGCATTAAACCTTCGCAATTATAAGCTACAGTACGGAACAAACAATTCAAATAGTGTCAGCTCCTGTCTTATTGTCAGCTTGGTACCCAATAGGAGAAGCGGTAACAGCAAATCACTTAGAGTCAGACACGGAGATAAAAACAGGTGAACAGTGAAGTTAAAAAAAACTATTTAATAATAATAATATTTATTTACTGAAATTGGGTTGTTACCCGATGGTAGTGGTTATTTTAAGTGTATACAAAATATGAAATTGGTTACAACTAAATTTAAGTCGGGAGTGCTACATGAGAAGCATGTAGTGGCAACTTGGAATCTTGGGAACCATCTCAGCATTTGCTTTTAGGCACAGAGAAACCAAAAAAAAAAAACCTGTGTCGAGATGGCCGGTCGCAGGACCTTCCGAGTACTGACTTCTAGCCAGCAGTCCGGCATCTAAAGTACAAAAAAAAAACAGCACTGCACACAGAGTGCAACAAATACACATAAGATGACAACAATACACACAAGACAACTACAGCAATAAACACGGCCAACCAACAACAATTGCACGCAAGACAACTTAAAACTAGCAACAAAACACACGAGACAAATTAGAATACAACATGTACAGAAGGTAAAACACCCAAGCAAGACAGTACTGTATACAGTTTTTTGTAATTTTTTTTTACAATCATTAATTCACTCAGGCTTTCACCCCAGTCCTTCACTTCTCGTCACTTACTACTCCTATAAACCTTTTCCATAAACACTTGTTCCCTCTCCCTATACTGCACTTCACTTCAGCTCATTCCACTTCACTTTGCTTCGTTCACTTCACTTCACTTCACCTTATTTCACTTCGCTACACTTCACATTAGATAACTTTTCACTTCACTTTTGACTTTTTACTTCACTAGATTTCGCTTCTCTACACTTTTCGATGATTTCCAGCACACTTTACTTCCTTTTAATTCAACTCAGTTATCACATTCCTTACCCTCTTTTTAAAAGTGATTGGTTTGCAGGGGAGAATTCCTAACACTTCTGCCGGTACTAACTAAAATAAAAAATATTCGTAACGACTTGTAAACGATTAGCTTTTCCGGTTTTGATCACGTATGTAGCCTTACTCTAGCCCACAGCTTCAACAACAATGGCGCAGAAGAGGGAACGTAAGTAAAAATGCGGAACGAAGAATACGGTAATCGGCATGGCGAGTTGCTCACATCAGCATCAGGATCGGGGTCCGGTGATGTGCTGTAGATTTAGCGAAGACGAAACTTCGGTGTTTTAACACCAGAGAGATTCTCAAAGTTGTAATAATATTTTTCGACCAGTTAATAATGTATGCGTTAGTAATATTCTTCCATTGGCACTACAGTCCACTGTGGGCTTTGACCTGTCCAATGACTTCCTTCCATTTTCTCCTATCTGCCACCAACTCTCTCCATCTTCTCACTCTCAGCACTTGAAGATCTCTTTCTACTTCCTCTTTCCATCTTTTCCTGGGTCTTCCCCTTCTTCTCGTCCCTTCCAGTCCTTGAGTGAAGATCTTTTTGGGCATCCTATCCCCCTCCATTCTCTCTAGGTGAACTAACCAGCTTATCCTTTGCCCTTTTATCCATTTTACTATATTTTCTCATTTGCTCATTTCTTCTAGTTCTCGATTCGTCCGACTTTTCTATTCTGCGTTTTCATATTTAGGACGCGTTACTAACATACGAAGATTAAATGATAGAAAAACTGTGAGACGGGCTCGAAAGATACCTTTAAGTTTCTCGCTTATCAGGCACAATCGTTACTATAACAACAGGTCATTCTAATACTGGCTATACTCGCTTAATATCGTACAGCTCTCTGGAAGGAATCATCATGCAGATCAATACACAAGAGGTTAGACATGTCCGTAAAGCACACACGCTACAAGCGAAATGTATTTCATGGATTCAAGCCCGAAGCTGTCTTGATCCAACATGAGACCAAGCTTCACAACGCGACCACACGACCCCTCACATAACAGCATTAGTAAATTTTCTCACGAAATCAAGTATTGCTGTAAATAATGTTCAGTATGCTATAGTCAGTAAAGGTAAATCAAAACCAGATATTTACGTCTCTCAATATCCTACATAGGATTAAATAAACCTCATTAATATTCAACATAAAAGTTAAATTACCTTTTTCTTGCATTAAATAAAGAAGTGATATTGCATTAACTCCCATTGCTAGAAATAAATTACAAAAACATACAGAGGGTGCCAAAACAACGTACACACATTTTAAGAAAGGAAAAGGGGTATTAAAATTGTAATACGCAATTTATACCGATAACAAAAGATGAATACAAGTCACGTTTGACTTCTGCAATTAAAAGAGGGCCCAAAGTGGTTACCATCAGCGTCTAGACACTTCTGATTACGGCGAACTACTGCTTGAGCAACGTTAAAATATGTATACATTTTTTGGCACCTCCTGTATTTTAACAAAGAGCAACTACGATGCATCTATGGTAGGGTTGCAGGTCTATATACATTCACTGCTTCAAAATATATGTAATTATCAGATAATATTCATCAATGATAAATGACTACCTGTTTTGTTAATTTTATCATCCTAAAAAGATAAAGGATTTTAAAAATCGTTTATTCCTTCGTTACGTAATCTTCATTCCTCAAATCTACTTCATCTGCTTAGGTTAAAATTTTTCTCTTTAACTTTTGGTAAACAAGCGACGATTAAATGAGCACTTTAACTTACAGTCTTGATACGTGCTTTATAACAATTGCCAAATTTTCTGCACCACTAGGGGCCGACCGCGCCACTAGACACGATCTGCAACAAGACAATTCCAGTTCGCTTCCCCAGATTTTCTCCCAGGTCATATTCAGCATTATTTAACCAACTCTCTTATGCTTATCGTGTAAGTGGAATAGATGTCATGTATCCGAGGTCTACCATACACCCGTAATTTCCAGTGCGTACAGTCGGTAGCAAACCACAGCGGAAAAACATAATGGTTAAGTTAGGATCGATGATGAAAATTTCATGCCTTTTGTCCGAGGAACCCACAAAGAAACGCCTTTGACAGAATACAACCACGACGCAGGGTCGCAGCACAGAAAACCAGAGCTCTCAATTACACCGCTGTGAAAAACTCTAAACTCGAAGCTAGGTAATTCTTATTCCGCTCAAAAAAGACCCAGCGATCGATTGTAGTACCGTTGCTAAGGTATAGGAAGCACGTAATATAAAATTCTAATTCCTCTCAGTAAACAAACTAAGTTTAACTGCTGCACCATTGCTAGCATAGGGAACTAGCGCGCACTACCAGAATACCTACTATCAGTACTATTACTACAGTATTATTATATGTTATAAACTATAAACTACTACTGTCAACAACCGGGGGGGTTGGGTCTTTCTTCAGTCGTAAATCTGTTGAGGCGTGAAGCTAAATACTCACTTCTGTCCAGTGCCCATATTACGCAAGAGTGGAGCCAATGGTGTAGATAAGGCACATGCACACACCAAGGCGTGGGGGAGGGTACGTGGGTGAGGGCCTACCAAACGTAAAGAATATCAAAATTTTTTGTGAGTTCTTTCGGACTGAATTCCTTTCCTCTCACAGAAGGCAGTATTATGGATACCTGTTATGAAAACTAGGAGTAACTTCGCCAATAATTAGAGGGCAGGGGCCCCTGATCGCTTATATGCACCAGTGTATAATTATACCTCCACTACCAATGGTACATTGTTACATTTATTTACTGCTATTACTAACATCTCTGTACTGTATTAAATGTAAAATATTCCTCGTCCATGCAAGGAAGACACATAGGTGGAGTAAATGAACAGGTCCATTCCTTTTTTAACCTCAGCACTAGATGGAGATAATTAAATTCACGCCCCGAACACTTTACCCCTGAGAAAGAACACCGGTATCCATTGAAGTGGGAGCTAGGTAGACCCCAAAACCGGTCTGGGCGTTGAGGAGAAGAAAATAATATCTTGCCCCAACCCCAATTCGAACTCCGGACCGTACAGCCCGTAGGATATTCGTTATACAGACTACGGTGTATTGTACTTAGTATTAAAATGCTAGCCATAGATAAGCTCAGCATTAGCAGCTACTTCAAAAGAGAAACACAAAGAAAATCTCATTAATTTTAATTTTCTTTTTAAATTTTATATTTGTGCACTTTTCATGTTTGTAATATATCCTTTAAATAACACCTCACTGAGGATGGCCACATAAGATGGCCGAAACATGTTTATGTAGGAGGTTTACCACGTTTATAATGTAATATATTCATATAACTCCACATGCATTTGTTTGTTTTATCTTCATATCTAAAGTTAAAAATGTGAAGTTCGTCCCTGAACAGACTACGAAGACCCAGAGTTGGAGTAGAGTAATCGCTCTACTCTTTCTTTAACCTCGGCACTGGATGGGGGTGGATTGTCACCGTCATGCCTCGACGGCTCTACCCCCGGGAATGATCCGGTATCCATTGTATAGGAGGCTGGGTGGGCCTCAGGGCCGGTCTGGACGGGTGCGGAAAATCTCGCCCCAAGCGGGATTCGATCACCGGACCGTCCATCTCGCTGCGTGTTGTTATACAAACTATTCTATCCCGGTCCACCATCACGTCGATAGTCTAATTAAATTACGGCGACGAAATCAGGGACTAATCTTGTCAAGAATCTGTATAGTAGACGAACAGACTTCGTGAGTTCGGCGCGAAACTGCTTTATTCATTTTAATATCAGTTGTGATGGCTGAGGCCGAACCCAAGACCTATCCATACTGAGACTGTATGATAATCGCTACATCACTAAGATGGCCTACATTTGGTATGTATCCGATTCAATTGCAACCACCATTATTAATATTAATATTAATAATTGTCCATCGAGATACAACACAAAGCAGTCTATTTATTATTCTGCAAGTTCACTTTAGCTTGGCCACGCAGCTGCACAAAAAAATATGACCAGTACCGGAGACTCTAGTTACAGTTTTGTGTACTCCTGATGATGGGTGTGGTTGACACCCGAAACATGTAGAGTGAACTTGCAGAATAATAAATAGATTGCTTTGTGTTGCATCTCGTTGGACAATTATTGGTATAGATCAGCGATGCACGGAACCATAAACATAAAATTCATCGTGATATATAAGGTGAGAAAAATTCAATCAAAAACACTCCTCAAAATCATCGTGATAGTCTTTTATTACCAACTTGATGCACGAATTCTCTATTTTAATACATTTATTATATTCCTCTAAATGCTTTGAGCACTATTATGCTCAATATTCAGGAGGTCAATTGTATTAACACAGCATCTGGTATCGTCACTCTCTTTAGGTGACTGTTCAGTACACAGGTTACGAGAGGACTCAAAATAAAGAATTTGTGCATCCACTTGGTACAAAAAGGACTATCGTTATATTAGGATGTATGGTCAACAAGATATAAAAATAAAATTCATCGTTATTAATGTTTCGCTAGCACAGATGATAAAATACCGAAATATATCAGCAATTCTATAGGGCTATGGAACCAGTCAAAAGAAGATGGAAGCAGAACCAACTCTTGCAAGGTCATTTACACGTACGTCCAATATAAACATGGACTTCCTCGGATAGTAAGAGGCTCTCCATAACTATAATAGTACCCATGATAGATCAAAAATTCCTGGATAACTGAACCCTTCTGACCTCCTACCCTAACCATAAAAATTAAGCTGTAAGCCTGTAGATCAAAGTTCCGCATTAAAGAATAAATGTATGGACTGTTCAAGTAATCACGTCGACAATGCATGCTGCAAGGACTGTCACATTCTATATCCATCCCCGTGTGATCTGCAGTGTTCTGGCAAACATTACCCACTTGTAGGGAAGCAGCAGTGCACAGACATGACTGGTTCCGAGCCTGAGTCAAAGCGACGTGGCGCTTTTAATAAGCACTATTATTTCGTCCGTATCCTTCCCTCCACCAAGACGCCAGCGATATACACAGCAGTAAATACAGAACATAAATGGAACAAAAACCTCTTGGTACATGCGACTTAATAGGAAACCGTTAGGAGAAGGGGAAATTATAGTGTTACAGTACACCTCAGCCAGGCAGTTAAAGAAGATGTATATTGAAGTTGTTTGCCTCAGTGTAGAACAGGTGGAAGGTTTTCGTTACGAGAAAGTGGGGCATCATAAGACACCGTCAGCGTCTCAAAAAGGTCTCTGTTCTACGTAGTCAGTTAGTTAGTTTGTTTATTTGTCTGTCAGAGACAAGCAGACAGGTGCACGGACAGACGGACAGAGAAGCGGATGGACGGACGAGTCGACGGATGGACGGATGGGCAGGCAAGCAAATAGGTATGTAGGCAGGCAGGCAGGTAGGTAGTTAGGTGGGTGGGTGGGTTTGTAAGTGGGTAGGTAGGTACATACGTACACACACACACATAAATACGTATATACATTACACACATTAAATACATACATACATACATACATACGCACTACGTACATATATGCAGTTGTATGTAGTACATACATGCATACATACACACATATACATCATATATCATACACACACACACATATGTATGTATGTATGCATTTATGTATGTATGTGTGTGTGTACTTATACATTTATATATAGTATATATATATATGTAAACATATACATATATATATATATATATATATGCCTACACACAGACACGTACGATCATAACGAGCTGTTTTTTTCCCCCAATCAAAGGCGAAAAAGTTATTGACTGGCTGCTGGACTATTAGCTTTTCAAGGGTACTCTCCTACGAAATTAATTTAGTTAATGGGTTGACATAAATATGAAGTGCAACACTTCATCTTTGTTTGCCTACATATTTCATAACGAACATAACTGTTGCAATAATATAGTGTATTTGTTTGTGTGTGTATTTTGGTCACTAATACACCACTTTTGAAACAAACGGTCCAGTTTCATTAAATTATCACAAATATCATATTATGGGACAGCAGTTCGATTTCACAATACTTTAAATTTCTATCATCAGTAGCAACATGGAGGGAACACAAAATCCTAGATGAGCAGAAAAAATTTATACACTAAAAAGGAGCAAGTTTTCAGTATAATTTTTGTGAAATGTCAAATAACAACACTGAAATGAAAATATCCTCAAGTAAATTCTGCGTTTTGTGAAAACAATTTAAAGTTATTACAAATCCGACGTATTTTACCTCATTCTCACTTAAAAAAAAGACTTTCGCCAATGTAAACCTGTTAATAGTCCTGTCCGCTTGACTTTCGTTAAGTCGGCTTGCATTGCCATAGTTTTGAGCAGACTCCTTGGCTCCCTTTCAACAATAAGCTACTGTGTACTTTCTTTACACAAAATCATATTCAAGGTGCGCTTAATCAACATTTCATATATGAGGCATGCAGATTTCCTCGTTTCATCCCCCAAGTTAATAATTTCCCAGTTTTAAAGTTACATGTGCCTGCCTGTCGCGTAGCCTACATAACAGTTAACAAAACACACAAGCCTGTCATTTGTGTATGCTGTTTGACGTGTCTGGCTAAATCTTAGTTTCTTGTCGTAGGGGCTGCATATAGGTTGACGACGATTGAGAATAGGAAGCAGACGAAAATATTTCAGGACTAATAAATATAAAAAGACAGAAAGATTAATAAAATCACACAAAGAGAAGATTTATTAAATATTAATGATTATGCACACATAAAGCAGAGGGGGGAGGGGTGAGATAGGCACAAAACATTTTACGTGACATCCCTGAAAAGAAGGGAGCACTTTAAAAACACACGCGCAGAAAGAAGGATAATTTCAAAATGGAACTTAAATAACTAGGGTGTGTGAATGTGTATTGGATTATGTGGTTTAACCCTTTACCTGCTAACGTGGAGAATATGGTGAGCTCCGAATAATGATAGCAAAGGGCAGATAGGATTTAACTCTGAGTTTAAAGGGTCAAGACAGGATCTAATGTTGGGCTATTTTCAATACAGTATTGAACTTCCAGGTTTCCTGAAAAGCATGAAATGTGTTGATTAGTTAAGCAGCTACTAGTTTATCAACTATTATTATGTTCCATTATGCTAGTTACATAGGCCTACCGTCTGATCAAGAAACCCCCTAAAAATAACACAGTTGTTAATTAGAACCACCGTGACGTCACGCTCACTCCCTCATAGGCCCCTAGACGTTTCGAATTTCTAGTCCTTCCATCGCTGATTATCACATTCTCTCAGTATCAAGTGGCATTCACGGATGATATATAAACAGTGCAACTACACATCCCGATTCACTTCAATTATCCGGTCATAACCGACACCATTTTCACCAATGCACACAACGGGTCAATAAACATGGCTGCGCTGACGTTTTATTGTGTTCCTATCCAATGAAAATTTGAAAGTCCCATAAATGATAGGCGGGGGGGGGGGGGTTGTCGCTTGGCGCCTCAGAAATT
>Ga0131853_10004283_pt1 | contig 25564 bp, 14 predicted proteins | sample TergutLab28metaG_FD_92764 | JGI IMG/M metagenome (GOLD analysis project Ga0131853, IMG submission 92764) | Labiotermes labralis P1 segment gut microbial communities from Petit-Saut dam, French Guiana - Lab288 P1 (version 2) (version 2) | ecosystem: Host-associated > Arthropoda: Insects >... | reverse complement strand
CAAATATGATCAGAGAAATAGTAAAGACAGGGGTTCCCCTTTAGACATTAATTTTAAGAGTTTTGTGTAAAGAACGCAAACAAGATTTAAATTTATATTAATAATTGTCCAATGAAATGTAACACAAAGCAGTCTATTTACTATTCTGCAAGTTCACTCTACATGTTTCGGGTGTCAACCACACCCATCATCAGGAGTACACAAAACTGTAACTACAGCCTCCGGTACTGGTCATACCTCCTTCCAACGTGGCCAATTGGGCAATTAATATAGATCAGCGATGCACGGAACCATTAACATATAAAGCATTTGAATTTATTTTAGCGCTCTAAAGCAAACCATGTTTTTCAGTGCTCAGAACGTACTATACATTTTCGTCTTATAAAATAATTTATTTAATCTGTATTGTTAAAAACATTTACAAAATACATATATTGCTGTACAGTAACAAAAGCAAAATTACGAATACAAAACAAACTGGAGACAAAACTTCCTTGCCGTTCGACAGCAACTAGCCGCCTCTGGTGAATCTGATGACTCATATAGCACTGGAGATCCCACTTGGGGGGGGGGGGGGGAAGCTCGAAAAAAAAATGCGAGGCTAAAAAGGGAAATGTGGTTAGAGGATTTCTTGGTAGGTAAAGTGCTAATATTTTGCTTATTAAATTGAAGGGCAGAATTTAGTTTAAACAGTGGCTCTTTTGTTACAGCAAACAGAGAAGATCTTCATACTTCTTAATTGCTTATCCCTTTCGTCTTGTATGAGTATTTAACGACGTTGTAAGAAGAACACGCTATGTAGGATTTGGTAGAGAGCGGCTGCTGCCAAATTTGAGACTCTATTCCCACACTTGACCGAAGGAAGCAAAAAACCACAAACTCTGTAGTGATAGTCGGCTTTAGGCACAGATTTGAATTAGGGCCTTCCCTCTCTTATGTAGCAGGAACGACTTCAAAGTCCATCAGAGTTGCGAGTGCAATTCTTGACAACAAATCTCATTAAACGAGACAGGCGCTTTAGTGCAACAACTGTTGCTGTGGGAAAGCAGTAAGTACTACATATACAGATTAAGTGTCTGTAGCTTTGGGTAATCAGCATACCATGAGCATGCGATATATTTTAATCTGTAGCCTGTCCGGCTGTACCACATTTTTCCACATTATCTCATAAAATACAATGAGTTTTAATTTGCTCTACAAATCTTGTCTGTAACATTTCTCACTCGAAGAAGATTCGAGCGACTTATGGTCATAAAAGTGTATTGTTCTTCAGGTAAACTACACGTTACTCTTGTCAGACACTTGAATTTTCTCGAGAGATTTTCGAAGAGTACTTGAAATCGAATTTCGTGAAAAACCGTCCAGTGGGAGCCGAGCTGTTCCATGCCGACGACAAGGACGGACAGACAGACCTACGTGACGAAGCTAATAGTCGCTTTTAGCAATTTTACGAAAGCGCTTACAACCATAAACCTTTATCCGCCACGGCATATCCTTAATGAGTTCTGTCAGGGTACACAACGGGCACATTTTCCATAATTAACCTCAATCCTAACTTTAAGGGGCGCTCTATTTTTTTTACAACCCAGTCTCCGATCACTGACTTATAAATGCTTAACTCAGCCCTTCATCCCTGATGGGTACGGATTCTCACTGTTAGGATCAATTTGACTTTAATTATGGTTCTTGAAATTGATTTCTATGTAGCCTTTAGCTGTAAAAATCCAAAAATATGTGCAGAGGTAAAGCAAATCCGATAATAATACGATTCTAATCTATTACACTGTAGATTAATCTTGAACACGAGCAGTTAAATAAAGTACAATGAGGACAACTTTCACATTTCTGCAGAAAGTGCTGCAACTAAATCACACTGCCTAACGATGAGACAGTGTTTAGCACTCCTGATTCTTACTAAGGTACTTTATGTTCAATGTTCCGTGCATCGCGTAACACGTGTCAATAATTATCCAGCAAGTTGCAACAATATACAGTTTATTTTTGACGTTCTGCTGACCGTGCATCTCAGCATATTTATCTCAGTAATTAACCAACTTGATGCAAAAAATTGTTTTACAATAAGTTTATTTCGTGCCTCTACATGTTTCGAGCATATGTGCTCAACATCAGGAGGTCAAAATTGCATTACATAGCCTCTACACAGCCTGTGGTATCATCACACCTATAGGTGTGATAATACCACAGGCTGTGTAATGCAATTTTGACCTCCTGATAATTAGCACATGTGCTCGAAACATGTAGAGGCACGAAATAAACTTATTGTAAAACAAAAATTTTGTGCATCAAGTTGGTTAATTACTGAGATAAACATAGTTTAGTTATGTCTAAAAACTGCTCTACATGTTTCGGATTGTACCTCCACTCATCATTAGGAGCTCATAACACAGTATCTGCAGTAACGGTCTGTAGATACAGTGATATGAGCTACTGATGAAGGGTGGAGATACACCCGAAACATGTAGAGCAGTTTGCAGATATAAATAAGCTGTATATTGTTGCATTTTCTTGTATAATTATTGACATATCTTATTAAGGTGACGCAGGTTCAACCCTTGGACAACAGATCAGCTATTATTTCTGAGATATTTGGTGGGTTTTCTCAGGCCCTCCAACGACTTCCGCCTAACGTTTTTAAATTAGACCAATGCAGTTACCTTTCATACACTTCCAACTTTATTATCCATCCAGTAATCCTAATATTCTATACTATAGGACAGGACCTACTGAAAGCGCCTATAAGAAACCACAAAATAAGTAAATAAACATGAAAGAAATCGTGGTTGCAATTAGGACAATCTCTCTTCTCTCACAGACATATTCAGTACTTCAACGTTAATCTTTAACGACTTGGAGAAATTTGAATTACATTTAAATATTCAGTTCGCACCGCGCAATAAACAGTCTCGTTTATGAAAACAAGTCACTTAGTCCTGTAGACGGAAGTAATCTTTGTTGGTTTTCAGAAGTTTATAAAAACTAAATAAAATTTGTTTGTAGAACTTAGAATTCCTATGTGCAAGGACATTAAAGTAATGAACACGCTCCCAACAGTCACACACAATTTACAGTAAGTCAAACTACTTCGATTACGAGGAAGTTTTTATATACATCAAAGTGGGTATGTAAAGTCGGAAGAGCCTTGAATTCCTTGCGGCCAAAAGTAAAGGAGAAAAAAATCAGAATGAAAACAAAAAGAAAACAATTCAAGACCTCGCGTGTCAAGTTCAGGTATTTCACAAAATTCTTTTCTCCTAAAACAGTTCAAATTGGCAAATGTTAACGAAACAATGGAAATGTCACATTTCGGCCTAATCCTAGAAAGAGACAGTATCAGGAGGTGGAGAAAATTGCGTACGAGAAGCTTCAGATTTCGTGCACGCAAACAAGCAAACAAACAAAGTTTGAATGATAGAATGAAGTAAGTTTTTATGGGCGGAACATCAAGAGGAGGCGAGTAATGTTCACGACGTGTTAATCGAAAACCCTAAAGGGAAGAGAGCTTCTGGAAGACGAACGAGCAGATGAGAGAATAGCCTGACAGTGGGTTTTAAAAACCTGTTTTTTTTTCGTGTGGATTGGATCCAAGTGGCTCAGGATATGATCCAGTGTCTGACCATTTTGAAACGGTACACACATTACAGTTTCGTTGTACGGAACACGTGCGGATAACGTCATGGCTAGATAAGCCGAAGGCCAGTCAGATGTTCTGAAGAACTGCACTCCATGCAGATATTCTTTCTTCATTTGCAAAGGAGTAATTTATGTTTTAACGAGTTAAATCCAAGCAATGTTTGGTCACGTAATATTTATAGCACTATGACGTGCTGCTCTAAAGTGGGATCCGTTTCAAATTAAAAGTTTACTTCTTCAAAATAAAAAAAGGCATCAAGTATATAGTAAAATACTGAATACAATATATTATCCGCTATCAAATTAGCAACCAGATGTGTAAAATAATTAAAATAGGTGTTTATTACAGATCACTATGACTATAACATACTGCGGAATGTTTTGAGAACTAGATCATTATAGATAAATTATATGCAGGCACGAATCTGTAATGGCGTGTTTCTAAAGCATGTGCACGAAATATCCTACACAACAGTGATAAATCAACTTCATCGGGGGGTTTTTTTTTAGAAGTTGCCTAACAGCACAAATTAGTCTCCATATACTTTTATATGACGCTGGCACAATTTTGTGGCTGGAGTTAAATTATCGCTTTAGTGTGTAAACTTAGGCACTGGCCAATACAGTGCAAACATGGCACATATTTTGATTATTGTGTGCTATGTTTCATTTACTTGGTTTTCAGTATAATACAGAGACCGCAGTGATTTCTGTAGTGGTCAGAGTCACAAAGCGATGTGCATTTTTAAATGTATTCTGGGATAGTATTCAGGGTTCAAAACGGATGTAAACGCGGCTATATTCCATATAATTACCTCTTAAATGTCTCGTGTTGAACTACGCCACATCCGGTGCATTATGTCGCCACGACTGTCAAACATCGCACAGTTATGTCGTCTACAGCAACAACGACGACGCCTAAGACGAAGGCAACGGCGACGAAATAAATTTGAACCCTACATTTTAAGAGGGTCTTTCAGTAATAAGTTTATCATGCATATATACGGGTCTACTATTTTCATCTCTACTAAACAGTTCCGACAATCTGCTTCTATCTCACCGCTTTTCACGTAGTCCCGCCACACCAGAAGCATTTCCATAACGTAGGACGGTTTTTTTCTATTCACTGTTGATGTCAGTCCGTGTACCGTGTTATCACTCACTGTGTCACAACTACATCCTACTTGCGGCTCTTGATTTTTGCTTGTGATTTTGCGTTAGTGCCGAAAGCAGACCACAGTCGCCTGCGACTAACACCCGTTGAATAATAATCAAAATCAGTGTGTGTTTCTTAATGAAGAAATTACACGCCATGCAACTTATTTTCTGACCTATCCTCGTAAAGGTTTGTTATATGTATAAGACATTACTTTGAAATTTTCTACTGCTCTAGTAGCGTAGAGACAGAATCATTGTCAGAGAATAAATCAATCAAGTAGTGAAATCGGTCACGCCATTATCCACTTCCGAAAGATGAGGAAATGTTAACACCTTCATTCAAGGACAAAACAACAACAACAGCAACAGCAGTAGCAACAAAAACAACAGCAGTAGCAGCAGCAGCAGCAACAACAGCAGCAGCAGCAACAACAGCAGCAGCAACAGCAGCAGCAGCAGCAGCAGCAACAGCAACAGCAGCAGCAACAACAGCAGCAACAGCAGCAGCAACAGTAGCAGCAACAACAGCGAGCTAAACCTTTCCACAGTGACGGATCCGACTGTCAAAAGAAACTCTCTTGTCATTATCATCTGTCATTAATTCCAATGTGACTATAGTTATCTTACTTTTACGTTCATTATTATTATTAATCTATTATTTGGCGTGCCAGTATGTGTAAGAAACGCGGCAAGAAAAGACATAAGTAGTAAAATATTGATATCACAATACATTATAGACATACGAAAGAAGAAATCCCATTACAACGTTTTGCCTATTTCACTTATGACTAACCAATCAGAAAACAGAATGAAGCAGAGTTATTCTGAGAAGCTGACAATCACACAACTTTGTCTAAAGCATCAGATTCATTACCGTCTTAACAACAGCCCATTTTGTCCAGTCAAAATCCACATTTCCTTAAGATTTACTTCAAATATTTCATACACAGGGGCTCTGTGATGTGAGAATATAAACATATGTTAAAGACGCCTATTTACAATTAGTTACATTCCTAGTAACTTTACATACCTACATGCTACACAAACTGAGCTGTTCAGAGTTGTTAAATAAAAACTGTCGTTAATCAGTAAAATTACACTCGCGATAAAAATTAATTTGCCATTCCACCAAAGTCAAGATGAACTAACCATCCGGTTCTTTAGCACGAACTGCTGAATATGTACATTAGAATTACAGGACTTGCTTAATTCTAATCAGATAAATTAACACAGGATTAAATACCCTCACTTTCGAATTGGTGCACTTGCATTTTCTACAGAATTAAGTAGAAACGTTTGCGATAATATTCTTCTAACAGCAGAATTTGCATTACAAATCTCGCGTTAGACCGTTAGGTCTGAAAGGGGACCTACAAAATTGAAACAGATCGAATTGAATTACAAACAAAGTGTGTTTTCTATAACACTCATGATTTACTTTTCATCATCTTTAAGCAAAGCCCATCTCCACAGAACCAAACATAAAACCCCAAGGTTATATTTGCCAACAGCTCTGAACTCTTAAGTGCATTTAAAAAAACATGTATACATTTTAAGTGTTCTTTGGTTTGTTTCCACTTAGCAAGTTTATCAGTTGCATTTATAGGATTATATTTAAAGACAATGCAGAGATACTGCGATTGAATTAGCTATTTATATGTGAAGAAAAGATAGACACTAGAGCATTTACATTTTATGTCCAATTCACATGTTTTAAGGGTCTTATCCTTTTATAGACGTCTTAATAAGAGGAAGTATGCTCTTCATAGACATAAATAGAACAAATGACCTAGAACTCTTACCCCATGCTGCCACGTTTTAAAATAAAGTGTTCCAGTCTGTTTAGTAGGTCCTGTAAGAAACGTGGATAAGAATGCAAAATATTATTGTATGTTAACGTTTTACTGACCGTGCTGCATCTCAGTATATTTATCTAAGTAATTAACCAACTTGATGCACAAAATTTTTGTTTCACAATAAGTTTATTTCATGCCTCTACATGTTTCGAGCACATGTGCAAATTGGTTATATACTGAGATAAATATTATTGTATGGTTACTAAAAATTTCTGTTCACTGGTCTTTGTGTTCTCATATCACGAACAGTACATAGCCTCGCAATTCGTCACCAAAATCGAAAGAATGAGAGTTAAGACTGTTATCCTTCCTTTTCTTCTCCTTCATAGGAATACAGTGTTTTGTAACTATGTGGTTAGACACTGACTATAGATAGTAATTTGGTTGCGTGTAACTACGGCAAATTTTGAGGTAATGGGAAACACATTTTCTGTCATGTGCGATTTTTTTTGAAAGAGACTTATTTGAGAAACAAATAAGAAAATATTTTTAGTTTCATTTCAAGTAGGGCCAATAAAGGTAAAATATTAAATATCTCCTAAAATACATTGCGTAAAACCCCCATAATAATTTAGTTTGATTCTATTTCGTACGTTGGAAACTGAAATATTCCAACGTGCATAAGGGGCCTAAGTGTTCACTTTATCATCTTTGTGCAAGGGAAGCAAGAAATTTCCTTTGGATATAAAATAAAATGTTTGGTCAAAATTACACAGTACGAACTTCTGTAAAGACACAATTAATTTGCACTTATCAGACTTACTCTAGGACATAATCCACTCTAGGTCTAAAATAATTACAGCACGAAACCCTTAAAAATGCCCCAGCACCCCTATTCAGGTCTGCTCTTTTTATATTGGAAGCATAATACTCCCCGGTGACATGGGGCTGTGATCAAATATTCGTTAAGAAGAACGTTTGGCAGAGGGAGAAGCTGGGGGTGGTATTCCGAGACGTAAATCAGATATGAGTCGAGACTGGAAATCAGATTTTAGGGGAGTTTCTGAGAAATGTCTTTTAAGGTTGCGATGCCATCGTTTTGTCTTTTGCTCCTTCATTACGCCAACAGTAAGGCCCAGTCACTTCCCCTGGCTACTTTCCAGAAGCTTTCTGTATTAACACGCCCACTCACTCCATTCCAGTGTCTGCTTACTGAGCTATGTCGAATTTATGAATCGTGTTAGCCTCGTCGTGACGTAGATTGTTGTGTACAGATTTGCATGCCAGGTGGCTTCCATTTGGACGCAAGGAATGTTCCCAGAAGGCAAATAAAGTATTTTGTTTCAGACAAATTGCGAATACAGATCGCACGTATTATGTAAGGAAAGGAAAAACTAAGTAAGAAAGAAAGAAAGAAAGATGATAACAGAAGAATTGAAATATTCATGCCTTATGATTGCGGACGAAAAAAAGAACTGGGCCTGAAATAAAACACATGTGGGTGCTGAAATGGAAAGAAACATTTCTGAAAAAAATATGGAAGACGTAGTGTTCATTAACAGAAACAGGTGGGCGAAACGCACTGGATGTTTTTCGGATCTTGATTCGGACATGAATAATTGTTTTTTTATGTTTCGCTGACCGTGCATCTCAGTATAATCTTAGTAATTAACCAACTTAATGCAGAAATTCTTGTTTTGTAATGAGTTTATTATATGCCTCTACATGTTTCGAGCACTATGTGTTCATCATCAGGAGGTAAAAACTATATTGTACAGCATCTGGTATCGTCACACTTGTAGGTTGCCGTCCGGTGCGCAGGTTGAGAGAGGAGTCCTCTCTCAACCTGCGCACCGGACGGCAACCTACAAGTGTGACGATACCAGATGCTGTACAATACAATTTTTACCTCCTGATGATAAGCACATAGTGCTCGAAACATGTAGAGGCATATAATAAACTTATTATAAAACAAGAATTTTTGCATTAAGTTGGTTAATTACTAAGATGAATAACTGTTATTTATCTAGAAACTGAAGTAGCAAAGCACAATTATTCCTTTTTGCGGAATTAGTTACTCTGCTCTCGAAACACAGCAAAGTGTCATATCCAGTGACTGCGTATAACACTTACAGTATCTACTTAGTTTCTCTGTACGATTTCCAATGAAAATTAATTCCGAAAGAAGCATATTTCAAGGACATTGTCTAGGGAATTGCCTAAGGCAAAACACCACAAAACAAGTAACAAACAACACTCAAAGATTCGGTCACACATGTAACTGAATTCCTGCATTTCTTTGCATCTCCGTCTGAAAAATTACAAGTGTCATTACCCTCACGCATTTTTAATGTACAAGACGATGTTATCTGCCTACTGCTCCGTAAGTCTCGGTCACCTATTTTTAAACACCACTGACCGTATCAGTCTTAGGGATCTTATAGCTGCTGGTTTATGGAATGAAATGGACCTACTTAACAGACTAACGCTATTTAACACTGGAACGCAAATTTAACGCATACACATGCGTATTGCTTCTCCTTTCATCTTCTTACACAACTACTTTAAAGTGACAGAATGAGAGGCTGTGGTGATAAAAAGAAAAGGTAAATAAAGTAGGGTGTGAGTAGAAAGAGGGGAAAAAGGCAGAAGACGGAGTGAAAAGATTGTGTTTTTAGTGACAGATCTCCGAGATTGTGTGGTAATAATTAAGTGCCCAGGCTTTTAACTCTAGCTAGATGGATGCAAGAGAAGGGCGAAGAAGGAAGGTGGGGAAGTCGGGATGTCTGGTGACTATGCACTGATATCCACTTAGTCCATTTAAAATGTGCGAGCCACAATATTATTTAAGGAAAATGTATTTTTGTTACTGAAATCTTGCTAATTATAGGATTATTGTCATTATTTACTTTTTAGGCTCACTGGGGTCATAAGTAGAAAACAGGTTCTTAAAGACGCATAACGTATTTTTCGCAGAAGAATATTGCAACTTTACAGTGTACAGTGGAACGTGTCTGGATTAAGCAAACAGTTCTAAAATTTTATTATCTTTTTTTGTATTCAATTCTTGTTTTACTTCCTATAAATATTTCTCATATTATGAAAACAAAACTACTTTCTTACTTACCAGAAATGTATGTGAATTACTGTTTTAGAGTACAGTGAGTCCAATTTTCTTACGATTTCTAGCGCTATTCTTGCAGCGCATTAACAATAAGTATTCAAGAACCAGCAAAGGGTGACAAGTTGTACTTCTTTAACAAAGAAAAAACTAAAAGTACGCAAATTTGCATACAAATTCAAGTTTATTCATAAGGGCATGTGACGTAAACTTGTTTATATCTAAAACACTCTGAAGAACATATTACGTATATTCCGCAAATATTTTTTGTGAACTAGCTCCAGAATATTTTAGGGTCTCAAAAGTCTGAAACGTTGTTGGAAAAAAACTTTTCCGGATGGCCACTGAAAGTCAACGTTTCAAATTACGCGCATAAATATCGAATTGTTCCTACCGAACAGCCAACAAAATCAAACTATTTCTCCTTTTCTGTGTGTCGGACTTTATACTGTAACACGAAATATTTCCTGCCCTTCCATTTTCCTCTTGTGCATACATTCCATGTGACTGTTAGAAGTACATTGAGGTACGTAATGCATAAAACGATCTCCTTGGTACTTGAAAGTCTTCCTACCAGACACAACCGAAAGTACTAACTTGGAATCAGCAGTCCCGACAGCACCATAGCCAACTTCTAACTGAAGTTTACATGTTTCGAGCACACGTGCTCGAAACATGTAGAGCATGAAATAAGACTTATTGTGAAACAAATTTTGTGCATCAAGTTGGTTAAATACTGAGATAAATATACTGCGAGGCACGGCCAGCAAAACATCAAAATTTGTAACTGAAGGTTACAGAATTTTAAGGGCAGGTTGCTGCTTAATGAGATACCACTTTTCCCACGGTACATTTTGGTTATAAGACACCACACACAGACATGGGGCAAGGCAATCCTAAAATGTCACCCACGAAAATTTGAAATGTGAATGAAGAAACTCAATTTTCACTCGGAACTGTTCTTTGCTATATCCATACCTAATGTCTTTTCCAATTACAATACCCTTCCTTACAACATATTACTGCAAAGTAATTCAAACTGCAGATATCGCTTGGCACTGTCAAACTCCTTTTTCATTACTCTTGTTAAAAAACTACTTTATCGAAATATATCCAGTGAACTCTTAAGTCTTGGTAGAGGACATCCATTTGTGTTTAAAGTACATTAGCAAAATAAAACTAAATATAAACTTCGTCTTACACAACTGTATCTTTATTTTATTATTATTCTGTTATTGTCCAATAATAGAATAATAATATTTATTATTATTATTATTCGTGATAATGAAAAGAGAACATGTATGTTAATAGACGTTGCAATTTCAGGAGACAGAAATGTGATTAAAAAAGAAGCCGAGAAGATTCTAAAATATAAAGACCTTACAGTAGAAATACAACGCATGTGGAATGTAAAAACAAAGACGATACCAGTAATAATAGGGGCGACTGGGACTATTTCAAAGTCATTTAGAAAATACGTGAACAACATACCAGGAAAACATGAAGTCAAGGAATTACAGAAAACAGCCATATTGGGCACTGCACAAATACTTCAGAAAGTACTAATGTAAAAATACGACAGATTCAACACTGAAACTAACGATATAAGCACCATGAATAGTAACAACAGAATAGCTGCAACACTGTATTCCCTAGCGATATAGTTTGTCACAGGAATATAAGTGCAAATACCCTGCATAAAGGAGATAATTATGATGATAATAGTAATAATAATAATAAACAAACAGTTGTGTCAGACGGAGTACATGTTTAAAATTTTATTTTATTAATGAATTCTTAAGACCCAAATTTGGGTCTGGAATTTGTAAAAAATTGAGAATTTCGTTTTACTGGGACGGTACGTGGCGTCCGTTGGTAGCTGGCTGCTGACAGTTCGGAAGATCATACCGATCCCATATTCAAAGACCAAGCAGTTCAAAAAATCGTGTAGCCATCGTCTTTCAGAAAACTGAAAAAACAATTCCAAGTTTCGTGTAATGCAGTTAATATTGTGTGTCGATATGCACGGCAAATGAAGCTGCACTGCTGTAGCGCACAGGCCGAACGAAGAACATACTGCACTGACATTCTTTAACAAGATTCTGAGATGTTAACAAATCCGACGTAGGAAAAAAAACGGGATTACTCTTACGCGTTCAGTTCATGCATTTAGCTCAACGAACTGAAAAATTTAACACTAATAAAGCTAGTATGAAAGGCATAGTAATGTTCGAACCATGTTGAGCCTGTAAGAAGTACAATAAAATAACAAATGGCATCTAGTTGGTTTTTTTATTCTTCAGTTATCACAATGACGCACGGTCCAATAAACATCACGACCGATACATTTGTATTTATCAGTGTAGAAGCTAAATGATTTGTACTCCTCACCCAATATTGTGCGGTGATAAAATCGAGAAGAATGAGATGGGCTGGGCATGTGGCGCGTATGGGTGAGGAGAGCGGGGTGTATAGGATCTTGGTGGGGAAACCGGAGGGAAAGAGACCACTGGGGAGACCAAGGCATAGATGGGAGTATAATATTAGGATGGATCTCCAGGAGGTGGGATGTGGGTATATGGACTGGATTGGGCTGCCCCAGGATAGAGACAGGTGGCGGACGTTGTGAGTGCGGTAATCCTTCGGGTTCCGTGAAATGCGGGGAAGTTCTTGACTAGCTGCAAACTAGTTAGCTTCTCAAGCAGGACTCTGCACCATGGAGTGCGTAAGTAAGTAATGTTATTAGTGCAAGCAAAATTCCAGGTGCTCTCCTAAAGAAGGTGGTGTACACTGTATGGGATATTACAGACGTTAAACTAGATTACATTGACAGGTGTATCATCCTTGCAAAAGAAAACTGAAGAAGGCTTCGAAAATATATTTGTTCGGGAAACTCTTAGACCATAACTAGATTGCATTGTATGTACTTGTCTAACACAACTATAGGACGGTAGAGATATGTATAGAATTTGTTACATAATGAACAACATGTTTCGGCACTTTACATTGGCCAATGTAAAGTGCCGAAACATGTAGTTGTTCTTTATGTAATAAAGTATATACATATCTCTACCATCATACGGTTGTGTTAGACAAGTACATGCATTCCAGTCTAGTTTAATTATAAACACAAAGGGGTTGACGAACCGTATGTTTCTTAGACCATAGTTTACATCACAAAGAGTGTAGATCTCAACAGCGTCAAGATTTTTAATTCGAAATACTGCAGATGTGTACAAAGGTGAGCATTTATGAAACAATTCAACGCAATACAAAGAACGATATTTTTTAAAAAAATAAGTTCGGACCACTAAGAATGTTGACAGTGAATGATCCTTGCAGATACTGAAGAGCTAATAATACATTTGAAGAATACATTTACACCATTTTAAATTCAAATTTTCACGCCTGTTATGCTTCATCCTTAAAGGATTTTTGACCCCATGTTACACTGAAATAAGCTCGACTTGTGCTCAGGACATTGTCCATCATACTCATGCTGGGTGCTCTAAACGGCATCTCTTCAGAAACTGGGTGTGTGTTCCTCTTCAAGTGCAAATTGGGGAGAGGAATTCTAATTTGCCTTTGAAAGAGCTGGTATATATATCACTGGACGAACCCCTTTCGAAAAGTTGTGTTTTAAAAACACGCAAGATGATAGGCAACATCTCCAGCAACAGTCAAGCTATCCACGGCATATATATATATATATATATATATATTAGTAACTTAAAAATATTTACTTTATAGTCAGTAAAATATCTAAGGGCCATAGACCGGGTTTATACATTACACAAATATACGACCGATACCTGAAGAATAAAAAACCAACTAGATGCCACTTGTTATTTTATTGTACTTCTTATGAGTTCAACATGTTTCGAGCATTACTATGCCCAACATCAGGAGCTCGCGACTATGCTGTTGATTACCACATTGGTCGTTTTGTTCTTGGTTTGCTGTAGGTTGGAAGTTAGGTGCGGTTAGGCTGGAGTGGTGTCCGGGCTGCAGGCTAGATCACGTGATCTAGCCTGCAGCCCGGACACTACTCCAGCCTAACCGCACCTAACCTCCAACCTACAGCAAACCAAGAACGAAACGACCAATGTGGTAATCAACATTATAGCCGCGAGCTCCTGATGATGGGCATAGTAGTGCCCGAAACATGTTGAGCCTATAAGAAGTACAATAAAATAAGTACCAGCATCTAGTTGGTTTTCTATTCTTCGTTATCACTATGATGCACGGTCCAATAAACATCAGATACGACGGATACACTGGTAACTTGGGTATCAGAGTGCTAAACAAATCGATTTGAATTAACCCTTTGGCCCTGGAGTTGGACATTTACAGTTTAGCACACCATTTATGTACATTGTAAATATTTTATGAACCAAGAAGGGTAACATCAGGAAATACACGACATTCTGTGGAGGAATAAACGAAGCTGGTGAGAGAAAGTCTAAAAAAATAATTAAATAATATATTTGTTGACTAAATATATAAAAAGCGTACTCTGGGGAGTAGCGGTGCGTCTGTCCTATATATATAGGATACATGGTGCATAAAAGGTTAATGTTGTGAAATATGGGATGAGGTCTGTCTGTCCTGTAATATTGCAACAAAAAAAAAAAGCAAAAGTGCAGTTGTCAGTTTCCCCGATCGCCTCGCTACGAGCGTGTACATGAGTTACACACACTCGTAACTTCGACGACAGATGGCGGTGAATATGCAACTTCATAAACCTGACGTTCTGCCTAGTCAGACGCAAAGAGCGCTGTACAGTAAAGCTGAAGCAAGCGCCAACGGTATCCACTGGAAAGCAGGCTACGTGAATCCCAATGCCAGCATGCACACAATGGCGCAGACGAAACCTAACATCTGCAGGGACAGAAACTGCAGGTTTCGAGTCCTAGCTAGACACTTCACTCGCCAAAACAACCTGTTATACAACAGACTTTCAAACAATAAGGTAAGAAGCACTAAGGCGACGAGAACTCTAGTCTTACTTTGATGTCTCTATGACGCATATTTACCAGATCGTGCACATAAAACCTCCCTGTAGTGCAATTGCCCTATTTCGACATTTAAGCATTTTCTCACTGTGGCACTTACGCTTCTATCCCCGCACAGAAGCAGTCGGTACCAAGTGTCTACAGCACGGAGGTGATAGCTTTCTTCACGTCGGTGTCTGTTATAAAACGCCCGCCAGCCAGGTGCTTTAAAGGGCCCAAAGAGACGGCGCGATGTTTGAACTGTAGGTTAGGGTGGTCCCTACCATGCGAGTCGTCACTCCCTAATCAGTAACAACTATGGGTGGCAGTATGAGGCACAGCGATCGCCATCTGTTTGGGCCTGGCGACGATTTACAACAGACGCCGACGTGAAGCAAGATGTCACCTCTTATCTACAGAGTCTACACCGCCATACAAGCCATGGTGAAACTGTAAGATAAATGCTTAAACGTTAATGATGACTACGTGACGGTCTGGTGAGTACCATCTGTTACTCTTGTGTTAAACATTCATTAAAGTTAGAATACAGTTATCAGTGTTAGTGTTTCCTTCCTTGTATTTTAAACTTCCTTAAGTTTAATTAAAATAACGCATTCATGCAATCGGCTATACCTACAACATAACCTAGCATGCACAGCAACAGAGACAGAACTTTAAGTAAATCTTATCTACTTCACTTGACGGATCGCACACATTTATTTTGTGGCTCTTTTTATTCATCCTTAATAGACTACAAATGACTCCTTTTCACAATTCTTTATTCAAGACTTACATCAGTCTCCATGTGGATAAATAAGAATTCTACATTATTCAATTCCATGAAATAAATTTAATGACTTGGGCAGTAGAGCTGACGTTGTCAGACACACAAACAATCAGTCATTCCGGGTAGACATGTTGACGAAGTCTCGGACAGTCTGGCAGAGAGAATGAAATAACTTAAATACTCTCACGCCAGGTACAGCAGAAATCAAAGTTTTAAAAGCATGAGTATTGAGCCATTACACCAAAGTAGTAGGGGAAAAAAGTTACAGGTTTACCATTTGTACGAAGGAAGTAATGTGTGACGATATGGACTAAATTCATTGGACACTCAACAGGGGTCAGATTTGGGTCCTTGTGAAAAAGGTAATGAACCTTCGTCTGTGTTCCGTACAAGGTGGTAAGATCCCCCAGCAGCTGAGCGAATACCAACTGTAAAGAAGCGTCTTTCCTCATAAGGAATGTTTATTTTTCCGTAAATAAAAACTAAATGTTATAAAATTCCACATAAAAATATGCATTCACAAGATGTCGCTAAAGAATATTACAAAATACTAGGTTATGTGGCCGAATGTTTCATTGCGTGTCACCTTACATCTGTGAATCTATGGCTATGTTGTTACAAATCACAAACATAGGAACATAATGTAACTATAGGTATTTGTGTCTAATCTCTACGTATTGAAAGGCAACAGAAACTTGGGTAAAGTTCCAGTAATTTTTAAATTAGACACTTGTGGAGAGAAGCAATTCCCTTCTTGCTCCGGTTTTCACCCTTGGTGGAAGAGTTTAAACCTCCCTTCTGGATGAGACATGGTAAGCCCATGAGTTGGTTGGGGCATTGTGGTGAAGAGACATCGGCCCGCCTGAAATTTATTAGTCATGACCAGAATTTTGTTTCCCTGATCAAATAAAGAAAATTATCCACGAGTAGTAAATGTACTACAGCATAATCCCAGATGGTTTCGGATTTTTTTCCGATTACCCGGCACCTGTTATGGAAAGATATTATGTTCAAGTCGGTAACTGTTTCTTCGACCTCTCTGTCACTGCCGATACCTCTTGTACTTTTATCGCAAATGACGTGATATTATCCTCAACATAAGTAGGTCTGCCCACCCCAGTAGCCTCACGGTCTAAGGTGTGGGTCTGCTGCCGCTCGCTTGCTGGCGTTGCGGGTTCGAATCCCACTGGGGGGCATGGATGTCCGTATCTTATAAATGTTGTATGTTATTAGATACAGGTCTCTGGGACGGGCAGATCACTCGTCCAGAGGAGTCCTACCGACTGTTCTGTGTGTGAGTGTGATTGTAAAGCCTCAGCACTGAGGAGGCCCTGGCCCAGGGGCTGTTGGGCCATGGAAAAACTGAAGTAGGTCTTCCTAAATAAACTGTTTGTTTACCCACTTCAAATAGAATTTGTTGAACATATTTTATCAAAAGTCCCCAGGATAGATTTCATTGTTATCTGTCCAAAGGGTGCAAAGTTGTTACTCTTGGACTGTGATAAAATAAACAGAATTGGATGCTAAGCAGAATTTTCCGACAAATTTAAGTTTTTAAATAACACGTTGGGAGTTCCAGGTATACTGGACTACTAAGCACATAAACAAATAGATGTCAGGACTCAGGGATGTCCTAAACGTATTGCGTGACTTGCATCAATTATAAATTTACTTACGTTACCAAGTTCTGCCTGTGCAAAAGGATCTGGCGTGTTAATACAAAAATTTGATTCAAATCTTCATGGTTACACGTACATCAATGATATCAAATGTTTTATTGTCCAACTAATGCACTCAAATATACATAAAACCGTTAAACTGTTAAAAACCAATTAAACTTATAAAAGCCGCTCCAACATGTTTCGGTTCACTCAGGAACAATCAGCAGGGAGCCACAGCCAGCGCTTAGCTAAAATTACAAGTCCTGTTCAACAGTGCATGTCGGTGCAGACGTTGTCAGTGTTATGGCGGCATATTCTGACTGTAATAAAGGGATCCATATAAGGCACGGCATTAAGAAAGATATTAATATATAATAAAAATTACTTAATAAAACAAAAATGTAGGACTTACCGTGGTGTGCGTGTTTATGGTTGTAGCTCCCTGATGATGGTTCCTGCGTGAGTCGAAACATGTTGGAACGAGTTTAATTGGCTTCTAACAATTTAACAGTTTTATATATTTGACTGCATTAGTCATCATCATCATCATCATCATCATCATCATCATCATCATATATCTTTCATGGAGTTGGGCCACTTGTTGACCCGTTCCGGTCTCACGTATACAGAAGTCTCTTTTAAAGGTCTTCCATGATTCCTTCTGCCAGTTGGGGAGTAGTGTTTCATTACCCTGGGTAATCTGTTTCTAGGTATTCTATTAACATATCATATCCGGCTTCTCTTTTATTCCAGTAATTTGTCCAAAAATTTGTATTATTTTTAGATCATTTGCTATTTGTGCATTCGTTTTGTAATCTGCCCAAGTGTATCCTGCTGTTCTTCTCATGTATTTCATCTCTGCTGCTGTTATTCTTCTAGCGTCACTTGCTTTAATAGTGAGTGTATGAGTTGGACAATAAAATGTTTGATTGGATTCAAATGTTCAATAAAAATTGTGCTTAACGCATACTGTCTGTACTTATACGGTCCAGAAAGTCCCTAGTCGCTGTAGATGACAAAGCAAGAAAATAGGAGATAATAAAAAAAACAGTTATGTGAAAAACATGCAAATATCAACCTCTTTTAAATATGGAAATAGCGTGAAGAGTATTCATGTCCGGAAATTTGAGTCTTTGAATAAACGGCGCCACGCTGCAAGAGACGGAGAGATTGCTCTCTTGGATAAGTCTGCTCTTCATCCCATTTCCTGTTCTAATTCTTGATCTCGTAATGCAGAAGTGGACGACAGCAACGCCTTACTTCAGCCCATTACCAGCTTCCTCATTCTGTGCACTTATTAGCTGCAATTAACCTGTTTAAACCCACATGCATAAGATTGCTTCTTACAGTCACTATTCAGGCAGTTAGGTCTACTCTCCGGCATCATACTTTGCAGGTCCGGATTACGTCACAGGGAAGTCAAAGTAGAATTTGTGCTGAAAAATACAGGGCCCGGACAAGTCCCAGTATGGCATGTCGGTTTTGTCCTGCCACAGATCTTTTGACCAGCAAACCATATTCATCTGCCACGATCGCAACCATAATCATTGTCATCGTCATAGTTCTGTTGAAATTGCCAATTCGATGTTACTGTCCTCTATTTTATCGACAGTTACATCAATAATCGTAATTTGCTGGTGGCAGAAACCACATATTCAATTACCATCGTTGTAATAATAGATAAATACAGCTATTATGAAATCGTTAATGGAAGTGATACGGAGCGAGATCCACACAAACTTAATTTACGATAGTTTTATTTGTAGTTGTTTATAAGGAAGACCAACACGCCTTATGTGCAGACCATGTTTGTCCGTCCATCTGTGACACTAATATCTTCAGAGGATATGGACAAACCATTTTTAAAAATGACATTGAAGAACGGTACTAAATTTTCTTGGAAAATTCCGATTTTCGATTAGTATACTGATTGTTAGTAAAGCTATTTGACATAAGATGAATAGTGAAATTTTTCACCGAGCATGTAAACCACCCACAATTTTTATAAAATTTGACATGGAAGACTTCCACTAATTTGCACTTCGATATTTCCATGCCTAAGTAAGGTTAATAAGGTTTAAAAATTATCCTTGATAATTTTGTGTAGGCCTAAATTACAATGTACTCCCTTCCCAAAACTCAAATATTTTATCCTTTATCAGAATTAATACTTATCCCAATATCGGGCTTTCACCGCTTAAATATTAGAACACGGGTTGATTTCCACTAGGACATCACTGACGATAGCTTACACCTACCTGACAGGGGAAAGAATTAAACACTGGCATTTATTGGCACCTTAACCTCTTAAGAATAGGTGCAAGTAGAACAGACAGGCAAGGTGTGAGCACTAGGGGGTTAGGCTGTAGGAGTGAAGAAAACTGTCTTCAGGGGTGTTAAACAGTGAAGTTGATCCAGACCTATGTCAATATTATCCGCAACATTACACGTCAAAACATGTCAGAAGACGGTTACCTTCATAATCCCCACCATCAGAATTTCGGTCTTATGAGTACTGGTATGGTTGGACAGCCGATAAGATGGATACAGAATGCTTTAAATATTCCTACACTGTCACAGTCTGCACCGATGAAGACGATGTTTGTTGTACAATGTTGGACACCTTGTCATAGGATCAAGTGTCCTATCGTTCGACTTACTACAATGTTGTAATACAACCGCAGATGAGAAAAAGATGGAATTGGGCCCCACCTCCAAGGATGAGAAAGAGGACGTAGTGGTGGAAGAGAAGAAGAAGAAGAAGAGACGTAGTAAAGCAGGCCTGTGGTAAGTAGTGGTATTGGTATTTTGGGCAAGTTAAAGTTCCTCGCTTGCTTTCTTGACACCAACACGCACACGGCTATCGGCCGTGACAATACAGCTGTGCCAAATAACACTGACCTACTCAAACAATTCCGCTGTTGGCCTCAACTATTAATTATTTCCAGTACACCACTCACCTCTTTCTGTATCTTAACCAAGACAGGCAATGTAGCTATAAACAAAACATTCAGGCGCGATCGTGAAACCACTGTTGCCGTCGAAAAGCAGTATTACACATTCTGAGTGTGTTTCTGCAGCCTTATTTATCCAGCACGCAAAGCGCATGCTTCTTAGCACATTGTCGTCTGTGGCCTGTCTAGCTGTACCATATTTTTCCACATTATCTCAAAAAGACATGATTCTAGGGAGAAACATTTATTCAATACGAAATATGTTTTGATTTTCTCTACAAATTTTGTCCGAAATATTTATCATTCTAAGAAGAATTTAGAGAGATTTTATCACAAATGTGCATATGTGTTCATGTACAGTAACAGTTACTCTGGTCAGATTTTTGTAGACTTGGAATTTTCTAGACATATTTCGAAAACATAAATATCAAACTTCACAAAAATCCGTCCAGAGAGGGTTTGTTCCATGCAGACAGAGAGACAGACAGACAGACATGACGAAGCTAACAGTCACTTTTCGTATTTTGTAAACGTGCCTAAAAATGATCGATAATTTATCTCCATATTACTAAATTCCAGGGACAACTTCATAGTTTTCTTTACTTTTGCGCATAAATATAATTCAATACATATTATGTGGATGTATATTGAAAAAAAAATCCCAATGGAAGAAGCAGGATTGGTGTTTTAATCCATAAACATCACGAGTGTGAAATCTATGATGTATGGTTGATCCTTTACTGATGATACTGGAATGTTTTTCAGTAACTCAAGCGGAAATACGTTGCCCTGCACTTCACCATGGCATTGAAAATTAGAAGATAAAGATACAGTCGGACTGGAGGACAGATGGCTATCCTTCTGTGCGTGGCGGAATGTGCGTTAAATTAATATAATTCTTACACACACATACAAAACTGAAAAGCCGGACGATGCCTACTGGTTGTGCGGAGGCAATGCAAATCAAACCTCGTACCTTAACTTCACTGTTGTAGGTAAATGTAAGCAGTCCCGTTACAGGCCTGGAGTGGCCCAGGGGGTTCCAGGAAGTTAAGGTTCCCAGATTTCGTGAAAACGGCACAGGATGGTGGTAAGGTTGTCAGCCTTACGCACCGGCCACCTTTACCTACGGGAAATACTCCTAGTACTCATTTCTGTTAGAGGCTGAGACGGCCCCAGGGCCATAGTGCGATCGGAAGGATTATGTCAATAAAAAATCCAATGACACCAGCTGGGATCGAACCAGCGACCTTGTGATTTGTAGCACAGTACCTTAACCAATGTGCCACCGCGGTCCCCTCACTTCTGCAGAGTCGCGTAAAATTCTGAATCGTAAGTGACCTTACAACTGATGACGTGTGTGTTGGTTGCGTGACTCATTTTACGACGCTGTTAATGTGCGTGGGATTACGTAAAGACGGTGGTGAGATTAATGAATGAGGAAATGGAAAATATTTGAAAGAATCTTTCATGACAAAAAAAAATACTAGTCCGATATTCGTCTGAAGGTTTTGAGGAAACGCAAGAAATGCCGCAGTCACTGATGGCCAGCGTTCCGACCTATTTGCAAAGAGGGGTTCTCCAAGATAAAAATCTAAAGCCTTATTACTCAAAATATTTCTGTTAAGGCGGACTTAGTAGCAGTCCCACTGATTGTGAAGACCCCTTCCACAGAAATTATCTTAGCTCGAGGGCCCGCATGGTAAAAACTCACGGTAATATTTATGTTTCGAATAATTGCAAAAAGACACATCTCCAAAAAAAATAAGGTCGCTGAGGCAACGTAAATACCCATTACAAAAATTACAATTTTCTTAGAAAAAACGTAAACGAAAATCCTGTTTGTTCTACTGACAAGAATCTACATTGTATTATGTTGCACCACTATTCCATATGGGGAACGCGGTGGCGCAGTTGGTTGAGGTACTGCGCTAGAAGCCGGAAATTCGAGGGTTCGATTCCCGATGGTGTCATTGAAATTTTTCATTAACATAATCCTTCCGGGCGCACTATGGCCCTGGGGTTGACTTAGCATTTAACAAAAATGTGTACCAGGAATATTTCCTGCGGGTGAATGCGGCCGGTGTGTAGGGCTGACAACCTTACCACCTTCATGTGCCAAATGTCTTGAAATCTGGGAGCCTCAAACTCCTGGAACCCTCAGGGCCTCTCCAGGCCTTGAATGGGATTGCTTTACCTTTACTATTCCAAATAAACAAATTTTGTAAAATATCAAAAGTACTCACTTCGATATGCTTTCTTGCTAACTTACAGTAGGAACGCAAAATATTATCGCTGACCGCCTAATGTTACTTAAACACATTTTGTAAACCAAACTTCCAGAACGTTATGACAACACCACACTACTTGATGCTTGGTCTGTGAAATATCCATATAACAACAAATGGTAGGAAGAGAGGGAAGCACTTTAAGATACCCGGATTCAATCACAAGATATTATTTGTGAGGTTTTTGTGTTGAGAGAGAGGCAACCGCGCAATTTTATTTCCGAAGATTAATATTTGTCCCGCAGGTATCATTCGACCAACGCTCCGTACTGAAGTATCATCTGGAGACGGTACACCAAGCAGCAGGTCCATTTGAGACCGCTGGACCAATAATTCCGTCTCATTTTGCATAGGCCTACATTTGACAAGTGCCAAGAATTAGCCACCACAAACCCCATATGGAACATGCACCTCTGGTCACCGTCATAACAGAAGTATGTCTAACATCTTTATCTGATTAGCGCTAAGAGTCTCATACTATTCAATAAATTCGCGTGACCCATGCCGAAGAAATAAAGTGGCCGATTATAATTAAGAGTGTAAAGGCCTGAAAAATCGTTTCTTCCCTGTCTCATACCTCTTCATTATGTAGTACTGAATAACGCTTAGAGCACAGTTTACCTTTGCGTTTATTGTTTTTAACAACTGGGATGCTGTAGGAGTAGCTTTTGAAAGTCAGTGTAAGGTGGGATGCGCAAGAAAGGAGAGTGGCTTCTGCATTTTAACAAGCATGTAAGTGTTAATTCTTCACTTCTATGAGTAGTTTAAAACAACAAGCGGAACGTACAACACGGAGGTCGTGTCTCTCCTTCAGTTTGACTGCCTAATCGAAAAAAAAACCATTGAAAGAAAAGAGATAAGATTTGGTATTCAAATCTGTACAAAATATTGTCGAACAAATTTAATTTCTATTCGAAAATATAGGAGTAATACCGGCTTCAAACAAAGGTAAAAAATCGAAGAACGTAACAAATATTTTCTCAAAACATTATATAATGTGCACGTACAGTAGCAATTCCGGCAACTTCGCCTTTAACTGTAGATTCAAAACTACAAGGTGTAAAGAAAATGTATGTTGGATCTCAAATATTTCACCTTTTTCCTTAGGATTATATTCCAAATATTCTTACGTAACAATTGCTAAAAGAAAACTATTCAATTTTTTTGTCACGTATGCGATTATTCGTAGCCAGCATTTGTCGAATCCGTCGTTTTCACCAAAAAAAAAATTCCAGACGCTTCCAAATAAGGGATATATATCATAAATAGGGAAATGCCATCGACATAAAATACGTTGATAGCAAGGACAAATAAATTTGTGGAAAATATTCTGATTGGAGATCAAATATCCGTATTAGATCTGCGCCCGACACAGAGTCACTTTTAGACATAGATTAGTGTCTAACACCGTATTATCTTCATGGTATTGGCGTATTTTTACAGTATTATGCAGTTCCATTTATTTGTAAAATTTTCTGGCCCATACTCAATACGCTTGGCTCACTGCAGACCGCAGGCGCCAAAGAATTCAACAAACGTGTTTTAAAGTCTAGTGGTAAATGCATGAATCAGTATTTTGCCCACACACTGTATTTATGTTTCACGTGATTCTCGCAATGAAGAGCTATCAGTTCCTTTACAGGATTAACCGTTCGGTTTTTGTGATGGACACTATTTTCTTTTTGTGAGATAGGAACTGAATTCTAAAATATTCGTTATATGAAATTCGTGCTTGATAATCTTCATGGTCATTTCCAGGTCGGTCACGAGCTCAGTGACTTCCTGAATTCCGAAGCAGGCCGTCACAGAATGGCAACAACTAACTGGCCTACAGGCCAACTACCTTTCATTTCATACAGCAGTTAAACCGTTACATTCCATTGTTACATGTGTCCAGCAATACGAAAAGACCCCAGTCTAACCAGGACACCGAAAGAGTAAAGCATTCCAGAATCTCGGTGCGGTTTTTCACGTTTCTTAGAACAGGTCACTCTCACTTGACAGACAGAAAGCTCGATAATCGTGAGGACTCCATAAAGGATTTGCTGTAATGAGCACTACTACGTATGATAGGACATATTTGTTAACTGCAATTTGGTTGTCAAACGGTGGCATTATTATAGTACACATTTACACACAGACAATACACAGAACAACACAAATGACAACAGAACAACACAAATAACAACTAATTTGGAAGAGTGCGGGCCGTGCCCCGTCTTTGCGAATTTTACCCTGGAATTTGCCTTACAACTGAGGAAAAAGCACGGAAAACTCTCAGTCAGGGTAAGAAAAACCTCAGTCAGGGTAGAAAAACTTCAGTCAGGGTAGAAAAACCTCAGTCAGGTTAAGAAAAACCTCAGTCAGGGTAGAAAAACTTCAGTCAGCGTAAGCAAAACCTGTCAGGGTAGAAAACTTCAGTCAGGGTAAAGAGAAACCTCAGTCAGGGTACCAATTGCAAATGTTTATAATGACAGCGAAGTGTATGAATCATTATTTATATAACCCAAATTAAATGCATGTGCGTGTTTTTAAGATAAGATTTCGCAGTTCACCGCACGTACGCCCTCAATGTTAATGGAAAAAAAGTTTATTTCCTTTTGCGATCGGCATTGGTCCCTTTCGGAAGAGTTGCAGTACTTTGCCGCAGCCTCTTTCCCCAGGGTACGAAGCAGCCGGAGCATGAAGCTGACCACTCATCTCCATTCAGTGTCAACTTTATACACACTTCACCTCTCTTGTAGGTACATATCCGGTAAAAAAATCCTTACGTTTTAGGACACTCAAGATTCTTCAACGTGTTCACAGTACTTTTATCATTAGACCCTAATATCCCTAATCCATTAATTTATTCTCCACTTTTCGCCAAGACTAATTTCAATACAAATGAATACATATAGGGTGAATTTTCCACAACTGTTAAGTTATGAAGGACGATATCAAAGTATCTTCTTTAACCGATATGAAATATGACTATATACACATCGGCTAAAAAAATCTGTCATAAAGTCAACTGCAGGTAGCTATTAATTCCAATTATACTAAACACAACACCGTTAAGCATCCAATTATACTAAACACAACACCGTTAAGCATCCAATTATACTAAACACAACACCGTTAAGCATCCAATTATACTAAACACAACACCGTT
>Ga0131853_10004281_pt1 | contig 25572 bp, 30 predicted proteins | sample TergutLab28metaG_FD_92764 | JGI IMG/M metagenome (GOLD analysis project Ga0131853, IMG submission 92764) | Labiotermes labralis P1 segment gut microbial communities from Petit-Saut dam, French Guiana - Lab288 P1 (version 2) (version 2) | ecosystem: Host-associated > Arthropoda: Insects >... | reverse complement strand
TCTAACCCGTATATTGAAAGGCATGGAGGGCAAGGGCCTGATTTTTCGCCAAAAGGGAAGGGATGCACGCAGCCGCAGTGTGTGCTTAAGTGATACGGGTCAAACGCTTTATTTTGCTCTGGCACCCATTGCGGAAAGCTATATGACGCAGATTTTAGGTGAACTATCTGTCGAAGAAAAGGCGGTACTTGCAAAGTTGATAATGCACATCCGCGAAAAACTGATATAAAAAACGAAGAGTCCTCTATGGACTCTTCGTTTCTGTTAATACATTCAATGTCTGCTCTGCCATATTCACCATGCCTGATAGCACCGCAATCGTCCGCTCTTGCAGCGTCACGATGGCTTCCAATCCTTTATGCAGCGTCATCAGGTCGGCCCGGGGTTTCAAAATCTCCTGACGCAAACGGCCATGCCCCATTTTCTTTTTTAGCCGCGCGATATATGATGTCAATATTGCGCTTTCTTCTTCGTAAAATTCGGAAAAATCGCGGTAGTCCAGCATTTGCGTCTCACACAGCATATCGCCGCGCTTAGCTCTTTGGCGCATCAATTTATCTATATTATGCATCAATTTATTTTTTGATGCAATCAGGCCCTTGATTGTCCCTTTATTTTCGGCTATTTCTAGAATCATGTTGTCAATCTCTTCTGATAAATACACGCTAGACAAGACCATATAAATACCCTCTAACTAAATAACTTTTTATATCAGACCATAATCAACCATTGCCTTCTTTATTCTGCCTTTGCTTTCAGGCTCCAGCGTTGTCAGCGGCAGCCTACCTTCGCCCACGGCATATCCCATAAGCGTTAGGGCATATTTCACAGGCATGGGGCTAGTTTCGCAGAACATTGCTTCCACCAGATTAATAATATCCAGTTGTAATTTTCTAGCACCTACAACATCGCCGTCCAGGTATTTCATTACCATGTCATGATAGCTCTGCGGCGCAATATTAGCGGTTGCAGATACGCAGCCTTTGCCGCCTAAAGCCATTACAGGCAGCACCTCGCCGCAATTGCCACTGTAGATGTCAAAATCATCGCCGCACATAGCGGCAATCTGTGTTACCAAGCCAATATCATGGCTGGCTTCCTTGATGCCAACTATGTTTTCGACTTTAGCCAGTTGTGCCACAGTCTTAGCTTCCATGTTCAAGCCAGTGCGGCTGGGTACATTGTATAGAAGTATGGGTAAATCCACGGACTTAGCGATAGCCGTGAAATGCGCTACCAGTCCTGGTTGCGTGGTCTTGTTGTAATACGGCGTAACGGCCAATATCGCATCGGCCCCAACTTTTTTACCATCCAAACTTAATCGTATACTGTTTGCGGTAGAATTACTGCCACCGCCGGAAATTACAGGTACGCGCCCTGCGGCCTGCTGCACCACAAAACGCACGCTCTCCAACCGCTCATCGTATGTAAGTGTGGCGGCTTCACCGGTGGTGCCACAAACAATTAGAGCATCAACCCCATTGGCAATTTGAAATTCAATCAAATCGGCATAAACTTTCCAATCTACCTGATTTTGCTCGTTAAACGGTGTGACGATAGCCGTGCCGACTCCTGTAAATACAGACATAATTTTCTCCCCCTTATAATCCCTGTTTTATCAATAACTCTGCAATTTGTACTGCATTTGTAGCCGCACCTTTACGCAAATTATCCGCCACAACCCACATATTTATAGCATTTTGCGCGCTTTCATCACGCCTAATGCGGCCCACATACACATGGTCAGTACCGCTGGCCGTGATTGCCATCGGATATTGCCCAATCTCGTTTACAAACACCACCCCTGGTGCATCTTGTAATACTTTCGTAACATCTTCTAATTTAATTGTATTTTCAAATTCCACATTTATGCTTTCGCTATGGCCGTTAGAAACGGGCACGCGCACGCATGTTGCAGTTACTTTTAATTGCGGTGCACCAAGGATTTTACGTGTTTCATTAATCATTTTCATTTCTTCGCCAGTGTATCCATTATCTGTAAAAATATCCACTTGCGGCAGCACATTGTCCGCAATAGGGTGGGGGAACTTTACTGGAGCTGCGCCGTACAAGCCATCTTCCAAATCCTTTACGCCGGCCATGCCGGCACCGGATACGGCCTGGTATGTGCTGTAGATAATGCGCGATATGCCAAAGGTACGATGCAATGGCGCAAGAGCCACCACGGCCTGTATTGTAGAGCAATTGGGATTGGCTATAATGCCGCTGTGACTTGCAATGGCATCAGGATTAACTTCCGGCACCACCAGCGGAACATCAGGCTCCATGCGAAAGCGCGAAGAATTATCAATAGCCACCCCTCCACGCGCCGCCAAAATAGGTGCATATTTATCTGAAATTGCGCCGCCAGCAGCGAATAGGGCTATGTCGATAGGTTTATCAAAGGACGCTTCGGTTAGCTCTTCTGTCACATATGTCTTTTCGCGAAACAATAACTTGGTACCTGCCGAACGCCCGGAAGAAAAGAAATATATATTCGAGCATTCAAAATTGCGCTCTTGTAAAATCTTGATAATTTGTTCGCCCACCATACCAGTGGCCCCAACCACAGCCAGATTCACTTTTTTCAAGTCAACACCTCCCATAATTCCATTATATACTATCGCGCGTGAAAATAAAAGCCCTAATTGTGGGCAAAATTCTTGTATTGACAATTTTTCTGTGGAGGGTTAATATGAAGGAAAAGGACAGCATGAAATACGAAATTGCAGCAGAACTTGGGTTGGCAGATAAAATAGAGGCCACCGGCTGGAAGTCGCTTACTGCAAGGGAGTCTGGGCGCATTGGCGGTATCTTGGCCAAGCGGCGCAAGGATATGCGAGGAAAGGGGTAATATGAACATTTACGGCGATTTTGCAAGTATATACGATAATTTTATTGAAGCACCATACGAGCAATGGGCGCAATACATCGAAGAAATTTGGCGTAAACATGGTGTTGCGCCCAAAATGGTGCTGGATTTGGCCTGTGGTACTGGTAGCTTAACGCATATTATGGCCGCAAAGGGATATGATATGATTGGCGTGGATGTATCACCCGAAATGCTGGCTATTGCCCGTGCAAAAGGCAATGTTGACAGTCAAATACTGTTTTTACAGCAAGATATGCGAGAATTTGAGCTATACGGCACTGTTGATGCCGTGGTTTGCGTGTGCGATGGTATAAATTATCTTACAGAACCAGCCGACCTGGACCGTGTATTAGCGCTGGTACGCAATTATCTAAACCCCGGTGGCCTCTTCATCTTTGACATTAATTCACCGTATAAATATGAAAATATTCTGGCAGAAAACACATTTGCGCACACTGATGAAACCGCCGCATACATATGGGAAAATTTCTATGATGCCAACGAGCGCATAAACGAATATGACATGACATTCTTTGTTGCCGACGGTGGCGGGTGTTACTATCGCCGTTTTGAGGAAACTCATGTGCAGCGGGCATATAGTATAGAAGAAATAAAGTCTGCACTGGAAAGCGCAGACCTGGAATATTTAGCACATTATGCAGAATTGACTCTGGATTCCCCCGAAGCAGACTGCCAGCGAATTTTCTTTGTTACACGGAAAAAGGATTAGTTGATGCTGGTAACCGCCGAACCAACGGCCATCACAATCAAAATCACAATCGCAACAGCGATAACCATAACGGCTTTTTTTACCTCACCTTTGTTAAGTTCTTGTGTTGTGCAATACTGTTCAAGTATTTTGAGGTAATCACCTGTTGCGTATTTCATGGCATTACGAAAATCTTCATATGTTGCAAGGGGCTTGCCGGAATGTTCAGGAAGATTAAAATCGTTTTTTAAATACAACTTAGCACATAATCGTCCAATATATGCAGGTGCGTACTCTGAATCAATGGTCAAAATCTCATCAAAACACTTACGCGCCTCGCTCCATTCTTCATCAAGCAAAGCGAGCAACCCACGTCTAACCAATATATCCAAATTGAGGGCTGATATGGAACTGAAGGGTGAGTATGTCGTAGTTAAGCAAAACTCACATATCACGAAAGTTGCATCGTTCTCAAAATGGAGAGAGTTGCCACAACTATCACATTTGACAGTAATCATAGAATTACCTCATAGAAACAATAGCATCCACAAACTCCGAATTTTTTCCGGTTTTGGCCAGCATATCCGTTACTTGCTCATTAAATTCCTGCGTGGACACATTACCCATCTTGCGGCGCAGGGTAAACAACGCATCCATTTCGCGCGATGTTAATAGCATTTCTTCACGGCGCGTGCCAGATTTGTTGATGTCAATGGCAGGGAATATGCGCTTTTCGGACAGGCGCCTGTCAAGTACAAGCTCCATATTGCCGGTGCCTTTAAATTCCTCGAATATCACATCATCCATTTTGCTACCCGTATCAACCAGTGCGGTTGCTAGTATGGTCAATGAGCCACCGTTTTCTATATTTCTTGCCGCGCCAAAAAATTTTTTCGGCATATACAGCGCGGCAGGGTCAAGACCGCCGGAAAGCGAGCGGCCACCTGCCGGAATGGTAAGGTTATAAGCACGCGATAAGCGCGTGATAGAATCCAGTAGCACCACAACATCCTTGCCTTGCTCTACCAGGCGCTTAGCGCGCTCCAATACCATTTCTGCCACGCGCTTGTGGTGTTCGGGCTGCTCGTCAAATGTGGATGATATCACGTCAGCTCTGTCGCCTGCAACAGAGCGTTGCATATCGGTTACTTCTTCTGGTCGCTCATCAATTAACAGCACTATTAGCTGCACATCCTGATGATTCGTCAAAATCGCATTAGCAACTTTTTTCAGCAATACCGTTTTACCAGCCTTTGGTGGCGAGACTATCATACCACGCTGACCAAGGCCGATTGGGGCTACAAGGTCAATCAATCTGGTTGCCAGGTCTGTGGAAGATACTTCCAAAGATAAGCGACGCTCTGGGAATATGGGTGTCAAATCCTCGAAACTAGGGCGTTTTTGTGCAGCATTGGCATCATCACCATTTACGCTGCTTACATATAGCAATGCTTTAAATTTTTCATTATCTTTGGGTGTGCGCAGATTTCCACGTACAAAATCGCCGGTTTTTAAGTTAAAACGGCGAATTTGAGCTGGCGATACATATATATCATTGGGACTAGGCATGTAATTTTCTACACGCAAGAAACCATAGCCTTCGGACATCAAGTCCAAAACGCCCATGCGCTCTATACCACTATCTAATGTAACTAAGTAATCTGCCTTGTGAGATTCTCGGCTGGACTGCCTGTCTTGTCTTTCTGATATCGGACGACTCAAAACCGCTCCTACGGGAGTTTCTACAACAGACTCTTTAACAACTTCTTCCTTTATTTCTTCTATTTTTTCCTCTATATCCTCTATTTTTTCTTCCTTTGCTTCGACTTTTACTTCTTCCTTTGGTTTTTTTCTTAATTCAGCAATCAATTCTGCTAATTCCGCTTTTTTATACTTTCCGATATTTCTCACACCAAGCTCTTGTGCAATCTCACGTAGCTGCGGTAGTTTTGTCTTTGACAAATCCTCGGTATCAGTAGATTGGAGCTGTTTGTCCATTTCCTTTTCTTTTTCGGATATGGCTACCAAAAGGTCCTCTTTGCGATATTTCGTGATGCTGGTAATACCCAGCTCTTTGGCACGCTTTCTGGTGTCTCCCCAAGAAAGGTTTTTGCTTTCTGAATTTTCCAAGATGAAATCCTCCTACAAAATGGATGCGAAATTAGATTAATCAGGAATAATGAGTATGGTTCCGGGCGGCAATACACTTGCCTGCGCCTCTGTCAAATTATTTGCACGAAGAATGTCATGAAAGCGGCCACCATTGCCATAAACACGCACAGCTACACTCCACAGTGTATCACCTTGTTGAAAAGTATATACGCGTTCGCCTGCGGCATTTCTGGTTGTATATGGCAGGTCGCCTGCCACAGGTTGTGAGGGCGCCTGCGCTGCCGCGCCATTGTCGCTGCCGGGTGCATCCGTGTCGCTATCGCCATTGGGTGCTGCCGCGTCGGCGCTAGCGCCTGTGCCAAATATGCTCTCCCAGGCATCCAGGCGTTCTTCTAAGTCTTCAATTTGCATATTCAGTTGGCTGATAGTGCTTGCTTGGCCATTGTTTTCTATGCGTAAACTGCTGTTTTCTTGCTCTAGTTCTATCACGCGCTCGTTATCTTCTAACATTGCTGAAAGCTCTGCACGGGCCGACAGCATTTGCCATGTTAACACAACGCAAACAATTAACATAAAGAAAATGGCTACGGCTGCAATGTTACGTATATTTATCTGCCTGCCTCCGCCACGATTTTTGGACATATACAAGTCGGTTTCCTCCATCGCTCTAGCTTTTGACTTTGATTCGTCACGGGTTTTGGAAAGATATGAGACTTCACCCAATTTCCGGTCGCGCTCAAAGAGAGCCTGTTCTTTGCTAGCACGGCGCTTGTCCTCTTCAGCACGATTTGCTTTTTCCGCCGAGCGAATGTATCTCTCATATGTCTCGTCAGGGCTTTCTGGTCTGTCAAAACGCTCCGGTCTAACCGACCTATCTGGCCTGTCAAATTTATCAGGCCTGTCCGGAACACTGGAACTTTCAGCCCTATCTGGTCTTGAAGGCCTGGTAGAATGTCTTGGTTTAGGTGCATCATCCATGATATCTTTAGGCTCAGATTTTTTTTCGTCATCGTCAAAAAGGCTTCCCACGGCACGTTTAGAAAAACCTTCTATATTACCATAAATTTCATCAAAGCCTTCTCTTATCTCGCCCAATGGGTTGCCTTCGGGTTGTCCTTCGGGCGTGGCTCTGTTTGGTCTATCGTTCAAAAATATCACCCCTACAAAGTATAAAAAGCGTGCAAATTCTATATTAATATCTACTATAATACTTTTTTTCGCGGTTGTCAACACTTTATGCTAATACTTATGATAAAAACGTTGAGGCAAAAAACAATTTTTTACTTAAAACACTTTCCATTCTTTGCATAAAAAATTACTAAAAATAATTTGGTTTTTTTCAAATATTATGTTATAATTATCACAATATGACAATTAATGAATCTATGACAAATTTTTTATGAGGTGATATTATCAAGACTTTTACAGAAATCTTTGCGATTTCGCGTGAGAAAAAGGGTGCGAAAGTGGCTATAGCCTGTGCCGCAGACGCCCATGTGCTAGAAGCTGCCACATCTGCTGCACAAAAAGGCATTGCAGAATTTATTTTGCTGGGCGACAGCGCCAAAATTACCGAAGTTGCCAAAAAAAGTGGTTTGGATATCGGCAGCTTTGAGGCTGTGCATGTCCCAGACGATGAAGAAGCATGTGCGGCAGCTGTAAAGTTGGTTGCAGATGGCATGGCCTCGGCACTTATGAAAGGCAGCATTGACACATCGGTAATTATGCGCGCCGCATTAGATAAAGATGCTGGCATGCGCACCGACAAAAAATTAAGCCATATAGCAGCCTTTGAACTACCGACATTTCACAAACTTTTGTATGTGACCGATGCCGCAATCAATATCGCGCCGGATATCAACGGCAAGAAGGATATTATTGCTAATGCTGTAGATGCCCTACATAACTTAGGCATTGCCAAGCCAAAGGTTGCACTGCTTGCCGCCAAGGAGAAGGCTGATGAAAAAATGCCGGTAACTATGGAATATGCAGAATTGGTTAAATTGCACAAGGGCGGCCTGCTGAATGGTGCAATCATTGATGGCCCCTTGGCGCTAGATAATGCCGTATCTGCAGAATCTTGCGAAATCAAAGGCATCAACAGCCCTGTCGGAGGCGATGCAGACCTGCTGGTGTGTCCAAATATCGAGGCAGGTAATATCCTATACAAATCACTGGCATTTCTGGCAGGTGGCAAAAACGGTGGTGTGGTGCTAGGCGCAAAGCGGCCCATAATTCTAACATCCCGTGCAGATTCTGCCGAAAGTAAACTTATTAGTATTGCATTATCCGTGCTATTTTAAAATACACATAAACGAGGAGATATTATGAAAATTCTAATTGTTAACCCCGGCTCCACATCTACCAAGATTGGCATGTTTGAGGACGAAACCCCTATATTTGAAAAAGTCTTGCGCCATACCATGGACGAACTTGCAGGTTACGAAAAAATCGGCGACCAATACGATTTTCGCATGAAGCTTATTATGGATGCTCTTGCAGAATCTGGCGTGCAGGCATCAGAATTGACTGCTGTGTGCGGCATGGGCGGATTGGTAAAACCCATTGCATCCGGCACATATTATGTAAATGATGCGATGAAAGCAGACCTTGCCAGCGGCAATTTTGGCGACCACGCTAGCAATCTTGGCGGTCTCATTGCCCGAGCAATTGGCGATGCAGCAGAAATTCCTTCTTTTATAGTGGACCCGGTGGTAGTGGACGAATTTATCCCAATATCCTATATTTCCGGCCACCCAGCCATTACACGCCGCTCAATTTTCCACGCGCTTAACCAAAAGGCTACGGCGCGTAAATATTGCAAAGAGCACGGCAAAAAATATGACGAGGTAAATCTGGTCGTAGTTCATATGGGCGGTGGCATTTCCGTTACGGCTCACGAAAAAGGCCGCGCAATAGATTCTAATAACGCGTTGGATGGCGATGGCCCATTTACGCCGGAGCGCAGCGGAACATTGCCTGTGGGTGATTTGGCGGCATTGTGTTTTAGTGGAAAATATACCCATGCAGAAGTAAAACAGCTGATAAAGGGTAAAGGTGGCATGGTGGGATATTTTGGCAGCAATAATTTGATGGAATTGGAAGAGCGTGCCAAAACGGATGACGAGGTTAAATTGACAATTGATGCCCTGGCTCTACAAGTGGGCAAGGCTATCGCAGAGCAGGCCGTAGCAATGTGCGGTATGGTAGATGCTATAATTCTAACCGGTGGCATTGCTTACAGCGACTATATCACAGCAGAAATTGCCCGCCGCGTGGAGTTTATTGCTCCTGTGAAGCGATATCCTGGCGAAGATGAGCTGGCGGCATTAAATGCCGGTGCATTGCGCGTTATGCGTGGCGAGGAAAAAGGCAAGGAGTATGTATAATATCAAAGTTGATAGCAGAAATTGGAGCTTGCGCATAGCTATCGTTGCGGTTATCATGGTTGTTGTCAGCGTAGCATATATTTTCTCGTTGGTAAACCAATTTCGGATTGGCAACAACGATTCCAGATTGCAAATTGAAAATGGCAACATAATTGTTGTGATCCAAAACCGTACGCATCATATTTATGCTGAAGATAGCTCGCCGCTCGCCGCTTTTCGCCATGATTTCATCTTTACTGATGTAGGAAGCGGCCAGAGATTTTACAGCACTGCGCCAACCACAAACTTCTCATATTCTATGAACACGGTCAGGGTCAATAATGTCTACACAAGGGGTACGTTCGGAGTAAGAATTGCTTCAGTTCATTTGGATATAGGCGAATATATTGTCGAGTTTGACCCTTTGCAAGGCAACGAAGTGGTTGTGTGGGATTTCAGCTTCCTCTCAGACTTCCTTCCGAATATTTTGCGCATGTTACTACTAACACTTATCTGGTTTGCCTGCATTGCAGCTCTGGTGGTTTGTGTGGTGAAGAAGGTAAAGCAAAGGGATGCGCGGAAGCATGCGGAATTGATGAGCAAAAGGGATTGAGGCATATGAAGAAACGAAGCCTTGGGGCAATTATTGCCGGCGGGTTGTCATTGCTGCTGTTCGTGGGATTGATTATTGTGGTTGCTGAACTGTTTGGCATTTCCGTTTATACCATGCCCGGCGAACAGCTTACAAGTGGCCAAACCGTGCGCATTAGGGAGAATAGCACATTCCTAATTCGCACTTATCCTGTAGATGTTACGCCACCAGCATATTATCGCCAAGATTTCACCTTTACCAATATTGCTACAGGCGAACAAGTAGTTAGTCGCCAGAATATTATTTATCATACAGATTGGATTGTTAATCTTGTTCCGGGAAATTATATCATCGATTTTGAACCATGGGATGAAGTGGTCTTTATTTGGCGTGGCAATATGTTCATAAATATGTTTCAAGGTTTTGATGGTCTTACCCGCATCCGTAGAGTTATTGTTGCATCGGTAGCCTTCACGCTGTTTTTAGGAATTGCATTGCATTTAAGGAGAATTGGCAAACAAGGAGGTTCCGCATGAAGCGAATAAGGATTTTTTACAAAAGACTTCTGGCAGCTACACTGGCGGTCTTGTTTGTCGTTCCGTCATTTGTTTTTGCGAATAGTTCTGACCTTGGCGAAATTTCTGTATATTTCAATGGCGAGGTAATGGAGTTCGACCAACCGCCTATCATTGTAAATAACCGCACAATGGTACCGTTTCGCGCTATATTTGAGGCTTTTGGCGCGAATATCGAATGGAATCAAGAAGAACAGCGTGTTACCGCTACACATACCTATTTGCCACGTATCGTCCTTAATATAGGCAGCGAAAGGGCGTTTGTGGACGGTGAAGTTTATTATTTGGATGCCGCACCCTTCTTAGTTCCCGAAACCAGCCGTACTCTGGTGCCAATACGTTTTATTTCTGAGGCTTTTGGCGCAGAGGTGGACTGGGATAACGATGCCCGCAATGTAATTATTAACACAGGCCCCATTGCACCCGGTACGCCGCAATGGGATGACAGCGCAGGCCAAGCTGTAGGTGGCGGCACTGCGCTTAACCCCGAAGATTACGAGGCATCTGGCGAATGGCATCCAACACACCGTAATGTTATTGTAGGCAACTACTATTTTACGCGGCGCGGCTGGCGCATGTCCGTTACCAGCTATCGCGAAATGATAGCAGAGCGCGACAGAATTGCAAGGGAAATTTTTACACCCGGTATGACAGAATTTGACGTGGTTCGTGCGGCGCACAATTGGCTTGTTAGCAATGTTTCGTACAACACCAATGTTTGGAGCCGCGAACGTATGCAAGCAACCGGCAGCGGCTGGAATCCGAACTGGCGACCTGCCAGATACCCTCGCGAACATCAGATGGCATGGTCGGCTTTTATGCACCGCACCACAGTTTGCGCAGGGTATGCAGATGCGCTGATATATCTGCTAGAACCTTTCAATATACAGGCAATGTATATCAATGGCCCGCTGCTTGATGGCGGCACCAGCCTTGGTAGCCACGCATGGAATCTTGTGCGGGTGGGTGGCAGGTGGTATCATATAGATGCAACCTGGAACCGCTTTTACTCTGGCGGCCACCATATGGTGATATATACCTGGTTTTTGCTGTCCGATGATGCCGTACGCAGTACCGGTTCAACCACTAGAAGCTGGACTGTATCACAATTTCCGGCAGCCCCAGAGAGTTTTGCTTGGAACAGGCCGCGCCTCATTTGGGACCACGGCCTAAACCGCTGGCGGCCTAGAACACCGCAGGACGACGTTAGGCATAACATCACCCTAGTCGCAAGTCCACAAGCCGGCGGTGGCGTAACATCAAACCCGCGCAATTCTTCGCAGCAGGGACAGTTTGTGACTGTAACCGCAAACGCAAATTCAGGGTATGAATTTGACCGTTGGGAGATTGTATCTGGTGGAGTGCGTATTCATAGTCAGTCTGCCAACTGGGCAACCTTTATGATGCCAGCAAATAATGTATCCCTGCGGGCCCATTTTAGGCCGGTGCAACAGGGGCACACCGTAACGATAAGCACCAGCAATTTTCAAGCAGGCACAGCCAATGCAAGCCCACATACCAATGTTTCACAGGGCGATTGGGTAACACTTCAAGCCCATCCAAATCCCGGATTTGAATTTGACCGCTGGGAAATTGTTTCAGGAACTGTTACTGTACAGAATATAAATCAAGCGTCTACAGGCTTTCGTATGCCCGCGGGCAATGTGTCCATACGCGCCATGTTTAGGCAGGCGCAGGGCGAATCTGTTTCCGTTATTATTGACAATGTAGAGCATGGCACCTTTAGTGTAAACCCCAACGACAATGTCGCACCGGGCGCCTGGGTAAGCTTGCAAGCCAACCCTGCGACAGGCTTTGAATTTGACCGCTGGGAAGTTGTAACGGGTACTGTGCAAATTCAAAATATAAATGCCGCATCAACAGGCTTTGCAATGCCGCAGACCGGCGTGTCTGTTCGGGCTGTATTTAGGCCGATTGCAGCACAAACCTTTACGCTGATAGTTACAGCCGAAAATGCGGCACAAGGAACGGCACATGCCACGCCGAGCGCAAATTTCGCAGCCGGAGACACCGTAACACTTACTGCGCAGGCAAATACTGGCTATGCATTCAGTCACTGGGATGTTACATCCGGTAATGTCAGCTTTAATATGACAAGCTCATCTGTAACTTTCCAAATGCCTGCGAGCAATATAGCGGTTAGGGCTGTATTTGAGCCAACCGCCGCCCCACAGACATTTTCTGTATCAACAAGTGTGAATAACCCTGCGGCAGGCACTGCAACGTCGCCGAGTATAGCAGTGGCAGGGGATACAGTAGTATTGGAAGCACATGCAAACCCGGGTTTTGAGTTTGTTCAATGGACATCAGGCGATGTGATAATATCGAATTTTAATTCTACATCGACAACATTTATCATGCCCGCAGGAAATGTGACTGTAACAGCGGTTTTTGAAGAAGAATAAAGGAATAATGTTCCACAATATAAATCCTATAGGAGGCTTTACAATGGACAAATTTGGTTACATGGAAAGGTATGGATACGAGCAACTATGCTTCTTCCATGACAAGTCAACCGGCCTAAAGGCCATCACAGCCATTCACAACACTGTATTAGGCCCGGCTCTGGGCGGCAGCCGCTTCTGGAATTACGACAACGAAGATCAGGCCATTGAAGATGCTCTGCGCCTAGCGCGCGGCATGACCTACAAGAGCGCACTGGCCGGTCTGGCACTTGGCGGCGGCAAAACGGTTATCTGGGGCGACCCATCTGTTTTGCGCAAGGACCCAATCAAGCGTGAGGCTTTTTGGCGTGCATTTGGCCGCTATCTGGAAGGGCTTAATGGTCGCTATATCACAGCTGAAGATGTAGGAACATCCACGCAGGATATGGTTTATGTAAATATGGAAACAGACCATGTTGTTGGACTACCCGGTAGAAGCGGAGACCCATCGCCATACACAGCACGCGGTGTGTTTAAATCTATATTAGCTTGCTGTCAGCATGTTTATGGCTCCGATGATATTACAGGCAAGGTTGTAGCTGTGCAAGGTGTGGGCAATGTGGGCTACTACCTGTGCAGATATTTGCATGAAAGTGGCGCAAAGCTGATTATAACCGACATCAAGCAAGATAGTATTGATAGGGTTGTTAAAGAATTTGGAGCGACCGTGGTTGCTCCGGATGAAATCTACGGCGTAGAATGTGATATTTATGCGCCATGCGCCCTTGGTGCTACAGCTAATGACGATACTATACCGCAATTCAAGTGCAAAATAGTTTGTGGCGGCGCAAATAATATCCTTAAAGATGCACCAGTACATGGTAAGGCTTTACAGGCAAGAGGTATCGTGTATGCGCCGGATTATCTTGCAAATGCAGGCGGCGTTATCAATGTATCCTACGAAAAGCAAGAAGGTGGCTATAACGAAGAGGCATCGCTGCGCGAAGTAGACCGCATATATTTCCGTATGCTCGACATTCTCAATATCGCCAAAGAAACCGGTCGCTTGACATATGAAGTGGCCGATGAGTTGGCAGAACAACGCATAGAGGCAGTGCGCAATATCAAGAGCATATATACGCATTAATTATGGGCCGTATTTATATCGTTTCAGGATTTTATGGCAGCGGAAAAACTGAATTTTGCGTAAATCTAGCAATGAAGCTGGCGCAGACATATAGCCAGCCGGTTACCATTGCGGACTTGGACGTGATAAACCCGTATTTCCGAAGTCGCGAGAAAGAAGCTCAGCTGGCGGCATATGGCATCCGTATCATGGGGAATGCCCTGAACAATAACACAGGACAGGACCTGCCCGCCGTTAGTTATGCCTTCACATCCAACATTGTGCGCGGCGAAAATGTGATATTGGATTTGGCTGGCGGCGAGGCAGGCATAAAGCTGCTTGCATACTGCTACAATGCCATTGCCGCAAGCCCTGCTCCGATAGAATTTTTATGTGTGGTCAACGCCTTTCGGCCTGAGACCAGCACAGCGGGTAAAATGGCGGGCTTTGTAAATCAAATCAATGCTATGAGCAAACTTACCGTGACGGGCCTTGTAAACAATGGCCATATGCTGCACGACACCACTGCAAAACATATACTAGCATCCCAGCAAGCTGCTCAACAGGCTGCAGATATGCTTGGCGCAATACCTTTACGATATACAATGTTGCGGCGTGATATCTACGAAGATATCGCGGATGAAATTGTGTCCGATGAGGCACTTGTATTTGACAAACTGGCAATGCGTGAAGATTGGCAGTAGGTGTTACTTAACAATAGGAGGAGATGAACCAATGTTAGACAAAATTAACAGAAATCTTAACAAACTTAATCGCACAACGCAAAATCTGCGTATGACTCAAAATAATGTTCGTCAAATGACAGGGCAAGGTCGTGGTGGCGGTTTTGGTTTTGGCGGTGCCCAAAGAAATGCAGGGCGCAATAATGCCCAACCACAAGCTAATGAGTGGGAATGCAAATGCGGCCAAATTAATACTACAAAATTCTGCGGCTCCTGCGGAGAATCTCCCGCTAGATGCGTGAAATGTCTAATTGTTGTACAAACGGCGTTTTGTCCTGAATGTGGGGAAAAAATCGAAACCGAATAGCAGGTGTGTTGCATGGATGGACCAACAATTGATATCATGGATAACTGGGAAATGTTTCCTCAGGGCGCATCTGTGTTGGATGTGGGTTGCGGCGAAGGGCGCAATGCTATATTCCTAGCCCAGAAGGGCTTTATTGTTGATGCATTCGACATATCTTGGACAGGTCTGGAAAAGGCGCGTAAAATTGCCGCCGCCAAAGAGACAAGTGTCAATTTTTTTCGCGAAGATTTGGCAAGATTCGATTTCAAGAAGCATTATGATATAATTCTTTGCCATGGTGCACTACATATGTGCAACAAGACTGTCTGCAACCAATTTATAGAGCGGGCACAGCGCCACACTGCTTCAGGCGGCTTTCACATCTTCGACGTCTTTACAAACCGCTTGCCTGCCGCACCGGATATGGCTATTCTCACAAAGTCACTGTTTGATGTGGGTGAGCTGCCTATGCTATATGGTGGCTGGGAGTTGGTATATCACAGGGAAGGCATCATCGAAGACAAACATCAATTGCGTGCTTGTGAGCGCATTATCGCGAAAAAGATAGACATTTAGGAGGAGCCGCAATGTTTTCAATACTCTTTAGCATCTTAGGCAGCTTGCTAATCGGCTGGATTTTATCGCTGATTGGCGCAGATGTCGCAGTGATTAATGTGTTCCAGCCCTTACTGCCACAAATTCAATTAACAACGCAGCATTATTATGTAGCTTTTGGTCTACTGGGCCTGATTTTGGGCATATTAGCATCACTTAAACGAAGATGAAAAAATACCACAAAAAGGAGGAACAACATGGTTGTTACTGCAAAAACCACCCCAAAAATCGTGGAATATGCTGCCAAGCACAAATTGACATTCGATGAAAATTTGTGCAAAGGCTGCGACCTCTGCGTGTGGGCATGTCCGAAAGACATTTTAAAACTGGACCTTGATAGGGTAAATGGCAAAGGGTATAATCCCATTGTGTGCATCGACATTGATGCATGTATCGCTTGCGGCATTTGCGCCAAAATCTGTCCGGATTCTGTGATTAAAGTGGAGCGTGATGTATGATGAAAATTTTGATGAAGGGGAATGAGGCAATATGTGAAGCCGCTATCGTGGCTGGATGCAAGGCATTTTTCGGCTATCCTATCACGCCTCAAAATGAGATTCCCGAGTATATGTCCTATCATATGGCCAAATCAGGTGGCGCATTTGTGCAGGCCGAATCTGAAATTGGCGCAATAAATATGTGTTATGGTGCTGCGGCATCTGGTGTACGTGTTATGACCAGCTCATCTTCGCCCGGCATCGCCCTAAAGCAAGAGGGCATGTCCTACCTGGCGGGCGCGAATTTGCCATGTGTTGTTGTTAATGTATCTCGCTCCGGCCCCGGCCTTGGCGGTATATTGCCAGCACAGGGCGACTATTTCCAAATGACGCGCGGTGGCGGAAATGGCGACTATTACACGCCTGTTTATGCTCCGTTTTCCGTGCAGGAAGCCATAGACCTTATTTTCAAGGCATTTGACGTTGCAGATATGTATCGTACACCTGTACAAATGGTGGCGGATGGCATGCTGGGACAAATGATGGAACCATGCGTAATAGAGCCGCATCCAGCCGTAAAGGTTGATAAATCTTGGGCAACAGATGGAAACAGCGGCAAGCGCCCCAAAAATATCGTAAATTCACTTAATCTAAGTGCAGAAGGTCTGGAGCAAATGAACAGAGACCGCTTTGCCATGTACGAAGAAATCAAGAAAAAAGAAACCATGGTAGATAATCGCGTGAAAGACGGCGATGAAATAGCCATAGTAGCATATGGCGCACCTGCGCGCGTGGCCGTAAATGCAGTGGACGAGCTTAGCAGCCGTGGCATAAAGGCAGGGCTAATACGTCCAATCACATTATGGCCATATCCATACGATGTGTTCCAAAACCTGCCAACCAGCGTCAAAAATATCCTGGTTTGCGAGCTTTCCATGGGCCAAATGCTTGATGACGTGAAAATAGGCGTGGCCGGAAAACTACCTGTGCATTTCTACGGACGCTGCGGCGGCGTAATCTTTGAGCCGGGCGAAATAGCAGATGTTGCCGAAAAAATTGTAAAGGGAGGTGCATAGAATGTCTACAATTGTATATGAAAAGAGCAAAGGGCTGTCCGATGCGCAGTTGTCATACTGTCCGGGCTGCACTCATGGTATAATCCATAAACTAATAGCTGAAAGCTTGGTAGAACTGGACCTGCTAGACCGCACAATAGCAATATCTCCCGTTGGTTGCTCTGTTATGGCCTATGACTTTTTCAATTGCGACGGCATACAGGCCAGCCATGGCCGTGCACCGGCCGTTGCATGTGGCTTAAAGCGCACCAATCCTGATAAAATTGTATTCACATACCAGGGCGATGGTGACCTAGCAGCCATTGGCACCGCAGAAATTATCCACGCGGCGCATCGAGGCGACAATGTTACGGTAATTTTCGTAAACAATGCTATATATGGTATGACAGGTGGCCAAATGGCACCTACCACACTTATTGACATGAAAACCAGCACCAGCCCCGTTGGCCGCGTAGAGGCTTTGGCAGGCAAGCCATTGCTGGTAGCGGAACTGCTGGCACAAATTCCATCTGCCACATATATTGAACGCGTTGCAGCCCATGATGTGCCAAATCTTGCAAAAGCTAAAAAAGCCGTTAAAAAAGCTTTCGAGTATCAAGCAGCAGGCAAAGGTTTCTCCATGGTAGAAATTCTTGGCACATGTCCAATCGGTTGGAATATGACACCGCCTGATGCAATGGGCTTTGTAAAAGATGTTATGATGCCATATTTCCCGCTTGGCGTATATAAAGATGCAGGAGGTGATGCGTAATGGCAGCTCCTACAACCAGAATCCTTTTTTCGGGCTTTGGCGGCCAGGGCGTGCTAACGCTGGGACAGCTTATAGCCAGCATCGCACTTAACAAGGGCAAAGAAGTAACGTGGATGCCGTCGTATGGCGCAGAAATGCGCGGCGGCACGGCGAACTGCTCCGTCATCATTTCTGATAAGATGATAGGCAGCCCTATTGCGTCTACCAATATCGACATACTTTGTGCAATGAATGTCGCAAGTATCGTAAAGTTCCTTGGCAATGTGAAGCCGGGTGGACAGGTGTATGTAAACTCGTCCATCGTCAAGGAGCCCATTGACCGCACCGATGTGAATGCGACATATATCGATGCATCCAACATTGCCAACAAATTGGGTAATATGCGTGTGGCAAATATGGTGATGTTGGCGGCCTTTTTACAAAAGACCGACCTGTTCACATTTGCTGATGTTGAAGAAGTAATTAACCAGCGTTTTGCTGAAAAATATCCTCAGCTAATTCCGCTTAATATTGAAGCTGTAAAGCAGGGACTTGAAGTAACTTCATAATAGAAACAAATATCGGCACAGCGTGACGAACGCTGTGCCGATATTTGTTTTGTCCTTATCGGAAATCAATTGACATTACCGATTCCATATTTATAGTCATGTAGATGCGCATAAGCAGCAAAATGGCCATATGTATAGGCACGGCAAACGATGCAATCTTTACATTGGGCTTGGCGCATAATATGACATAGAAAATCAAGATGGAAGCCATAGGCACCCACTCAATTGCTTCAGGCAAATTCAGTGCGTAGGCGGGAAGAAAAGTGAATACAATCAGCAATACAGTAAGTACAGCCGCTGCACCAGGTCGCATAATACCATCTGCACTCTTTCGCATCGCAATCAAGTATATCACAGCAACTAGAATCAGTATAAATGTTGGTGCATAGGCAACGAACAGAATAAGCAAGCCCATTCCATAGCCCAAAATGCTATAATCCTGTATATACCACCAAACTGTGGTGGTGATACTGATAACTGTAATTACTGTTAGTCCAATAAAAATTGCCTTAAAAACCATCACCATCACCGCCTCAATTTCATATCATTACAAACGCCAGCAAGGCAATATAGCTAAGCATTAGAATACACATATGTATTGGTAGGCTATGCAATACAACTCTATCCCAGGATTTAATGTTAAAAGCAATGCAGTAATACAAAATTACACCCAGAGATACAAAGCCGAACGCACCCCAAATCATTGACATGAAAAACATACCAGGCAAAGTAGCAAGTGTAGTCAAAACACTAATAACAACAGCCACGCTGCGCCTTATTACATTCATAGGATTTTTGTATACTTCTACAAGATAAACTATTGAGGCCGTTATCGTCAACATCAGTGGGGAGTATACGAAAATGAGTGCAAGCATGACGCCAAAACCGCCTTGCATTTCTCTCGTATTAAAATTCCATAACCAGATGATAAAAACGATACTGATGGCAGTAATCACCGCTAAGCCAATACGAATTGCTTTTAAAGTCATTGCACCACCTCAAATCATGATAAGCACCAAAAAAGCAGTATAACTAAGCATTAAAATGACCATATGTAACGGAAGAGCATATGACGCAATTTTCTTTTGAGCCACAGTTCCGATGATGATGTACAGAGCCAAAATCACAAACGGGACCAATCCACCATAACCGCGAAATATAGGCGTCGCAGTCACAAAAATGGTAGAAATGAGAGTGGCCAACCCAACCAAGGTGCCAATGATAACAATTGCGCCAAACTTCATAGTCTCTGCCGGTTTTTTATGCGTTACTGTAAGATAGACTATTGCAGCAGCAACGGTCAAAAATAGTGGAATAATCACGAAAAAGCCTGTGAGAACAGCGGCAATGCCGCTCACATACTCGATATAGTTGAGGTACAGAATATAGGATATGACACAGATGACTATAAATGCAACTAAGCTAATGCGAATTGTCTTTAAAATCATTGACATCCCCCTATGTAATCCTTTGCAAAGCATTAATTCCCTCGCAAATCAAACAAGCCATCTAAGACTCCATTGGTAGGCCCCCAAGCATATACAATGAAATAATTTTCAAGCGGCGCATCGGTCGATAGATTAAATGTAAATCGTTCGCGCTCTCGCATAAAACCAATATTTCGGCTATATTGCATCTCTACTTGTATATGCCATTCGTTATCAATACGATATTGTGAAAAGTGGGCCGATAGCTCTTCCAATGATAGCTCCGAACGCACCAAAATTGCCCCAAAAGTCTGCACCTTGTTGCCCTGGCTCACCAAATTGCCTGCTGCCGACAGAGAATCTATTAGCTCTGTTTGCGCAGGTAGCGGCAAATTTTCCAGGTCGCGCCTTATGCTAGCTGCAACAGAATTGTTGATTAAAGGGACGATGATGAACAGGAGTATAGCAGAAACAATAAGGGTTGCCGGCACGGCGGCAATAATGGCCGCTATGATTTTTAATGTCTTCATTCCGGTGCCTCTGTCGGTCGCAGATGACTTTCGTCCGCAAAATCAAATACATATCGGTCGGGATTGTCCGGATGCATCAACACTTTCACATGCTCGCCAACCAGCGCCAACTCGCGGTTTGATACAGGGCCGCTAACAAAGCGCATGTTTTTGTATGTAGCCACCAGAGCTGTCGCAGGGCGCATATTTACTTGGATATTCCAATTAGCCTCAGTGCCTTCCACGCGTGCCCACACTGCCTTTCCGTTTTCCAATAGCCAGTTGCGTCGTCTGCGGATATTTAAGGCCACCACCAGAAAAATTATACCCAAAATAAGAAATATGGCTCCAATGCCGGGAAATATCAGCACTAAATGAAACTGATAGGAATCGTTGCCAGGGTTGTTGAACAAATAGTTAGCCATGATGCCCAGGCCTACCATAAGCGCCAAGCCTAATGAAAAGAATGCTGAACCTAAAATTGCAAATATACGTGCAACCATTATATCCTCCTAGAATTTTAGCAGCGGCGCAATATCCACAGCCATGCCGCTAGCAATGGACTTGTTTGCTGCAATGCCTGTTAAAATAGACATGGCACCATCTATATGGCTGGCTGCACGGTTATATGGGTCAGGATGAGGTACGCCAAATATGTCATTAAGCAGCACAGGGTCGCCGCCGCCATGGCCACCTTCACCGTGCGGGATATCAACCTTATACGGCTCTGCAAATTGCGGAAACACATATAGCGTCTCCTGGTCCGTAGCGCCTTGATGCACGATGGAGTCGCGTCCACTAACATACGAACGCTCCACCACCTTTAGTTCAATACGTCCTTTGGTTCCGTTAAAGACTACATTAAAGCCTTCCCACGGCAGGTATGTGTTAAGCGAATAGGTAAGTAATGCACCCTGATTATAGCGTACTAGCACGCCCATCACATCCTCAATGGCCACATCATCCGAAAATACAGAACGGTCGCGAACATAGCCGCTGTCCGCTTCGGCATCTAAATACATTTTTTGCATATCTTCTTCTGCGGATAGGTCTATTGCAAATGGGTCATTTTTCGCGATAGGGCTACCATGCGCCCTGTCATAAAAATCTGTAATGCCACGCTTTTCAGCGTTTTTCATGCCATAGAACATCAGGTCACCCATTGCAAATACGCGCCTTGGTGTATCTGCCAGCCAAAAATTCACCAAATCGAAATGGTGGGTAGATTTATGTACCAACATTCCGCCGCTATTGTGCTTATTGCGGTGCCAGCGGCGATAATAATCTGCTCCGTGCTGGGTGTCCAACAGCCATTCAAAATGTATAGACAACACATCACCGATAACATCATTCATGATAAGTTCGCGCACCTTGGTATTATGTGGTGCGTAGCGATAATTGAATGTAACACGCAAATTGCGTCCCGTACGCTTTTGTGCATCAATAATGGCTTGAGCTTTTTCTTCATCAATGGTCATTGGCTTTTCTGTGATAACATCTACGCCCATTTCCATAGCCTTGATGATAAAATAATCGTGATTGCGGTCTACAGTGGTCACAATAACATAGTCCGGCGCGATTTCCTTAATCATTTTTTCATATTCGGTGTGTTTGTATGTTGGAACCTTCGATGCACCACATCTTGCCAACAGTTCATTCGCAAAATCCATCCGTGTAGGCGAAATATCACAAAATGCGACCATCTCGCTAGTTTCATTATATGTGGTTGCCACCGCCTCATAAAAAAAACGTGCACGGCTGCCACAGCCTACAAGAGCATATTTTCTCTTTTTTGTCATAATATTGCCTCCTTAAAAATCTTTTGACATATTCTACTCATTATGCTATACTAACAACGGCCATATGTCAAGCCATATCATTCCACAATTAAATGCTCCCTTAGCTCAGGGGATAGAGCGTTCGCCTCCGGAGCGAAAAGTCGTAGGTTCGAATCCTACAGGGAGCGGAAAATATGAATACCCCACCATGCCTGGTGGGGTATTTTATAGTAATTCTACTTAAAAATCGCCTCACCTCGCGCACGAATACACCCTTGGTGCGCTGGTTGTATCGCGCGCGGCCCTACGGTTTGCCTGCGGCAAACTGGGCGAAGCCCACTTTCGTATAGCGAAAGCGCAAAGGTTGTTTTTAAGTAGAATTACTATAATTAGCCAAGGCAACTTGTATCAAAATATGACAAAAAATAATATTGCGATGACGCGCGCAATACAATATAAGTATAGAGAATTTGTAGAAGGAGAGATTAGATGGGAAGCGGTACACTGCGATTTGAAATTAGAACGGCAAACGGGGATTTGCCCGTACAAGGTGCTGAAATTCGCGTTAACGACAACACCGGCGAAATACTATACCAGCAAACAAGCAACAGCGGGGGCATAGCTGATGCCATCACGCTACCCACACCAGATGGCAGCGTGGCACTTGACCCCGCATATGTCGGACCCGTTTTTGGCTCATACAATGTACAAGTAATTGCCTCAGGCTTTAGAACGGTGAATGTAGAAGGTGTACAGATTTTTGATGGCATTGATTCTGTTTTGCCTGTCATTCTACACCCTCAGACTACCGGAGGCATAAAAAGTTTGCCAGAAACCATAACAATAATGCCCAACGCCCTAAAAGACCCTACGCGGCGCCAACAAGAAACTGAACCGCCAAATCCACGCGTACTGCGCGAAGTTATTATCCCGGATTATATCCGTGTGAAACTGGGTCGCCCTGATACTCACGCCTCAGTTGTGCGTGTATCTTTCATCGAATATATAAAAAACGTTGCCTCGTCAGAAATTTATCCAAATTGGCCTATATCTTCGCTGGAAGCAAATATCTTGTGTCAGATTTCTTTGACCCTCAATCGTGTGTATACGGAATGGTATCCGGGTAGAGGGTATCCATTTGATATCACAAACTCTACAACAGTGGACCAATACTATGTGCATGGCCGCAATATATTCGATTCTGTGGCGCGTATTGTAGATAGAATTTTCAATCACTATATTCGCAGGACCGGCTTTAAGGAGCCATATTATGCCGAATACTGCAATGGCACCACATCTACATGTTCGGGGCTTAGCCAATGGGGCACAGTAACGCTGGCTAACCAGGGATACACCCCTTTGGATATTTTGAAATATTATTATCCAAAAGATATCGAGGTTGTGGTATGCAATAGATTTGACAATCTCACCGAATCCTACCCCGGTTATTCGCTTTCGATGGGTTCTAGCGGCGAATATGTGCAGGCCATGCAGTTATTTTTAAATCGCATTAGTGGAGATTTTCCAAATATACCCAAAATTGAAAATGCAAATGGCATATTTGGCGCAGATACAAGGGCTGCCGTTCAGGAGTTTCAACGCACCTTCGGTCTCACTCCGGATGGTACTATAGGCCGGGTAACTTGGAATTATATCTCGCGCATATATGTGGCGGTGAAGAAAATGGCACAGCTAGTTAGCGAAGGCCAGCGCATAGGTATAGGCAAAACCCCGCCAAATGTAACTTTGCGTCAAGGTGCTCGGGGTGAGAATGTTGTTTTGCTACAATTTTTGCTATCCACAATAGCGGAATTCTATGGTGCGGTTACATCACCTCTGCAAACAGGCATATTTGACAACGCTACTCTGCAATCTGTGCGCGATTTTCAAAAAGAATTTGGCCTGACACAGGAGTCTTGTGACATAATAGAACCAATTAGAGCGTGTTGACACTAATGGCTGGCGAAATACCAGCCGCAAAGTCCGTGTGACAACTCAGTGTCAACACGCCTTAAAAAAGACCCTGAAATTTCAGGGTCTTTTAACATATTCGCTTAAACTCTATTGTGTAGATGACATGAAACCATATGACCATCGCCGACATCCACAAGGGTGGGGGCTTCAGTTTTACAGCGCTCCTCACAATGGATGCAGCGTTCATGAAAGCTGCATCCGGGCGGCGGCGCAAGAGGACTAGGCGGACTGCCCATTAAGGTTGCGTCACTTAGTTTTTCACCGGCCTTTGGAACAGGCATTGCATCGAACAGTGCACGGGTATATGGATGGAGCTGGCGAGTAAAAAGGTCGTTTTCATTTGCCAGCTCTACTAGCTTTCCTAAATACATGACGCCAATTCGGTCAGATATATGACGCACAACGCTTAGGTCGTGTGAAATAAACAGATATGTGAGGTTGAACTGCTCCTTCAAATCTGAAAACAGATTTAATATCTGAGATTGAACAGAAACATCCAAAGCAGATACAGGCTCATCACATACGATAAACTCAGGATTAACGGTCAAAGCTCGAGCAATGGCTATACGTTGACGCTGGCCACCCGAAAATTCATGCGGGTATCGGTGGGAGTGAAAAGGTCTAAGGCCCACTAGGCGCAGCAACTCCTCAACTTTCTCATGGCTATCTTGCTTGGAGCAAAGCTTGTGATATAGTAGCGGCTCTTGAAGTATAGCACCCACAGACATGCGCGCATTAAGCGAACCATAAGGGTCTTGATACACAATTTGCATTTTAAGACGCTCTTGGCGCAGCTCCTTTTTGCTCATGGCCGTTAAGGAGCGACCGTTGAAAATAACATCTCCTTTAGCAGGCTTAATAAGCTGGAGCACTGTTTTGCCAAGCGTTGTTTTTCCACAACCAGATTCGCCAACTAAGCCCAATGTTTCTCCGGGCTTTATGTGAAAACTCACGCCATCAACAGCTTTGAGAATGGCTTTTTTGCCACCCAAACCACGCCCAACCGCAAAATGTTGGCTCAAATCTTTAACTTCGAGCTTGTTCGGAATGTCGTTTTGCAATTTATTCGTCATGGCTGTGGTCTCCTTTTTCCGTCAGGGGATAATGGCACCGCACCGTATGTCCTGGTCCAATTTCTTTTAGTTCTGGCTGCTCTGCCACACAGCGTTCTTGGGCATATGGGCAACGAGGATTAAAGCGGCAGCCCTTAGCAAAAAACATAGGACTTGGAACAACGCCGGATATGACATTAAGTCGTGCGACCTTTTTCTCTGCCGAAGGTATTGAGCGCAAAAGTCCATCGGTATAAGGGTGGGATGGCTGTGTGAAAATATTCTCTGTAGCTGTGCTCTCAACAATTTGACCAGCATACATAACCATAACGCGCTCGGCCTTTTGGGCAACAATACCCAAATTATGTGTTATCAGCAAAAGGGCCATACCAATGTCTTTTTGCAAGTCGTCAATCAACTTCAAAACCTGCGCCTGTATGGTTACATCCAGAGCGGTGGTTGGTTCATCAGCAATAAGTAGCTTTGGATTGCACACCAAAGCAATAGCAATCATAACTCTTTGCCGCATTCCGCCAGACATTTGATGAGGGAACTCTTTGGCACGCTTGGATGCATCGGGTATACCAACTTTGTTCAGCATTTCCAATGCATAATGC
>Ga0131853_10004280_pt1 | contig 25575 bp, 28 predicted proteins | sample TergutLab28metaG_FD_92764 | JGI IMG/M metagenome (GOLD analysis project Ga0131853, IMG submission 92764) | Labiotermes labralis P1 segment gut microbial communities from Petit-Saut dam, French Guiana - Lab288 P1 (version 2) (version 2) | ecosystem: Host-associated > Arthropoda: Insects >... | reverse complement strand
ATAAATTTCTTCTTTTGTTTGAAAATGTTTTTTATTAATAATATTAGCATTCCCATAAATAAATTTAGCATCACTTCCAACAGTCAATAAATAATCTATTTTATTTACATCAATATATTTACCAACTTCACTATGAAGTGCTTCACTATAATCTCCTAATTCTCTCATATTTCCAAGTATCAAAATTTTTCTTTTTCCTCTTTGTTTAATTAAATAATCAATCGCATTTTTCATCGATTCCGAACTAGCGTTATAAGCATCATTGATTAACAAGATATTATTATTTAACTCTATATGTTCTAGTCTTCCTTCTGTTAGATTAAAGTTTTCTAGAGCTTCTTTAATATCCTCTAAGGGTATATCTAATAATATTCCACAAGCTATTGCAATTAGCATATTTTGAATAAAAGGTTTTGTTAAATTATGATGATTAAACTCCATTTTTTCATTTTTATATAAAACTTGAAAAGTATTTTCATCAATCCCAGTTACTTGTAAATCACTTGGATTATCTATTCCACAAGTTAAAATATTTCTATTTTTAATATCAGCATTTCGTAAGTATTCATTATCATTATTAAAAATAAAGATTCCATCATCTCTTAGACCTTCTAAAATTTCTAGTTTAGCTTTCAAAATATTTTCCATTGTGCCTAGATTTTCAATATGAACAGGTGCAATACTTGTAATTATAACAATATTCGGTTTTGCAATCTTTGATAAATAAGCGATTTCTCCTAAATTATTCATTCCCATTTCTAAAACCGCCGCATTATGATTTTTAATATTTAAAATACTAAGGGGCATACCAATATCATTATTATAATTTTTAAGAGTCTTAAAGGCATTATATTTTTTTGCTAATACTGCATGAATCATATCCCTAGTACTTGTTTTTCCCACACTTCCAGTGATAGCAATTACAGGTATATTCTTTGATTCTAATAAATACGATGCTAACTTAGCCATAGCAAGCTTTGTATCTTTAACTAAAATTATCGATTTAGAAATCTTAATTGAATTTTTAAAACTTTCTTTATCTAAAATAACAGCAGAAGCCCCTTTATCAAAAGCTTCTTCATAAAATAAATTTCCATCGAAATTTTGTCCTTTAATACCGATATAAACATCACCTTTGCTAATTGTTCTTGTATCAATAGAAAAACTACTGACCTCCGCTTCAGAATCTCCACAATATAATTCCCCATTACAAATATTTTTAATTTCTTTTATTTTAAAATTCATAAAATTTACCTCTTTAATTTAAATCTATTTTATCATATTTAATATTAGAATATGTTGGCGCCCATATTTTTGTTAATATATTAAACTTTTATCATATGCAAATAAAAAACATACTCATAATATAAATTAGAAAGGGAAGTGTATTATGTTTAAAGATAACAGAATTAATGATAGAGATATGTATGCAACCGAAAAAACAGATTATGAAATGCATAAAGAAACAAAAATGATGCATACAGATGGTATGGCAATGGGATGTGGTTGCCCACCTATGATGGGAACAGTATGCCCAGTTATTGAATGTCCTCAAGAAAGAATAGTAAATCGTCATATTATCCATCAAGTTCCTCACATTGTGCCGATAAATACAAGAGTAATAAATCATCATGTATATAAACATTCTTATCATCCAAACTTTACTAGTTGCGAAGAAAATGTTTGTACTAATGTAGTAGAACCAGGTTGTGGTTATTAATAATTAAATCTCTTATAAAAATAGGAGATTTTTTCTTGAGATAATAAATATATCGCAACTTAATTCACAACTTTTGTTCTTTTTCTTTATAAAATAGTATTATTCAAACAATAAAATACAAAAAAACCTTTGTTTCCAAAGGCTTAATTCTTATCTACTATAGAATTCAACAATTAATGATTCATCAATATCAGCATTAAGTTCGCTTCGATCAGGATTTCTAACTAAAGAACCTGATTTCTTTTTTGCGTCAAAATTAACAAAAGCAGGTCTTTCTTTAATTGATTCTATCGCTGCAACAATTGCTGGATGTTCCATTGATTTTTCTCTAATTGAAATCACATCTCCAGGTTTAACAACATAAGAAGGAATATCTACTTTCTTATCATTTACCAAAATATGTCCATGATTAACAATCTGTCTTGCACCACGTCTTGTAAGGGCCATACCTAAACGATAAACCACATTATCTAAACGACATTCAAGCAATTTTAAGAAATTTTCACCAGTAATACCACTCATTTTACTCGCTTTATCAAAAGTCTTACGGAATTGTTTCTCATTTAAACCATACATAAAACGAACCTTCTGTTTTTCTTGTAATTGCAGACCATATTCACTAATTTTCTTTCTTCTACTAGTTCCATGAATCCCTGGCGGATAAGGTTTACGTGCTAATTCTTTACCACTTTCTAATATTGAAAAACCAAAACGACGGGATTTTTTATAAACTGAACCTGTGTATCTAGCCATATAAAAATCTCCTTTCTAAATTTATCCATTTATCAAGCAGACTTATTTATCAATCATTATATATAGGGAGTTTATTATTATTTTCACTAAAATGCAGTCTTTAAAGCTACTCATAAACCTACTTAAGGAATAAACACATTATATTAATAAATTGAAACTGCCAAGTAAATAGCAATAGTAATATATCAAACTTTTATATTTTATGCAAGTAACTTCAATTTAATTATCTTATAAAGAAAGAACAGGATTAAGATTAGGTTTTTCTCCATTAAGGAACAAATCTAATGAATAAAGAAATTCTATCACATTTTCGGTATCAAATAAATAAGCAAGTAAATCATATTCTTCTTTGTTTAAATTTATTATAGCGTGCTCATCAAATCTAGTATTAACAATAAGTAAAAACTTTTCATTTTCTTGAATAATATCAATATCTAAAAATGTATCGTAAAAGAAATAATTCCTAATTACTAGTTCATTTATTATCTGTTTTTCTTTATTAAGTTCGAGTTCTCTAAATACACTTTTTGTTCTATGCTCATAATCTATACTAACAAAATTTGATTCAATTAATATATCTTCTTCAACTTGAACAATTTTAATTCGATAGTGATTATCGAAATCTAATATTACTTGTAATTTTTGATTATCTTTATCATAGGAATATTCTTTATCTACATTACGATCCATTATTTCAACACGCCGATTGCCATTTGGGTCTATCTTTTTCATTGGTAGATATTCTGAATTATAATAATCATGTGCAAGGTCGGCGATAATTTGACTTGCTAAATCACTCATCAATAATTCTTTTGGGACTTCAAGCCATTCTACTCCTTGATTTTCAAATATCGGAGCTTCTATTATAGTGGTTCCTAAAGGTTCTTCTCTAACTACTGTTAAAGGTTTCTTAAAAGAAGAATTTAATACAACATTCAAGACAACAATAGTACTAAGAATCATCATAACTTTATTTTTCATTAATATTTCTCTTTCCTAAAAACAAATGTTATTCTATCGTAGTTTATTACAAAAAACAAGGTTTATTAACTCTACATAAATAAATATATAAGAATAAACTAAAATAAGGAGTATAAGATATGAATAACAATATATTAGAAACTATTGGTAATACCCCATTAGTTAAAATAAATAAAATGAATCCCAACAAAAATGTTAAACTTTATGCAAAATTAGAAGGTTTTAATCCAACTGGTAGTATCAAAGATAGAATAGCCCTAAAAATGATTGAACAGGCAGAATCCTCTGGAACTTTGACTAAAGATAAAAAAATTATCGAAGCAACAAGTGGTAATACAGGTATCGCTCTTGCAATGATTGGTGCTACAAAAGGATATAAAGTAGAAATAGTTATGAGCAGTGCTGTTTCAGTTGAACGCCAGAAGATGATAAAAGCTTTTGGAGCCAATATAATTTTAACTCCAGCAGAACTAGGTACCGATGGAGCGATTATTAAAACAAAAGAAATTATCAATGAAAACCCTAATAAATATTGGAGTCCCAATCAATTTTCCAATGTCTATAATAAAATTGCTCATTACATAACTACTGCTGAAGAAATATGGCAACAAACAGAAGGAAAAATCACCCATTTAGTTTCTTCTGTGGGAACCTCTGGAACTATTATGGGTGTTGGAATGGCTTTGAAAAACAGAAATCCTAAAATCAAAATCATCGAAGCCCACCCTGAAAAAGGTCATTATATTCAAGGTCTTAAAAATATGGAAGAAGCAATTGTTCCTGAAATCTATGATAAAACAAAGATTGACGAAAGTATTTTAGTTTGTAGTGAAGAATCTTTTAAACTGGCTAGAAAAATTGTTCTAGAAGAAGGTATATTTGTTGGTATGAGTAGTGGAGCAGCAATGATTGCAGCACTAAAAACAATCGAAAAGATTGACTTTGGAGTCGTCGTTGTTATTTTCCCTGACCGTGGTGAGAAATATTTAAGCACAAATCTATTTAAAGTTTAAAGAAAAATGGTATAATAAGAATGTATTAGGGAGATGATTTTATGTCAGCTAAAGTATATACAATTGAAGAATTAAAAATTAAGATAGGCAAAGTCCTAGCTGATTTTCCCGTACAAAAAGCTATTCTTTTTGGTTCTTAAGCTAAAGGAGAAGCAGATAGCAAAAGTGATATTGATTTAGTAGTTGATACTAATAATCAATTAAGAGGATTAGCATTCTTTGGTTTAAGAGCCGAATTAAGAGAAAAACTAAAAAAAGATTTTGATTTAATAGACAAAAAAAGTATTATTAAAGGTGGCAGAGCCGATAAAGAAATAAAAAAGTCGGGAGTGGTCATTTATGAAACATAAAGATTTAGTTATATTTGAAAAAATAATAAAATATGCTAACAAAGTAATAGATTATTCATATAATTTTTCTCTTGAAAATTTTCAAAATGACATGAAAACTGTAGAAGCTTGTATATTTAATATAAGCCTTATCGGTGAAGAAGTAGGAAACCTTGATAAAGATATAATTAATAAATATACCCATATCAAATGGAAAGCGATTAAAGATTTAAGAAATAAAATAGTTCATGATTATGACAGTGTAATAGTTGATTCGATTTGGGAAATAATTACTGATGATATACCTCAATTAATTATCGATTTACATATGATAATAGAAAATGAAAAATAATTGACTACAAAAGTGGTCAATTTTCTTATAAAATACCACAAGTTGTGGTAAAATTATTATATTAAGGTGAAGAGTATGAGTCCAACAACTTTTATATTAGCATTAATAACCACCGCCATCATAGCTGTTATAATAATAGTTGTTGTTTTAAAACTGATTTCAAAAAAAACCAAGCAAAATTATGACAAAGAAATCAGTGGTCTTGAACGCGATAAAAACATGATTATCTCTGCATCTATTTTATCTGAATTAAACAAAGTGGAAGCGCTTCTTAATAATGATAATTTAAAAAGCACTTATAATGAATGGCAAAATCGTTTTAAAGAAATCAAAGATAAAGAAGTACCTAAACTTACTGACCAACTTATCGAAGTAGAAGAACTCTTTCATTCCAAAAAATACAAACAATTAAAAGCTAAGATGGCTAAAGTAGAACTTAACATTTATTATATTAAAACAAAAGCCAACTTTCTATTAGAAGAAATTAAAGAAATAACCTTATCAGAAGAACGAAATAGAGAAGCAATTACTAAGTTAAAAGCATCTTACAGAGAAATAATGACTAAATATAATAATCGTCCTGATGATTATAAAGAAATAAAAAGTGCTATTGAACTCCAATTCGAAAATACAGATAAATTATTCTCTGCGTTTGAGTTAGCCATGGAAAAAAATTCTTATACAGAAGTACCGAAAATTGTTAAAGCGATTGATGATATCGTTGGTAACTTAAGCCTTGTTATTGAAGAATCTCCTAGTATTATTCTAATGGGAAAGAATTTAATTCCAAATAAAATAACTGATATTAATAATATTTATAAGAAAATGAATAAAGAAGGTTTCACCCTTGAATATTTAAATATTGACTATAACATCGCCGAATGTGAAAAGAAAATAACTGATATTTTTGGTCGTCTTAATGTCTTAAATGTTGAAGATTCTATTTTTGAACTTAAAACAATGGCTGATTATTTTGATAGTTTATATAATGATTTTGATAATGAGCGAATCTCCAAGAACATCTATGAAGACTATGCACGTAATATCCTTATTAAAGTAATAAAACTAGAGAAAATAAATAATGAACTCTATAAAAGAATCGGTGACATAAAACACAGTTATGATTTAAGTGATGAAGAAATAAAAGAAGTTGAGAATATTAAAACAGACTTAAAGAGTATTAAAGAAAATCACGAAAAAATAGTTGAAATGCATCGTAATAAAATATCTTCTTTTACCAAACTTTCCAAAGAAATGGAACTCCTTAATGTTAGATTAACTAAAGTAGAAGAAGTACTAGAAAAAGCCTTACGAAGCTTTGGTAGTTTGAAAGAAGATGAACTAAGAGCTAGAGAACAACTAGATGAAATCAAAGACTTACTCAAACAAACTAAAATAAAAATCACTAGCTATAAACTTCCTCATGTTCCAAAGAAATATTATATTGAGCTATCAGAAGCCACCGAAGCGGTTAAAGAAATAAATAAAGAACTTGATAAAAAACCAATATCGATTCGAATATTAAATACGAGAGTTGATACTGCAAGAGATTTAGTTTTAAAACTTTATGCTACAACCAAAGAAACAGTTAAAACTGCCTGGATGGCTGAAACAGCAATTGTTTATGGCAATAGATATCGTCCTGTTAATAAAGAAATTGACTTTGGTCTCTTAAAAGCAGAAAATGCTTTCTTTAAAGGTCAATATAAAAACTCTTTAGAAAATGCCATAAATTCAATCAATATAATCGAGCCAGGAATCCATAAAAGACTTATGGCATTCTATGAAAGTTAAGAAAGGAATTATTTATGATTGATATCGAATTAATAAGAACAAATCCCAATTTAGTTAAAGAAAATATCAAAAAAAAGTTTCAAGAAGAGAAACTTACTCTAGTTGATGAAGTCATCGGATTAGATAAATCTTTTCGTGAAGCAAAACTAGAAGCAGATAATCTAAGAGCAGATAAAAACAAAAAAAGTGATAGTATTGGTTCCCTAATGCGAGAAGGAAAACTAAGTGATGCCGAAAACATAAAAAAAGAAGTAGAAAGCTTTAATACTAAAATAAGTGAATTAGAAGTAAAAGAAGAAACCCTCTCTAAAGAAATAAGAGAAAGAATGCTCTTAATTCCTAATATTATATCTGATGATGTACCTTTAGGAAAAGATGATAGCGAAAATGTAGAATTAGAAAAATTTGGTGAGCCTCATACGCCTGATTTTGAAATTCCTTACCATACTGATATTATGGAAAGTTTTAATGGTTTAGATTTAGATAGTGCTAGAAAAGTAGCTGGTAATGGCTTTTATTATCTCAACGGTGATATTGCTAGACTTCATTCTGCAATTCTTTCTTATGCTAGAGATTTTATGATTGATAAAGGTTTTACCTATTGTATTCCCCCATTTATGATTCGAAGTGCTGCAGTTGATGGCGTAATGAGTTTTACCGAAAGAGAAAATATGATGTATAAGATAGAAAATGAAGACTTATATCTTATCGGAACATCTGAACACTCTATGATTGCAGGTTTCATGAATTTAATATTAGATGAGAAAGAACTCCCCTTTACTACAACCTCATACTCTCCATGTTTTAGAAAAGAAGTTGGTGCTCATGGCATTGAAGAACGAGGTGTTTACCGAGTTCATCAATTTGAAAAACAAGAGATGATTGTTATTTGTAAACCAGAAGATAGTATGGATTGGTATAACAAAATGTGGCAGTTTACCGTAGAATTCTTTAGAACCCTAGATATTCCTGTTAGAACCCTAGAATGTTGTAGTGGTGACCTAGCAGATTTAAAAGTAAAATCAGTTGATGTAGAAGCATGGAGCCCTAGACAACAAAAATATTTTGAAGTTGGTTCATGCTCTAATCTCGGTGATGCTCAAAGTAGAAGATTAGGAATTAGAGTCAAAAAAGAAGATGGTACCAAATACTTTGCTCATACCTTAAACAATACCGTTGTCCCAACACCAAGAAGTCTTATTGCTTTCTTAGAAAACAATCTAAACGCCGATGGTAGCATTAATATTCCTAAAGTATTACAACCTTATATGGGTGGCCTAACAAAGATTGAAAAAAATCTATGATATAATTGTTTTCGTGGAAGTGATTTTATGAACTTACCTAACATGAAAACAGCCAAGATAAGAACAAAAAAGAAAACAGAAACCATTTATGTGGAAGATTTGGGAATTACCAATCTTTTTTCTAATTCCAAATATTATCTCAGGACCTATGGTTGTCAAATGAATGTTCATGATTCAGAAGAAATAAAAGCTAGAGTTGAAGCCCTAGGGTTTACTTCTGTGAGTGATATTAAAGAATGTGATTTAATTATTTTAAATACTTGTGCTATTAGAGAAAATGTTCATGATAAAGTATTTGGTTTTTTAGGTAAATGTAAAAATTTAAAAAAATCTAATCCAAATTTAATGATTATATTGTGTGGTTGTATGGCACAAGAAGAAAGTATCGCCCTTAAAATTAAAGAAGAGTATTCTTTTATCGATATTGTTATTGGTACTCATAATATTAACGAATTAACAGAAATTCTGAAAAATAAAAAGAAAGAACAATTAATTAACGTTTATAGTTATGAGGGGAAAATATTTGAAAACATTCCTTATAAAAGAGATTCCAAAATATCTGCTTGGGTTAATATAATGTATGGTTGTAATCGCTTTTGCACTTATTGTATAGTGCCTTTTACAAGAGGAAAAGAACGTAGTAGGCTACCAATCAATATAATAAAAGAGATTGAAGAATTGATTAATAATGGTTACAAAGAAATTATCTTACTTGGTCAGAATGTTAATGCTTATGGTCATGATTTAGAGCAAAAAATTAATTTTGCTGGACTTTTAAAACTTGTAAGTGAAACAGGAATTTCAAGTATTAGATTTATGACTTCCCATCCTTGGGATTTTACTGATGAATTAATCGAAGTAATAAAAACAAAAGAAAATATTATAAAACATATTCATCTTCCTGTTCAATCAGGTTCAACAAAAATATTAAAATTAATGGGTAGAAAATATAGTAAAGAAGATTATTTAAACCTGCATAAAAAGATTAAAGAAGAAATTCCTAATGTAAGTATTACCACTGATATTATTGTTGGTTTCCCTGGCGAGGAAGAAGAAGATTTCGAAGAAACTCTAGATGTTGTTCGTCAATGTAGATTTGATGGTGCATTCACCTTTATATATTCTCCAAGAGAAGCAACTCCTGCAGCAAAAATGAAAGATGATATTTCTGTTTCAACCAAAAAAGCGCGTTTACAAAAATTAAATGAGTTAATTAAATCCAATATTAAACCATAAAAAAACCTAAGATTAAACTTAGGAATTTTTATTTTTAGATTTTATAAAATTTGTTTTTTCTTGTTGCAATGTAGAATGCGCCTAAGGCAATAACTGCTCCGGCACCGATTATAATGTAAGGTATTGAATTAGGTCCGGTTTGAGGATTCTCTACAGTAGTACCTGGTTGTGCTGGTCTTGGAGTATCAACAACTGGAATTGGATTTCCGGTTTGAACTAGAGTAATACCACATTCTTCACCTTCTTGCCAATCATCATGAATCATATAAGTGATTGTCAAAATAGGAAATCTTCCTGTCATAGCGCTTTGTGCTGTCAACGAAATGTTCTCTGGAGTTCTTGATGCAGCATTCCATCCTGCAGCTACACTTATACCGGTAATAGTTGTTTTACTTCCTTTAGGTGTAACTGTTGCATTAAATGCAGACATGTTATCAGAAGTGGTTGCAAATAAAGTACATGTTCTTGTTCCACCTGGGAAAACTTGTGCTGGTGTACACTCAAATGTCAGCGTTGTTGTATTAGCTTTAACAACTGCTGGAACAAATAAAACCAAACCAATAGCTAAAAGTAATAATTTCTTCATATTTTACTTCCTTTCGATCCTTTCTTATTATAACCAAAGTATAACATAAAAAACGTATATTTTTCAACAAATTGTCGTGATTTGTCAGAAATTTTACAGTTTTTTATTTATTTTTAAAAGGAAAACGGAATAAAACATACTTTAATGCCCTCCAATTGAAAGGAATCAACGGATAAGTATAACGATATTTACTGTTATTTTTAGTTGTTAGTAAGATTATAAAACAAATTATCAGTCCAATTATAAAACCAGGAAGTCTAAATATTGCTGTTAAAATAAATAAAAATATAGAGAGTTTCCTAATTCCATAACTAAATTCACTTGAAGGGATAGCAAATGTACATAATCCAACAACTGCCACCGCTAAGATAGCTTCTGGAGATAAATACCCTGCACTAATAGCAAAATCAGATAAAACAATACCAGCAACAATACCTAAGGGCATAGCAAGAGCATTAGGAGTATGAATTGATGAAATTTGCAAAAGATCAATCCCAAACTGTAAAAACAACAATTGAAAGAAAAAATGCACATTAGAATCATTCCCTGGAATCATCCACTGGAGTCCATTTGGAATAAATCCTTCATATAAAATTAAAAGATACCACAGTGGAATCAAAATAAAAGCAACCATAGTGGCAAAAAAACGAATTAATCTTGTATATGTACCAACTACTGGATGATGATAATAATCCTCTGCATGTTGCAAAAAAGAAAACATCGTCACTGGAAAAATGATGACACTAGGAGATGTATCAACAATGACTAAAACATGACCTTCTAAGAGATTTGCTGCTGCAACATCTGGCCTTTCAGTAAAACGCACCTTTGGTAGGGGATTATACCATTGTTTAGGAATTAAAAGTTCAACCAAAGTTTTTTCTGCCATAATAAGAGATGGAATATCAATACTGTCCAATTCTTTATTTAAAAAATCCACATATTCGGGGTTCGCTAATCCCTTGATATAAGCAACCACAACATCGGTTTTACTTTGTACTCCAACATTAGTATGTTCAAACATTAAATCTGGATTTCTAATTCTCCTTCTAATCAATGAAGTATTAAAAACAATCGTTTCAACAAAGCCATCACGACTTCCCCTTGTAACTTTTTCCAACTCTGGCTCATTCATTCCCCTGATTTGGTATTCTCTGGCATCAATAATAATAGCTTTCTCTTCCTTATCAAGAAAAAGAATAATCGCTCCACTTAAAAACATGGTCTCAATTTGATTAAAATCATCTGTCACTTCTGTTTCAGGAAAATTAATAAATTGATTCATTAAATCTTCTATGGAAGTTTTATTTAATTTCTTCGGCGCAAATCTTTGTAATACATTAATAACATTCCCCATCGCTGCATCATTTAATAAACCATCTATCATTAAAAAATATCCCTTACGGTCTCCTATAACAATATCTTTTTCAATAATATCGAAACACTTATCAATATTAAAATGATTTTTTAAAAATTCCTTTGTTTTTTCTAAGTCTTTATCCATAAAGTCCACCTAATATTAGTATCGACTTATTTCCCAAAAAAATTCAGTTGTTTTTTAATGTAAAGTAAACTAATTAAAACTTTTATAAAATAGAAAATTTATGGTATTCTAAAAATAGAATAGGTGAGTAGTTAATGAAAAAAGTAATTTTAGAACCAATCCATATTGATTGTCCAAAAGAAGATATTGCAGAAATAGTCTTAATGCCAGGAGATCCGCTAAGAGCAAAATATATTGCAGAGAATTTCTTAGATGATGCGCGTCTTGTTACCCAAGTTCGTAATATGTTTGGTTATACTGGTTTTTATAAAGGAAAAAAAGTAACGGTTATGGGTTCTGGTATGGGAATACCTTCCATGGGTATCTATGCTTATGAACTTTACCATTTCTATAATGTTGAAAATATTATTAGAATTGGTTCTTGTGGAAACCCCCTAGATCCTGAAACTAATTTAATGGATATTGTTATTGCTGATAGTTCTTATTCTAAATCCGCATTTGCTTATCAACTGGACAGAACTGAAGGAAATTTTGTTGAAGGAGTACCTGAAGTAACAGATAAATTATGCCAAACAGCAGATAAAATGGGCATTAAATATCGTAAGGGAACAATAATGACAACAGAAGTTTTTGACTTCTATATCCATGATTTAGATAATTATTTAGATGCGTTACCAACAAATGAATATAATATAGTTGCGGCAGAAATGGAATGTTATGCCTTATTTCATACTGCAAGATATTTCAAGAAAAAAGCTGGTTGTATAGCTACTGTAGTTGATTCTAAATTTACAACAGAATCTATGTCCATTGAAGATAGAGAAAAATCTCTAACCGAAATGATTACTCTAGCACTAGAATCAATTTTGTAAAACAAACATATTAAAAAAAGAATTATTGGATTTCTTTCTCAATTAAGTCCATAAATTCTTTTTTTAATTCTTCAAGTCGCATCTTCGTTGTTGCTTCAAACCTTGTTGTTAGTTGAGGAGAAGTATTACTAGCTCTAACTAAAGCCCAACCATCATCAAATTTTACTTTAACTCCATCAATATCATTAATTTTATAATTCTTATCTAAACAATATTTCTTTATATTCTCTGTAATATTAAACTTTTTATCATCACCACATTTTATTCTTATCTCCGGCGTACTTTCATAATGAACTACTCCTTCTAAAAGTTGACTAAAAGTTTTATCCGTATGACTTAATATTTCTAAAAGCCTAAGTCCTGCATAAAGTCCACAGCTTGTAGCAAAAATACGGTCATTAAAATATAGATGTCCTGAATATTCTCCTCCGAAATCAAGACCTCTTCTTACTGTTTCTGCTTTAGTATGAGAAGCACCAGTATTATATTCATAAGGAATAAGACCTAGTTTTATTATTTCATCTTCTAGCGCTTTACTACATTTTATATCAAAAAGGATTTCTTTATTTCTTAATTTATCGACTAAATCTCTCGCAATAATAATCATAAATTGATCCGGCAGAATAAAATTACCTAATTCATCAATAAAGCCAACTCTATCTGCATCTCCGTCATATCCTATACCGACATCAGCATTTAATTCTAATACTTTTTCCCTTAATTGTTCCATGTTTTTTTCTTCATTAGGGTCAGGATGATGATTAGGGAAAGTCCCATCACTTATATCATTTATATAAGTAACATCTAAATTAAGACTATCATGTATTGGTTTCATAAAATCAGCAGCTGTTCCATTCCCTGGGTCAATAACTACTTTTAATCTTCTATCACCCATATTAATATTATCTAATAAATATTTAGTGTATTCTTCTTTAATATCAATATTTCCTACCAAACCATTACCTTTTAAAAAGTCTGCTTGTTGGGTAAAATAACGAAACTTAAAAACCATATCTCCTCTAGCATTACTTAAATTATCAAAAGAAAATTTAAAACCATTATATTCTTTTGGATTATGTGATGCTGTTACTTGAATACCTAAAAGATTCATTTTAGCACGAAAATAATAATTCATTGGTGTAATACATAACCCAAGATTAATAACGTTACATCCAGTTTCAGTAATACCTTTAATTAACGCTTCTGTTAAACTAGGAGAAGAAACTCTATTATCCATCCCCACAATTACATCATGTTGATCTAAATATTGTTGAACATAACTCCCATAACTTAAACCTATTGTATAAGCAGTATCCTCATCTATCTCAGTCGGATAAATCCCTCTTATATCATATTCTCTAAATATATGCTCTGGAATATCTTTCTTTATTTGCATATTATCACGTCCTTATTATTAGTTTACCATATTTGCTTAAATTCAAGTAAATTAACGATTTATCGTTGACAAAGCATAAGATATAATATATTATTAAATTGTTATAAATGAGGAAAGAGATGTGTCCACATCCACCTGATTAGCTTAAAGCTTTTGGGTAAAGGCCAAAATAAATATTATTTTATGGTTTTTAGTGGATACAAGTACGTATTCATTTTTAATTTAATGGAGGAGATTAAATATAGCAAATCAGAAAACAAATCAGAAAAATGATAATCCAATCAATGAGCAGATTAAAGTTAGTGAACTTTTAGTTATCGGACCTAATGGAGAACAACTGGGCTTAAAAAACATCACCGATGCCTTAACCCTAGCCAACTATGCAGGCTTAGACTTGGTTTTAATGAGTGGCAGTGCTACTCCAGCAGTAGCAAAAGTAATGGATTATAATAAATACCGTTACGAAAAACAAAAGAAACAAAAAGAAGCTCAGAAAAAACAAAGAGAGTCGAATAAAGATGTTAAAGAATACCAACTATCCGTAACTATTGATGTTGGTGACTTTGAAACAAGGAAGAAAAACGCTAAAGAATACTTACTCAAAGGACATAAAATAAAATCTTCCCTCAGATTTAAAGGTCGTCAGATGGCGCACCCTGAACTGGGTAGAGAAGTATTATTAAAGTTTGCTGATGCCCTAAACGATTGCAGTTTTATTGAAACTGAACCTAAACAAGAAGGTCGTCAAATGCATATGCTTCTAGCTCCATTAAAAGAAGAAAAAGAAACAAAAGAAGAAGAAAAATAGAAAAGGAAGAAGATTTATGACAAAAGTAAAAATGAAAACCCATAAAGCTACTCGTAAGACATTAAAAACAAGACCAGGTGGAACAGTTAGCTTTAAACAAGCGGGTCGAAATAAACAAGATTATAAAAAACCAACAGGTAAAATAAAAAGACAAAAAAGAAAAACAGCAATGTTAAGTAAAGGAGATAGAAACAGATTAAAATCTGTTATCTAATAGTGGTGATAATATGACAAGAGTTAAAGGCGGAAAAGTCGCACGAGTTAGAAGAAAAAAAGTTCTAAAACAAGCCAAGGGATATTTTGGTAGTAAACATAGATTATTCAAAACTGCCCAGGAACAAGTATTTCATAGTGGTGCTTATGCTTATCGTGACCGTAAACAAAACAAAAGAAACTTTCGTAAACTATGGATTACAAGAATAAATGCTGCTTGTAGAGAAAATAATATCAGTTATTCTCAGTTTATTAATGGCTTGAATAAAGCAGGGATTATGGTTAATAGAAAAATGCTCTCAGAACTTGCTATTGATAATCCTGATGCTTTCAAAAATTTAGTAACACTTGCTAATGATGGATTAAGTGGTAAAATTAAATTAAAAGAAACTCCAGTACCTAAAGAAGAAGTGAAAAAAGAAACCCCAAAACCTAAAGCAAAAGAGGAAGTTAAAGAAGAAGTTCCTAAGTCAGAAGAAAAACCAACTAAAGATTATTCTAAAATGACACTTCCTGAATTAAAAACTATCGCCAAAGAACAAGGTTTAAAAAATATATCTACAATGAAAAAAGCTGATTTAATTAAAAATTTAAAGTAAGAAGTAAAGTAATGGTGAAAACCATTGCTTTTTTATATTTAAATATGTTAAAATTAAAATGAATAAGGTGGATAGTATGGAACGTCTAAAAAGGTTTAAGGCAGATATTACAAAACGTTTAAAAAAGTTTAAAAATAAAACTACTTTTAAAGTAAACATAAATGAACGAATAAACAAGTTAAGAAATAGAACTCTTCTTTTAGTGCTGGGTATTATAGGAGTTACTTTAGGTCTAATCGGTGTTTCTTATGCTATATTCACAGCAATAAACAGAAGTAATGATCAAGTTATTCGTTCTGGAAGCTTAGTTATTAGAATTCCTAATTTTGAAAATGAAGGATTAAGATTAACTGCTCCAATGACTCCAATGAGTAATAGTAGTGGCAATGCCCAAGCTGGCTATGAATTTACGATAACTAATGAAGGAACTCTTAATTCTGCTTATATAATAAGAATATTTGCTGATACGGGAAATGAAGTAAATGGAAGTAATTTACACGTCTCCGTTGATGGTACAGTTAAAACTCCAAATCCATCATTAGCTGGAATGACAACAACAAATGGAATAACTATTTTTGAATCAACAATAGATAGAGATGCTAGTATTTCTCATAATGTAAGAGTTTGGATAAAAGATTCTGGTCATGATTCGTCCGTTGTTGAAGGTAATGATATAAGATTAAGACTAGAAGTTGAAAATGTTGTTGCAACAAACCATTAAAAGGAAAGCAAAAGCTTTCCTCATTTTAAACTGGAATGGAGGAATTTAGCATGAGAAGAATAATTGCTAGTGTTGATATTGGAACTAGTTCTATAAAATGCGTTGTTGGTGAAATTAAAGGCCAAAAACTAAATGTTCTTGCAGCGGCGGAATCCTCTAGTGAAGGAATAAAAAAAGGTTTAATTGTTGATAGTAATCAAGCTCTTGCTTCTTTGAAAACTAACATTAAAAAAATAGAAGAACTCCTTAATTTAAAAATAACTAAAGCGATTTGTTCTGTACCAACTCTTGGTGCTGAATTTATGATTGGTGAAGGATCTTCAACCATTACAAATCCAGAGAATATTGTTGGTAATGCCGATGTTATTATGACCCTCCAAGCAAGTGTCTATAATAAAGTGCCGACTAATATGGAACTTATCACCGTTATTCCAACTGTTTTTAAATTAGATAATGAAGAATTAGTTAAAGACCCTAAAGGACATATTACTAAGAAATTATCAGTTAAAAGTGTTATTGTTATGACTCCAAAAAAGAATGTCACCTCAGTTACAAATCTTTTTGAAAAATGTGGTATTAAAGTAGTTGATGTCTTCCTTAGTGGTTTAGGTGATTATTACTCTCATAAAACAGAAAAGTTTGATGAGGGAATCGGTGCAGTTATTAATCTCGGTTATGAAACTACAACTGTATCTATCTTCAATAAAGGTGTCCTAACCAATACCGAAGTAATTGATTTAGGTGCTAAAAACATTGATAATGATTTCTGTTTCATTTATAAAATAGAAAAGAAAGACGCCAAAAACTTAAGAGAAAACCTTGCTTTATGTCATAAAAGAATGGCTGATGCTGCAGAACACATTACCCTCACCACTAAACTCGGTGATGAAATTCAAATAAACCAATACGAAATCAGCGAAATTATGATGAGTCGCCTTAGCGAAATCATGGAACTTGCAAAAAAACAAATTAACCTCTTAACAAAGAAGGAAATAAGTTATATAATATATTCAGGAGGATTAACGGAAGCTAAAGATTTTAACATTCTATTAGAAAGTATTTACGGCCATAGCGCCACTCTCGGCAGTATTAAAGAAATTGGTGCCAGAGATAATAAATACTCTACAAGCTTGGGAATGATTAAGGCTTTCAGTGAATTCTTAGATTTAAAAGGAAAAGATTTTTCTATCTGGAATGCCGAAGAGTTAGAAGAATTGAGTAATGCAAATACGAGAATAAATATCGCAGATAATTCTCTTCTCGGCAAGATTTTTGGATATTTTTTTGATAACTAAGGAGCGAGTGAAAAAATGAATAACGATTTAGAAATGGACCAAATAGCAAAGATAAAGGTAATTGGTGTCGGTGGTGGTGGCTGTAATGCCATAAACCGAATGATAGAGTCAGGTGTACGTGGTGTTGAATTTATTGTGGCCAATACCGACCTGCAAGTTTTAAATGCATCAAAAGCAGAAACAAAACTTCAAATCGGAACAACCATTACCGAAGGTCTTGGTGCAGGGAATGACCCTGAAGTAGGAAGAGAAGCAGCAGTTGAATCTCGTCCTGAAATAGAAGCAGCCTTAGCTGGTTCAGATATGGTCTTTGTTACCTGTGGTATGGGTGGTGGAACTGGAACTGGTGCAGCCCCAATAATTGCAGAAATTGCTCAAAGCCTAGGAGCTCTTACCGTCGGTATTGTTACTAAACCGTTCAAATTTGAAGGTAAAAGAAGAATGGACCAAGCTCTCGTCGGTCTTGAAGACTTAAGAAAAAATGTTGATACCTTAATAGTCATTCCAAATGATAGGTTAAGAGATATAATTGATACAACTACTCCAATGGTTGAAGCCTTTAGAGAAGTTGATAACGTCTTAAGAAGAGGAGTTCAATCAATCTCTGACCTTATAGCTGTTAGTGGGCTTGTTAACCTTGACTTCGCTGACGTTAGAACAGTAATGAAAAAACGTGGTAATGCCCTTATCGGAATCGGAATTGGTGTTGGTGAAAATAGAGCTATTGAAGCCGCCAAGCAAGCTGTATCAAGTTCTCTTCTCGAAACAAGTATCCATGGAGCAACAGATGCTATTGTTAATATTACAGGTGGTGGAAACCTTACCCTGTTTGAAGCAGAAGATGCCGCAGAAGTTGTTAGATCAGCTGCTAATACTGAAATTAATACCATCTTCGGAGCTGTTATTAATGAAAATCTAAATGATGAAGTTATTGTAACCGTCATTGCAACAGGTTTTGATGAAGATAATGAAGATACTCCAATATATAATAACGAAGAAGAATCAAACGATATCGAAATCGAAGACATAGATGATGAAATCGATATCCCACCATTCCTTAGAGATAAAGAAGAATTTTAAATAGATGGCTAAAGCCATCTTTTTTCTTGCATTATTAAAAATCATTTGCTATATTTATAACGAATAGGAAATATCTTTAAATAATATGGTGTAAGAAGGAGGAATATGAAAAAATCATATAGTTATTTTCCTGATGGTTTTTTACTAAAATAAGAGAAGAAAAACCAAACAAATAACTTAATATATTATAAATCGACATACTTCACAGTATGTTTTTTTTATAATGATTAAGGTGAGTAAGATGATTATATATTTAGATTTAATAATTTTACTTAATTTCATCTTTGATACTCTTCTTATCACTGTTGTAAAAATAACTTTAAAAAGAAATATTAAGTTTTATCGAATTCTCCTCGGAGGTTTCGTCGGCGGTATCAGTATTCTATTTTTATTTATGAAGATAAATAGTATCCAGTTATTCTTTTTAAAAATTATTATCAGTATCCTAATGTTATTGGTAACCTTTGGCTATAAAGATAAGAGATACTTTATCAAAAATATGGTTTATCTTTACTTAACCAGTATGATACTCGGTGGTTTCCTTTATTTCCTTAATATGCAATTTAGTTATCGCAATGAGGGTTTAGTCTTCTTTTATAACGGATTAAGTATCAATTTTATCTTTTTAATAATATTTTGTCCCATTATTTTATATATTTATATAAAGACCAATAGGGAATTAAAAAATAATTATAGTAACTATATGGATATTGAGATAACGCTAAAGAACAATCGTAAAATAACTCTCACAGGTTTCCTAGACACTGGAAATAAACTGATTTGTCCAATTACAAAAAAAGGAATTATCTTAATTGATAAAGCTAGTTTAAAAGGGAAAATTAATCTAGCAAAACCAATACTCATACCATATCGAAGCCTTAATAATAAAAGTATCCTTAAATGCTTTCCAATTAAAAATTTAACAATTAATAATAAAAAAACAACTAATGTTTTAATTGGTATCAGCGAAGATAAATTTAATATCGATGGAATAACTTGTATTTTAAATACTAAAGTAATGGAGGAATTAAAATGATTAAAAAAATTATTGTTTGGTTAAAAGAAAAATATAACGAATGTTTCTTTGTTGGTAGTACCGATATCCTACCACCACCACTTTCCAAAGAAGATGAACATGCTCTTTTAGTTAGAAGCAAAAAAGGGGAGGAAGAAGCTAGGAATATTTTAATTGAACATAATCTAAGATTAGTTGTTTTTCTAGCTAAAAAATATGAGAATACGGGCTATGACATTGAAGATTTGGTCAGTATCGGCTCTATCGGTTTGATAAAGGGAATAAACACCTATAAATTAGATAAAAACATCAAACTAGCCACCTATGCCTCGCGTTGTATAACTAATGAAATATTAATGTTTCTACGCAAAAATAAAAAAAGAAGAAGTGAAATTAGTTTTGAAGATGCTCTTAATTATGATGCTGAAGGCAATGAGCTTCACTTAGAAGATATTCTAGGCACTGAAGCCGATATCGTTATTAAAGAATTTGAAGAAAAAATGGATAAAGCTGCTCTCCAGAAAGAAATTAACTCCCTAGAAAAGCGAGATAGACAAATAATGATTCTAAGATATGGTCTTAATAATACAAAAGAATATACCCAAAAAGAAGTCGCCGAAATTCTAAATATTTCTCAATCATATATATCAAGAATTGAAAAGAAAGTTATCAGAAGATTAAAAGCTATTATGAAGGTTTAACTTTTAGTTTTTTATACTCAATTATTGTTAATACTATCATAACAATATCTAAAACGGTCATTAATAACAAGAAAAGTGAATGACTATGAAAATAATGATACATTTGGTAAATAATAAATAAAGTAAACATTGCTATCGAAAGAGGATAAGCAAATAATTTCTTTTTCCATAACAAAATAATTACTGCCAGTTTAAATACTCCATGTGTTAGAGCATAAATGACAATAAAACTCTGCACCTCTACAGTATAGTTGTTTATGGCATTTGTTATATAATTAGTAATTGCATGAGGTAGTTTATATGCATAAACAGAAACATTATCAACTAAATAATCTAATCTTCCAGGTTTGAAAAATATTAGTAATATGCCTAAAACAATTTCAAAAGCAGCGCCAATAGCTTTAAATAACAAACCGATATAAAAACTTAGTGATACAACATCTTTTTTCATAATAATCTTATTTATTATAACATAACTAGAAGAAATATAATTTATTTTAATTTGTGATATACTTTTATTGGAGGGTTTAATAATATGGAACAAATAGAAAAAGAAAGACTTATTTTAGCATTACGGAAAGCACTTAGAGAAACTGGAGCATATAAAATTTTTGATGCAAATGATTTCTTTAAAAATCAAGGTTTTGAAGGTACTGATGAAGAAAAAGACGAAATTATCTGGGATGCAATGGAAGTAGATGAAGAATATAGAAAATATTATCGTGAGCAACGAAGACAAGAAAGAATAGAATGTGAAAACGAAAGTAAAAACCATGAATATACTGGGCCTTCAAGAGAAGATTTTTTGAAAGGTTATAATGTTCAAAAATGGGCAGAAGTTCTTGAAAAATTTGATGAAGCAGTTGATGAAAATCGTATTACAAGCGAAAAAATTGATTTTTTCTTTAATTCATATTCTGTTCCTATGGATTTTAAATTAAGAACAAAATTGCTTTATGTCTATATGGGAATAACAGGTTCACATACTGATGATTTTTGTCTTGATGGACCACTGACAAATGAAGAAGAATATATTTATGCTAAACGTCAATTTGATGTTATGACTGAAAGATATAGAGAAAAACATAGTAAGAAACTGATAAATAAATAATTAAAATGTATAAAAAAGCTCCTTAAATACCAACATGGTAGGGAAAGGAGTTTTTCTATTGCCAAACTATAAAGTAGAAATCACTGGTGTTAATACCAATGATTTAAAAGTGTTAAAGAATAAGGAAAAAACAGAATTATTTATCAAATACCAAGCAGGGGACTTATCTGCTAAAGAAGAGTTGGTCAATGGTAATCTCCGTCTTGTTTTAAGCGTTTTAAGAAGATTTAATAATGGCAGACACAATATGGATGATTTATTTCAAATCGGTACCGTTGGACTCATTAAAGCCATTGATAACTTTGATTTAAAACATGGCGTTATGTTTTCCACCTATGCTGTTCCCTTAATTTTAGGTGAAGTAAGAAGATATATCAGAGATAATAGTAGCATTAGAGTTTCCAGGAGCGTTAAAGATTTAGCTTATAAAATTATTATGTTTAAAGAAGACTATTTTAATAAAAATGGTATTGAAGTAACAAATAAACAAATTTGCGAGGAATTTTCCATCTTTGAATATGAAATAGCTAATGCCATGGACGCTCTTAAAGACCCAATTAGTATTTTTGAACCTATTTATAATGATGGTGGGGATACTATCTATTTACTCGACCAAATCGCCGATAAAAAAGAAGCCTCTAGAGATAGAGACCAACTTATTTCATTAAGAAAAGCCTTAACTAAAATTAAAGAAAGAGAAAAAAATATTTTATTAGAACGTTTTATGATTGGTAAAACTCAAATGGAAATCGCCGAAGCTCTAGGTATATCCCAAGCTCAAGTATCAAGGATAGAAAAGAATGCTATTAATAATGTTAAAAAGCTTATCGCATAAGAATATACTTAAATAGGGTGGTTAAGGTGCGCTTATCGGAAATGCAGACAAAAGATATTATTAGTACCAAAGATGGTAGAAAATTAGGTCGAATTATTGATGTCGAAATCAACGAAGAAGGAAAAATTACTTATTTAATTGTTGAACATAAGAAAAAATTTCGTTCTATTCTAGGTAATGGTATGGACGCTTCCTTTAATTTTAATCAGATTGTTAAAATCGGAGAAGATGTTATCTTAATCGACGTTTGATTATGGTATAATTGGGTAGGTGTCAAAGATATGAATCGAAAAATTTTTGCTATTAGTGTTATTATTTTTGCTCTTGATCAGATTTCTAAAAATATTGTTGGAATTGTTCTTGATTTAAATGAGAGCATAACTATTATAAAAAACTTTTTTTCGATAACTTTAGTCCATAATTATGGTGCGGCATGGAATCTATTTCAAAATAGAACTCTACTCATTATAATCGGCACTATAATCGCTATTATAATTATCTATCGTTATATGTATTCTTTCCAAATGAATAAAAGAAATATAATTGCTTTCGGTCTTTTAACTGGGGGTATATTCGGTAACTTAGTCGATAGAGTATTACATGGTTATGTTATTGATTTTGTGAGCTTTAATATTTTTGGCTTAAACTTTCCAGTCTTTAATATAAGTGATATGTCTATTGTCATCGGTGTTGGACTTCTAATCATCGCAATAATAAAAGGGGAGGATAAAATTGACAAAGTTAATAGCAAAAAAAAGTAATGAACGAATAGATAAATATTTAGCAGAAAAAACCGAATATTCAAGAGCTTTAATTGCTAAAATGTTAAGTGATGAAAAAATAACAGTTAATAACAAAGTTGTTAAAGCAAGCTATAAAGTCTCTGAAAATGATGTAATCGAATATCCAGAAGATTTTGTTCAACCTGTAACAATCGAAGCAGAAGATATTCCTCTTGATATTATTTATGAAGACAAAGATATAATCGTTATAAATAAACCAAGTGGACTTATTGTTCATCCTGGGAGCGGTGCAAAGAGTGGCACATTAGTTAATGCATTAATGGCTCATACCAACAATTTAAGTGATGCTGGAGGAGAACTTCGCTATGGTATTGTCCATCGACTTGATAAAGATACCAGCGGCTTAATGATTGTTGCTAAAAATAATAAAGTCCATAATATCTTAGCTGATAATTTTAAAAATAAAACTATCAAAAGAGAATATATCGCCCTTTTAAGTGGTGTTTTCCCTCATGAATCTGCAACAATTGATGCTCCTATTGGCAGAGATAAAATAAATAGGGAAAAAATGACAGTAACAGCAACTAATTCCAAAAATGCTATATCTTATTTAAAAGTTTTAAAAAAATATGCTGAATATACTCTAGTCTCGTTCATCTTAGAAACAGGACGTACTCATCAAATAAGAGTCCATGCAAAATATATTGGTTATCCTATCTATAATGACCCTTTATATAACAATGGTGATAACGAGTTTGGTCAGTTTTTACACTCGGCGAAACTAGAATTTAATCACCCTATAACAAACAAACCTTTAAAATTTGAATGCCCACTACCTAAAGAGTTTCAAGACTTTTTAGATAAAATAGAAGAGGTTAAACTTTACTAAAGTGGCAAAAAATTGTAAAATAAGAAGTCAGGAGACATATTTATGGGAACAGTTTTAATAAATAAAAAAGATGAAATAATTATGAAACTAGTTCACTATTTCATCACCGAAGAAAACTACACACCAATTGTAGTCAACGGTGTTAAAGATGAAATATGGTTAGAAAGTAGTGATGGACCATATCGAATAATTAGAATAAATTCTAATTATATCCATAATAGTGAACAGTATGATTTTGATATATTTAAAACCAAAAATATAATCAAACAAATAAAAAAGAAAACCCTTTCTTTTAGCATGCATTCTTTAAATATATTCCTAGATATTAATCCTGATATTGAATTTAAACAGGAAAAAGCAATTGATTCAATTAATATAAAAAGCATCAAGGATTTAAAACAAGAAAATAATCTAACTATTAATTTTCCTCATATTATAAGTAAACTAAAAACAGATACCAAAGGAATTGATTTAGTTTTTAACGTTACAAAAGAAATAAATAAAAAAACTGCTAAACAAAACAAACAATATGAAATGACTTTTAAATCAAAACCAGTAATTTTGACCCCAATTTTAATCGGTTTAAACATTTTAATTTTTCTCCTTATTCATTTAGGTTTTGGTGATGCAATAATTGCATATGGGGCGAACTTTGGGCCAGCAGTGCAGCAAGGACAAATATGGCGACTTTTAACTTCTGTATTTATTCACTTTGATATATTTCATATATTCTTTAACATGTATGCCTTATATATTATTGGTAAACAAATTGAAACCTTCTTAGGTAGAGAAAAATTTATTGTCATTTATCTAATTAGTGGTATCACTGGAAGTATGCTCGCTAATGTAGTATCAGATAGTTTAGGAATAGGAGCAAGTGGAGCCATATTTGGTCTTCTTGGAGCCTTAATTTGGTTCGGCTATCATTATCGTCTGTATTTAGGTCAGAATTTAAAAACGCAAATAATTCCAATTTTAATACTTAACCTTCTTATTGGATTAATAGTTCCAAATATAAGTCTTTCAGCTCATATTGGTGGACTTGTCGGTGGGTTCCTAACTACAATGACTCTCGGTGTCAGCGGAAAAAGTAGTAATAATGAAAAAGTCAATGGTGTTATCGTTTTAATTATCTATATAGCATTCCTAGTCTTTATGAGTATGTTTATGAAATAATTATAGTTTTTTTGTAATTGTGCAGTCGTCGATTGCACTTTTACCTAATTTTATATAATTTTGCCACCAGCTGCAGCAAAATTGGCAACCACTGGTTGCCAATTTTCATCACCTAATCAAAGTGCGAATGCGCGTAGGTAGCTTTTTTATTTAGGATAAATTACTTTTCCGTCTAAATAATATATCAACCAATAATTTTTTATGCAACTTGACGGCGGGGGGGGTTGTGGTACCCTTATTTTAGGGTGAAATAATGAAAAAATTTATTCTTCCAAACATGGATAAAGAAAAGTCGATTACAAAAACGATAAGAATAAAATATGGACTACTTGAACGATTGGAACAAATAGCAAAAGAAAATAATATATCTAAAAATAAATTGATTACAGAAAGTTTGGAATTTGCTCTTAAAAATATAAAATTTAGTAATAAGAAAAGGCGAAGTAATGAAAAAAATAAAAGAGAAAATAAAAAATATGAGTAAAAAAAGTAAGATAATATGGGGTATAGGAATATTATTAGTAGCAATACTTGCTACTTCTTTTGCCT
>Ga0131853_10004279_pt1 | contig 25580 bp, 16 predicted proteins | sample TergutLab28metaG_FD_92764 | JGI IMG/M metagenome (GOLD analysis project Ga0131853, IMG submission 92764) | Labiotermes labralis P1 segment gut microbial communities from Petit-Saut dam, French Guiana - Lab288 P1 (version 2) (version 2) | ecosystem: Host-associated > Arthropoda: Insects >... | reverse complement strand
CCTGAGGATGATCCCATAGAGGGATTGAAACATGTAGGAGAAATTTTAAATCCATTTTAATCAGATAATGTGGTTTTAATGGTTTGACAAGTATGTGCAATTAGTTGGTTTTAATAAATATTATCAACAAATTTGTTTCTTCTGCATGAAATACAAATTGTCACATCAATGGAAGGAATATGTTATTGTGCATGTTTATAAAGATGATGACTGCAGTACCTGTAGTAACACTTGTGGAATATTACTGTTGTGTACTATTAAGGACATTTTATTCACCCTTATTCTTTCAAGGTTAACTCATATAAATGGAAATACTAGGGAATTACTCATATCAACGTGGACTTCAATATAATAACTTAGCTACAAATAAAATATTTTGCCTTAGTCATAAATCAGAGAAGAATGGGAGTGTAATGAGAATACGCTGTCAACAGGGCGTCTGATTCAGTTAGGAGAGAAGTGCTATACAGCCTTCTAATCAAATTCAATATGCCCATAAGAGCAGAGTGGGTAATTACAATAGGCTTAACAAACATTGCAAGTAAGTCTGTATTGGCAGACATTTGTCTGATGCATGACCTGTTCAGAATGGTCTGAAACAAGGAGGTGATAACGATTGTATCACCTTTGCTTTTCATTTGCTTTAGTAGGATATGTCAGCAAGGCACAGGAAAACTGGCAGGCACTGAAATTGAATGGGACACGTCAGTTGTGCATGTGATGCCATCATGTTTTATGGTGGTATAAGTACCATAAAAAAAGACATTCTATGGTGGGGGTGGGGGGTTGGTCTAGAAGTATAAACCTGTAGAAAACATAGTAAATGTTTATACCTTGTCATCAGTATGCAGGACAACATCATTACATGAATGGAACTAACAGATTCCCTGAAAATTGACTGAATTCAAGCACAAGAGATTAACAATAGAACAAAGTGTCATTCATGAAGACATTAAGAGAAACATATATTTAGGGAGTGCTTGCTACCCTTAAGTTAAGAATTTTCTGTTTTCCATTCTGCTATCTAGGAACAAAAGTTAGAATCAGAAGATTATAAGTATACTGTTTTTGCTGTATGGATGTGGAGGGTTGTCTTATGTGTTGAGGAAGGAATGTTCAATGTGGATGTTTAAGAATGGTGTGCTAAGGGGAATGTTTGGATGGTCAATGGGAGGAAGTGACAGGAGGATGGATAAGAACTGCATAGTGAGCTTCAAAATTTGTACACTCCTTGTGATAGTTTAGGAGTGTCATATCAAGGAGGATGATATGACTGGGGCATGTAAGCGGCACTGGAAATACAGGAAATACATGCATAATTGTAGGAAACCCTGAAAAGGAGCCAAACATTTGGAAAGACCTAGGCATAGGTGAGAGGATAACATTAAATTTAATCTTATTGAATGAGTGTTGGAGGTTATGGAATGGATGTCTTGCTGTGGACCAGTGCTTATGCTTTTATGAGCACTAAAATGAACCTTTATCTTTGATCTAAGATGGCATGTTTGTGAGTTGCTTGGTGTCTGTGAGCTTCTCAAGGCCTGTCAGTTGATGTGTTGTAGGAGATATGCACTTGAGGGTTTTGGCAACTGAAATCGGCCATTGTTTCACAAACAGTGCAGGAGCTGGTGCTTGTATACCCAGTTAAACAGGGGTCTGCAACTAAGAACCACCTCAAAATTCCAAGTGCCAGAAGGGTGGCCTGAAGTTAGTTCATGATGACGACCCACGAACCTAGGGCTGTATCTTAGAGAATTGAGTTGTCCAGGTTACCTGGTGCCTGGAATTTTTGCACCCCTGATTTACACTATTTAAAAATGTTTGAAGACCAAAGTATCAATAAGATCTCTAGTTTCCTTGCTGTTTGCTGTTTCTGAATTTGCCCCAAAATAGTCCCAGTAAAAAAATATTCGGATGATACAAAGATTTCTGTTTCCTCAAACAAAATGCCGTCTGTTCTGATGGGTTAAATGAATAGTTTTATTTTAGTATGTGATAAAATCTTCTCAGGCAACCACCTGCATCATGTGAGAACCTAAGTCCAAGGCTTCAGAGATCTTATCTGTCTCCATCATCAGAAATCTTTTGCTATTTCTTTTTTTTTAGTGTATTATTGAATGATGCAGCCAGTTGTTAAGGATATAAAACATTGGGCATTTTATGGACATTGGAGGCAGCAGTTAGAAATAGAACTATATGCTCAGTTCATGTTGCTGAGTGTCTGGAACATGTTTATCTCCTCTGCTTGCCATGAAAGCTTGTAAGTCATATTAGATTTTATGCATACATATACTTATGGATCATTAACTCACTGGGTTAGTGTTTTTGGTACAGTAATTTCTCTTCCATACCATTTATGTACATCTTAATTATATGTGCTATTGGAATTTGAACATATTGTATGTATACAGTTTGCAAATCCTGGAGAATGTCTGTACTGTCTTAAATGATGCTATAAGTCGAGTGATAACATGTTAAAAAGTATATGAATATATGAAATGTAGTACCATGTGTACAAGTGGTGATAACAGTAGAAGAAACTCATACAGTATTTGTGCAGTAAATACTGTTCCAGTGTTACTGCTAGTGACAATAGAAAATATTGTGTATTATTATTTTTTTTTGGTTTGTTTTATTACATATACTGACACATGACTTACTGTCAGTTTTGATTTCAGTAATGCTGTGTTATGTTACTCAATGTTTTGAAGAAAATAAATGCTATATTAATCTAACATTCCAGTGTTTTAAGATGCCATTTATAGTGTATTTCTCAGACAGATTGCTATGTTCTTATAATATTTTGAGTATTTTGATTCAGTATAATTTTTCAGCTGTTTACAGTGGTGATTGATCAAATCATGCGTTTGATCAAATTGTGTGTTTCTGGATTCTGACTCTGTGTATTCGTGAAGGTGGATACCAGCATTTCAGGGGTGCAGTCTGCCTACTTCTACAGGGTGAGAGGATTGTGTTGCATATTCTTTTTTTTTTTTTGTCTTAAAACAGTAAAACATGCACTTATTCTGCCGAATAGAAACATACAGTGCCTGTAACTCTGCAGCAGTTCTGAAAGTGTGTGCCAAGATTGTACGGTTGCACAATACAAATTTGCCATTTTGTACACGTAACTGAATAGTGTAAATGACATAACTTTGGGAGAAATCTTATGTCTGTTTCATGAGTTAGTTGATGACATAAGTGTGGAGAGGGACTGGGATTTGTTTTGTGGGCATTCTGTATTTGGTATCCAGTACCTTACCAGTGTGTTTATTTCTGCCATTTCTCAAGCATTCACTATTTCAGATGTACATAATTTTAACTGTTGCACCGATTATATTAGTTGTGTGTCTGCTCATTCACAGTCAATTATAACCCCCCACCCTTTAAGGCTCATCTCCCAGTCTTACACCAGGCACTAGCAGCAGTTGCTTTGTTAAAGTACATCAAGTGGATGACCCGGTCAATAGATAAGCATCATCAGAAGCATCCAATTTATGAATAGGAATGAATGTCATATTTGGAGACAAGAATGAAGTGATTAACCAGTGAAATATTTTTCTCCTTTCAGACTTATTTCCATGGGGAAGCTGCGATGACCAAATAACATCCATGAAAGGGAACGTGTTTCATAAAGACAGATTGAGTTCAACTGGGCAGATTTCTACTAGTCAGATACCAGCGCAACTATATGGACAACATTTAATTGAAGATTCTTTTGGAAATTCACAGTATTACAGTAATAATGATAATTACCAGGCTTGTGGTAATGCCAGAATAGGATCTGAACAGAGAAGCCCTGACCTGACATCAAGTTTTTGGTGTCCAAATTGCTTTAAGCAGTATTCCACAAAGTACACGTTGTTGAGACATATTAAATTTGAGTGTGGCAAAGAGCCACAATTTCCATGCAGTCAGTGCTTTAAGCGTTTCAAACATAAGAGTCATCTTGTGAGACACACCAAGGTTTGTAAGGTCGTTGTCATTAGTAAGTGATTTACATAAGTGATAACTTTGATTTCCATGGCAGCTGTTGTTTATTGTAGAGCCTTCTGATTGTTGTACTGGGCCAAAAAAGTGAATATGACCAGCAATTTGTTCTGTTTGCTATGTCTCTTCAGAGGAGCAAAAATGACAGAGTAGGGGTGTCAGACATTTTGTACTGGAATACACACACTATCATGAATTGTGATCGATCTGGAAGTGCAGCTGAGAGACACAGGTTATGGCTGATTGGAATGATGTAGACTGTGCATGGTGTCTGTCATCATGTTTCTATGATAATTGATTCTTCTTATTTTTGTTGTATTGATATTTACCATTGTGTTAATTATTGATGCATAAAAATATTGTAGTATGATGTGGCAGGTGATGGATTTTCAGGTTACATGTCTTTGTCATGAAACTAATGTTAAGGCAAATTTATGTTCTGTATTTTTTAATGATCTTATTAGACATGCTTCATATATGGACAGTTATTCAGTGGTATTGTAGAACTTATTTCAGTTCCTGGGATTCTCATGGCTAGGATTATAAATGTTCCCTGTACTCATATTACGCTGTCACATCCAAGATCATATTGTTTATATGTAAGTTTCTGGTTGCCCAAATTGTGATCTAGGTTTTTACACCATGTAATGTTGGTGAATACTGATGTTTCACAAGAACATTGTGCCTCCATCATCAGGGTCAGAGAATTAGATCTAAGTTTTGACACTGAAGTGATAAGGGAAAGGATTTGGTTTCATTGTAGTGGCATATTCAAAGGAAGTTGATTACACAGAACCACATGAAGGGGAAGGTGACAATATAGTTTGGGCCATTAGGATTGGTGAATATGGAATGTCTGAAGACAGGATAACAAACTGCCCTTTCCAGGGTCACAAATTTGGAGTATGGTTCTAGTTGACCACTTTCCTGGCAGATTGTGTATACATCGAAGCAACACCCTCATTCTAGTCACTTTAGTGTCAAAATATGACTTCATTCTTTAATAACATTGAAGATGGCATCATTATACTCCAAAACATTGGTATCCATCCAAAAGACTGTGTGGTGTCAAAATCCTGAAGACAACTATCTGAACAGTCCCTGTTATAGAAACCTGAAGGTTTATATTTCTGATGTGCCTTTACCATATGTTTCTTATTACTGTTACATTCAATTGTGTCAGGCAGACATACATACAGATATACGCTTGTGTTAGATTCATGCTGTGTAACTTAGGTAGTGTTGTGATTTCCAGTGGTTTTCATGGAGTCCTCTAATTCTGGCAATGGTCATTAGGGTTTAAATGGGTTTCACTCTGATAGATAGCTCAGAGCCAGTTGTGTGTTAAAACTGTAAATCATTACTGTTCACATTCTGTACTAATCGTGTGTTGTTGAAAAACATTATGCTTGTGGAGAACCATAGCACCCAGTCATAATAATACTGAATGTTGTGAAAGGAACTATGCACTGAATTTCAGAACCAGTCAAGTACTTATGTTGAATTATCATTTATTGTGAGACACTTGTTTTTTTGGTGTTAACATGTAGCATCTTGGGACCGTGGTAACACAGTGGTTAAGGTGCTGTGCTACAAATTGGAAGGTTGCTGGTTCGATCCCAGCTGGTGTCATTGGAATTTTTCATTGACATAAAATCCTTCCGATTGCATTATGGCCCTGGGGTCAACTCAGCCTCTAACAAAAATGAGTACCAGGGGCATTTCCTGGGGGTAAAGGCAGCTGGTGCGTAAGACTGACAACCTTTCCACCATCCTATGCCATTGTCATGAAATCTGGGAACCTTAACTTCCTGGAACCCTCTGGGCCACTCCAGGCCTGTAATGGGACTACTTTACCTTTTACCTTTACTTGTAACATCTTTGTGGTCATATATATCTTACAGGTAGGTCACAGTCCAGTTACGGTCTACAAGGATTTGTGTTTGATTGTGGATTTCACTGTGCCTTTATGTTGGGGCGATAGGTATAAACTTGTTTGTTGAAATGACACAAGATGTGAGGGCAGTTCTAACGGTGGTATCAATCCAGAACACTGTCTTGTCTGGTGTACACACTGTAGTCTGGTAGAAACTTGCTGATGTTATGGAGGAGTATGCTTCCTTCATCTTCAGAACAAAGGATGGGTGCAGCACTTTCTTTCAAAATATCGTCGTATTTCAACCAGACACTGTGTTGTCACATTTCAGACTGCAGTATTTTTCAATACATGCCTCTTGGCTGGACATGATTAAAAATAAATGCCTCCCCCCCACCTCTCCCTTTTGACAGAAAGAAAAACAGTGTCATCTTTTCAGAAGAACATGGTGCATGTATCATTGGGATATGCCCATACTTGCCTCACACACTCCATGGGATGGAAGATTGTGAGCTTTTTTATGTGGGCGAATGATGTGGTTCTGTCTTGGAAAGAAGGATGTACATACAGTTGTGTAAATCATATTTACTTTGAACTGAGTTGAAATGTAAGAACAATCTCTATGTAATTATTTTCTTGATGTAGAACAGTTATGCAGTAAATTAATATTTGTGACCATAGATGATGCTGGAGTTTTTATAGTTTATTTCCTTGTAATTCCATGGTTATGTGTGGGTTATATTTTTATATGAACTGATGCAGCATTCAGTGTGGATAAGAAACCAACTAGATGTCACTTTTTGTTTTATCCTTTATTTCTCCTTTACAAGTTGCTCAACATGTTTCGGGCAACCATGTGCCCATCTTCAGGAGCTGACGACTGCGTAGTGTTATCGCCATGTGTTGGTATTGTGCCGTGGCTGCAGGAAGGCTGTCAGAACCAGTTAGCAGGTAGTGTGTCCATTGAGGAGTTCGTAGCACAGTGGCGATAACACTGCGCAGTTATCAGCTCCTGAAGATGGGCACATGGTTGCCCGAAACATGTTGAGCAACTTGTAAAGGAGAAATAAAGAATAAAACACAAAGTGAGTGCCCATCTTCAGGAGCTGACGACTGCATAGTGTTATCGCCATGTGTTGGTATTGTGCCGTGGCTGCAGGAAGGCTGTCAGAACCGGTTAGCAGGTAGTGTGTCCATTGAGGAGTTCGTAGCATAGTGGCGATAACACTACGCAGTTGTCAGCTCCTGAAGATGGGCACATGGTTGCCCGAAACATGTTGTGCAACTTGTAAAGGAGAAATAAGGGATAAAACAAAAAGTGACATCTAGTTGGAATCTTATCCACTCTGAATTACGATGCATGGTCAACCACACAATAGATTTGATACAGCATTGTTATTCTTTTTTAATGGTGGTTTGCAGAACTGAGTTCTTGGAGTACGTGGTCGTCAGAAAACAGTACTTATCTGCAATCCACAGAGGAGGCTCAGAATTTTTCGTACATTGCGAATCAAATTCAGTCTTCAGGTGGTCATCGCTGTGGTTCCTGTGGCAAATTATATCGGTGGAAGAGGACTCTGAACAGACACCTGCAGCTTGAATGTGGCAAGGAGCCACATCTGCAGTGTCTGTATTGTCCTCACAGGACCAAGCGGAACTGGGACCTTCAGCAGCACATGAAACTACATCATCTACAATAAATCCCATGAAGTGTTTGGCTCTCATTATTTGTTCGTTCATTTTTATTTGTAACCTCACATACATTAATGTTAATGTACGTGGGGTTCAGCAGATTAACTTTTAATACAGACAGATTTTAACACATTATTGCAATTCAGGTAGAGTTTAACACAGTGTTTCAGTGCAGGTGGCATTTAATATTGTGTTCTTAATTAGAGTTTGTCATATTGAAATTGATCTAAAGGTATATTGCATTACTTCTACGACTTTTTGGTTTTTTAACATTACAAAGCTTTTGCATCTCTGCCTTTAACCTTGGAATTGATCACACAAATGATGAAAGTTTTTTAAAAATATTTGTCTGGTATAAAAAGCCACATTAATTAATGTACTCATGGCTCTGACCTAATACACACACACACACACATACATAAACGCACTTGTAGAATTAACTGTTCCCGGTTTCTTGCTGCATATGTAATAGAGATAAGTCAGAGATTTTGTCAAATTTGTTCTATAATCTTGCAGACTTGTATTGTACATTTATTGTACCATAGGTTAGGCAGCTTAGCCTATTGTTGTGTTCCTGTATCATGTGCTGTAGTGTTAAGTTTTCATCTTAATACCTTTCTTGACACATTTGAAAAATTCTAAAGTTGAAGTGTATAGACATGTTGTTACTTGTGTGCTTGTTGCATACAGCATATCCCATATTCTGTTCTTGTTAGGCTTGGTAGGTGATAACATTCTGTTCTCCACAAATATTAAAACTCTCCTGTTTGTTGTACTCTTTATCATGTATGTTTGTGAGTTATTTCCATTTCCATTTCTTGTATGTGTACCATAATTATCATCAGTATCTGCCCATGTATAAAGAGACCACTGGGAAGATTTAAGCATAGATGGGAGCATACTATTAAAATGCATCCTAAGTAGATGGACTGGAGGCATGGACCAGATTGATCAAGCTCTTGACAGGGACAGGTGGCAGGCTTTTCTGAGTGCAGCAGTGAACCTCTGGGTTTAATAAAATATGGGGAACTTATTCACTAGCTGAAGAACTCTTAGTTTTTCAAGTAGCTACTCCATGGAGTCATAATTAGTCAGTGAGTCACTCATTCAAATCTGTCCACATCTTAGAGATTGCATCAGGTGCATCTTGTCTTGCTTTTTTGTCTTTTGTCAGAGTCCAGCATCAGGGCCTGAAAACAAATTTGGTAGTAACTTTATGGGCAGAGTTCTTGAGAAGATGGTTACTCTGCTAGGCAATGAATTTACTGAATTTTGTGGAACCCCAGAAGTCATTCTGTTTTTCACAGCAGACCATTGCCAAACTCTAAGATGTGTCAGATAAATCCAGTCCATAGGTCTGCCCTGCAACACTGTTCTTTAAGGTACATTTTATATTATTTTCTTCAATTCATAGGCATTCCAAGTGTTTTGTTTCCCTCAGGTTTTCTGAACAGAAATTTCTTCATTAGGGCCTCATTGTTCGTGACTAGTTGTGACTGAAAAAACCGTTTCACAGATCAGGATTAATTTTCAGTGTAAAACACCAATTTGATTCCAATAACTTACAAAATATGAGCAATGGAAATGTGGAAGCACCTCAAACAGCATGAAATGCATGAATTTTTAGAAACTAAAAACACTTTTTTTTTTTTTGAATCTTAAAGTGCATGTCCCATTCCATGAAGCATGACAGTAATGAACTTTGCTTTGTGAAGGACAAAGCTGTATTTAGCTATGAGTGGTCTGTGCAGTAGCAGGAGAGTGGGGAACCTTTTTGTTGGAGGGGACATTGCCAGACATGTGATTTTGTCATGATGCATTGAAACCAGTCACGAGAGGACAAAGGTTTTAAAATGACTGGTTACAACACTTATTGAAATCCTGAACTTTAGGGTTTACAGTGTGACTGTACCATATGCATACCTTTCTTATCTCACACATTGTGTGTGCTCCTCCTGTTTTGGCATCTAGGTAGAAATTGGAGGTAGCAGAGTTTTGTAAAATGTTGGTATCCATATATTAAACTGCACAGCATCACATCTCAGAAGACCATTATCTTACCACTCATTGCCATTAGAAAGTCAATCTCTGCTTTTCCCTCTGCCAAAATGTGTGCTCTCATATAGCAAATATCTATTACACATATGAGGACCAGTTGAAGAACATATTTTAGAATTTTAGCAATATTTATTTCAAACAAGTTTCTAACAAAAATGTTTCTTCCTGCTGATATTTTTCAGATTCATCATGGGAAAATAACAGTATAGCAGAAGATATGTTGATGAATTCATCTGAGGCTTTTCAGGACATTTGTATGGTAAACTTTCATCGAGGTAACAGTCAAGATGTTTCATACGTACTGAACTCACCGAATGAACAAAGGTCAGGTGTGACTGACGAAAGATTCAGATGTTGCAACTGTGGTAAAGTATATCGTTGGAAGAACACACTGTATCGACATTTGAGATTGGAATGCGGGAAGGAACCCCAGTTTCACTGCCCTTACTGTCCATACAGAGCCAAACGTAAGGGAAATCTTCAGAAGCATGTTGCTATAAGACACCATGCAACTGAGTGAAACTTCAGTCCATATCTTTTATTTACAATCTGTCTAATTCAAGAGTGTGTGTATAGTTTGGTGAAGTTATTGAAGTAATTTGTACAATAGTACACATAGAAGTAACCAGACATGTTTTGGCCATCCTTAGGGCTGTTTTCAAGGTATTGAAACAAGACCTTTGATCATAATATGTTACACTAGTACCAGTTTATTTGGTGTTGGTGATAGTAATATTTTATGATGAATGGTTTTCTGTAGGCAGTCTTGAAATTTACCCTAAACAGGGTTGAAACATGTCATGTTGTATGTGAACTATTGTATAAATAAGTTAAACAATAAACTGCCGTACGTAGTTGAATTAGATGGATCCAAAATAATTTTGCTGACATGGAATGGACCAGGAGATGAGGAGACTACAGTTGTTACAGAATTAATTTTGATATTGGACTGGACACATTATTTACTAGAGGAAGCATAATGTCAGTGATTGTGATGTTCAGCATTGAAGATGGACATCATGTGCAGTCATTTATGACACTGAAGTAAATTTTGTGTGTAAAATATTCATTGCCACATTGAATTACTGTAAGGGCACTGCCAATGCTGAATTATTTTGTGTGCTTGTTTCGTATTTGCCACCTGAGAAATCACTTCTGTGTTAAATGTCACAGTCTTTGTCCTGAAAACTCTGAATCTGTTCCTAAAAATGATTTTCATATTGAAGAAATCACATTTGTTTCATGCATGATGTAATGTGAACAGCTGGTGATTGATAACAGGTGACAGATACACATGGTTGTTTTTGTCATGTTCTGTAATCAGTGTGCAAGCTAACAGTAATAAACCATTTGGAAAGCATAGCCAGTGATTACGGAGAGGAGAAGTTTACAGTCAGTGGAATGGTTTAACTTGATGACTGTAGGGTACATTGTCACCACAGCAGGCAGGTTCATAGTATAAATATTTACACATTTATTATCAAGTAGGTACATGCCTTACTGCTTTCTGACAGTACTTGCTGGACAAGAATGTATTTTGTAATTTAAAACCACTGGTTCTGAGATGGTTTGATGTTGCTGCTTTAAAAATAAAAGATGTTGTCACAGTATATTCTGTTATGATTTATCATTGACTTAATCCTTCTGGCTGAACTGTGGCCCTGGCGTCGACTTAGCCTGGAATGGAAATGAGTATGTGGTATCTCTTGGGAGTGGCTTGTGTGTGGGGCTGACAACCTTACAACCTTCATGTTCTGATTGTCTAGAAATTCAGGGAACCTCAACCTTCCAGAGCCCTAAGAGTCTGTCCTATATTTTATTACATGAAAATGTTTTTTGATGCTAAAGTACAAAGTTCTGTTAGCAGTGTCTGCTAAACATGACTCTTTGGATTTTGAAATTTGGAAGAGTGTATCTGGGGCATTACCTAGTGTCTCAAAACACTGTGCTGTCTCGGTGTTTGTTGTATTCCAAGTGGTGATTGCAGATTATATTACTCATCCTGCTGTAATGTCACCCTAATTCATATTATACAAAACTGTGCTACAATTTGCACTTCTCTCATTTTACAAATGTGTCCTCAGCATTTTATAATGCATTTAAATGTATTTTAGGAATATGTTTTCAAATTGTAGTAAAAATCCTGACTATTACATTTTATGAATGTCTGTCTGGTGGGAGTAACCTGATGTATATGCACAGACACATTCGGTAGCTGATAATTATTTGGTTTAAGTAAATGTGCCTAAAGAGATAAAGTCCATGTGCATGCCATGAAGGCAAATGGGGGAGTGGAGGTATAGCTGTACACATTCTTGACATTCAGACTAGATGGAGTTGAGAGAATGGCTTTACTTCCCTGCTGCTGCTTTAATCCTGGGGAAAGGGTCCCCAGTACACAACGAATAGGAGGCTGTGTGGCCTTGGGGCTGGTTTGCTCACTATAGAAGAGAAAGTCTCTTGTTCCTGCAGGGAAATTGAGTTCTGAACTCTTTGTTGTTCATTCCACAGCCTCATCATTTGTAATCTTCATAGCTCTTTATATTGCTTTATTACAGGTAGAATAAGAGTGTTCACAGGCATTATTGGCAGTTCAGACACATTGCATGTTCAAGGATTGTTCTGCTGCATAAATGTATGACCAGTGTAATTGGTACACAGCACATCAGCATAAATTATTATTCGATCAATTTCGTGATATTAAATTTTGGTATTTTGTTGCCTCCAGATCATCAGGATCTGATTGCCAGACCACACGGTGTTATATGCCAGAAAATGGATCATAATATTTGTCACAGTTGTTATATGCCAGAAAATGGATCATAATATTTGTCACAGTAAGAACCCCAAATTTCTTATTTTTATAAAAGTGCTGTGCTTATTGGAAAATGCTTGAATGGAAGGTTGCAGTGAAGTCACACTTTTTTTATTTATATATTTTTATTTTTTGGTAAATGTGATAAAGTTTCATGGGTCACTTCTAGTAGAGACCTATAATATTAAATATAATTTAAAAATATAACAGTTTTGAAGATTAAACATGCATACAGGTGAAGTATGACCTCTCTTGATGCTAATTTTATCTGCATCAGGCACTGAGTAGGCCTATGTAAATAAAGTCCTGAGAGTTTTCACAAATCTTACATTTATTTATGCGTTTATGAAGAAAGTTTTTTTTTCCCCCTTAAATTTGTGTACGTTTGTTGTGTATTACTATGTACTAACCAGAATTAAACACCCTCTATTGTGAACTGATCACTCATTAAGAAGAGTTCTACTGGGTGTGTGTGTGTGTGTGTGTGTGTGTGTGTGATCTCTAAAAACCTCAACAGTGAGGCAGCCTAGACCTGTTTTGGGCTGTTACACCACAGAAGAACAGTAGTTAAAAGATCGCAAGTTGTGTAAAATACAGTTTGGCAGTTATGCATGCAATATATTTGTAACAATACTCCTGTGATACGTCAGTGAGTTCCAGTTGAAACTGTATGTGAATTGCCAGCTGTAAAACTATGTTTTTGGCAGATGTGATGTCAGCATTTCTGAACCCTTTCAGTTAATGCCCCTCTTTGACTCTGAGTGAAACTTCATGTATCCTTTTTCAATAGTGACTTTAATATTTGTTTCAAAGTACGTGCTATGGTGCACTATAAACACATCTGGTTACATAAACCTGTGTAAACTGTAAATAAATCTTTCTTTATTTTTTTTTTTTTCACAGAAAAAAAGTCGTACAAAGAAATGTTGACTGGGCGTCTTTGGAGGTTTTATGACAATGTATGACCTATTATGTCACATAACTATGAGGCTTCACATAATTCCTGGAGGTACATGTATGGTGGTTCAGAATTTCTGCATTGTACATGGGTCTGATGCATACCCACAGCTAAATAATTGTTATATTTTACACTAAAATTTAATAAAATATTTTAATGTTCTTGATAAATATATAATAGACTTTGCATTTATCCAAAATATAATGTAGTTCCCTGCAGTTTTTATACTTAAAGTGGAGAACACATCATGATTACATTCCTGTATGTTTTCTTGGAATTCTTATAGCTGAATGATTGAAGTGTAGATGTATTCTCACTTGTGCATTGTGCTGTTAAGATTATTTCTTGCTTTAGATGTTAATAACTATATAAAATGTTTGATTTTGAAATACAAAAGACAGTTTTATATTCATGATGATACAAAATTAACTGAACCGAAAGTTTCTCCGAAACTTACTAGAAATTCTGATAGCTAAACTCTGAATAGGTGCCATAGTATTTGTATAATGGCCTAATAGAATATACCTTTTTTAATGTATTTTATCATTTAATTTTTACAATATATGAAATACAGTTTTGTGTTTTGGACACTGTTATGATTTTAAACTGATCAGATTTTCTTCTGTTTAATTACCTGAAATTGTGGTCATGAAAAGTACCATGGCCTTTTAGTTTTGTAGCAAGGAAGCATTTCATGTTTGCTTAATGTTGTTTTGCAGAACATAATATTTGGAGTGATCATCTACCAGAGGAAAATATAGCTTCAGCCTTAGACAGTATGTGTATGAACGCTGAGCAGGGGCATCAGATTGATGATATGGGAGTTAACCAGCATAGAGAATTAAGTGAACAGTTACAAGCTGCTGGTATGTTGGGTTCATCACAACCTCTAGCTCAAAGATTTTCTGCAGGCCGCAGTCTGTCACAAAATGAAGGATACAGTTGTGTCACCTGTGGCAAGGTGTATCGGTGGAAAACAACTCTATACCGCCATGTGCAAGTTGAGTGTGGCAAGGAGCCACATTTGCAGTGTCCATATTGTCCACACAGAACTAAGCGAATTTGGGATCTCCAGAAGCATATGAAATTAAGACATCTGCAAGAAAACCAATAAAACTCTTTTTGATGTTTTGTAGTTATGTGACCACTACTGTGGGGCATAGAAGATTGAATAATTTGGCCCAGTCTTTTGTGTACATGCATGTGTCCCCAACATTGGTTCTCAGTTTACATACATGTATTGATGCTTGATTTTAGCAAGTATGTCTTGTGCTTTATTTTGAAGTGTTCTTGTTATAAGTGTGTGAAGTGAAAGCATATTCTTGAGGGTAATATGATGTCTGGAAAGAATTCTTCTTGGCTTTTGAAGGTGTAGGCACTGCATTGCTTCAAAATGTTGGGAAACACTAACCCAGTGACACACTCTCAAATCCATGATGACCTCAGTCCTTAGAAGCACAACTTTGAGATGTTTTGCTTTTACTGGTTGATAGGTCAGTTGAACTGACAGTTGTCATGTGATGCAAAGGTTGTGGAAATTTATGTATAATATGTAGTGTTATGTATTACCTGCTGTGGAATTTGTTATAAGATAGCTGCTGAAAGGTGTGAAAGTGTCTTTCAGAATGGAATGAGTACAAGGGGAAATTTTGTGCTCTGGAAGACCCAACTACACACTTTGTTAGATATGATTTGTGTAGCAGAATATTATACCAGTTGTTATACAGGAGCCTTGAATTTCATTTGGAGTTTTGCTCAACCTGGAAAACCACCCTACATTATCATGAAACAAAATAATGTTTGTTTGGTTGTTAGTTTGTTCATTCTTGCCTTCTAGTTTAGTTTCAGTTTATTTATTCAATCTACTTAGTCACAGTGTGTGAGATGAGACCTGTCAAATTGATGTTAATATATGTAAGAATTTTTCTGTTCATGTGCAGTGATGTGTTGTACGTATGAGGTAATAAAGTATTGGTGGAGTCAACCAAGTGTGAAATTATGCTGATGTGTCATTACAATGATGTTTGTTGTTGTGTGTGTGCGTGTGTGTGTGCATGTTAAAAAACAGTTATCTTTTCTGAATAAATGGTGCACACTGTATTAGGTTATATGTTCATTTTGTAACAACATTATTAATTTACTTTTAATAGCACAATTTTTATTTAAAAAATGACCAGTAAAGAACACTTACAAAAGGGTAAACTGCTCTTCTTTCTTGGTCACGCATGGGCACAAGTATTTTGTTCTAGAAAAGAAGTACCACACTTGTGTATGTGTGTTCTGTTGCATGTGAGGAGGTTGTATTATTAGGAGTTATTTATTTACGTTTAAATGGAGAACTGTATTGAGCTTCAGATCTTTTAGTGGTGTTATGTTCCACTGTTGTTTAAGAAATTGTGCTGCATAATGTTGAAATAAAAATGGGAGGGGGGGGGGGATTTAAAAATAAGCATATAAAGAGTTGTATTCCCAGTACAAATGTAAATTTAGTTACTTCATCCAGGTTGATGTGTGGAAGGGTTAACCAATATTGTCTCAACTATTTGTATCTCTAGTTTGTGTGGTTCACCTGCTTCACATATAGGAGGACTGAGTTAAATCTGAAGCCATTCAATTATTTGAAGTTTTCCTCATTCCTCCCATGCAGATGCTGTGGCAGTGTCTTCAAGCAGTAGATCATGGCCACTTGCTACCACATCCTTAAAAATTAATTATTTGCATAATCATCCTGTCATTTGAAGATTGTATATGGCATGGTCAATTTGTAAAATGACTACCTAACATGCTCCATAGAGCACAGGCTTTGAGAATTGATAGGTGCCAAGCTAGCTTACAGGTTAAAATTCTCTGTCTCTCTCTCTCTCACTCGCACGTGCACACACACACACACACACACACACACACACACACACACACACACACACGAATGCACCGCACGCACGCACTATTTCTTGAAGATCCATTTTGATATTCTACCATATATGTAGGCCTTCCAAAATGGCTCAGGTTCTTCCTGCTATTTCATGCACTTTAAATACCTTGCCCAACTTATGCTTCTTGATTTGATTGTCTTCAAAAAATTTGATGAAGAATACAAATCACGGAGCAGAATATGATGTGGTTTTCCCCATTCTCGTGTCTGCTGTTTACAGTGTTAAATTTAATCCAAACTCCTGCTATACTGCATATTTATGTTAAAAACTGTTGTTTTTATAGTTTTGCAGTTACAACGTAGTATGATTTAAAATGTGTGTGGTGGAGAAAGGTGAGTGCCAGATCAAAGATGATGTGATGGGCTTTGCTATTCTGCAAGTACTCTACCTGCAGAGACATATTTTGAAAATAGATCATAGTATATTAAGGTGAGATGGTATTAATGTCAGTGAGCTGTTACAACATGTATCCTAACCCACAGATTCCAGTACACAATAAACAAAGGCTGTTCATGTAGAAGAAGTGTTTGTGTTTATTTCTTAACATTTGTCTTGTTGATGTTTGCAGAATCTAAAGCTTGGAGTTGTCATCATTCATCAGGAGGCTTAATTCCTGTTTCAGTGAGTAGTATGTTTGTACCACCGGAACAGGTGTTTCAAGATGTAGGTGTTGGAATGGTCGAGCAACCGCAACAGCTGGCAGATGTTACTTCATTGTTTGGCCCTACACTGTCATCAGCTGGTAGAAGTTATTTCAAAGTTATTGCAAGCACACAGCCTTCTGAAGAAGGCTTCAGATGTAAAAAATGTGGTAAATTATACCGCTGGAAGAACTCACTGTATACTCATGTTAGACTGGAGTGTGGTAAGGAACCGCAGTTTCAATGTCCCTATTGTCCACATCGTGCTAAGCTGAAGGGAAACCTGCAGAAACATATGAAGCTGAAGCATTTCCAGGAGAAAGTCTAAAGTAGTAATCTTTCTTTTTTTTGTCCTTTCTGTTTTAGTTTTATGGTGGGAAATGGCTGAAAGCTCAGTCAGTGCAGTGACTGAGCTGTGGGCTGGGTTTTATTCCTGGCAGGGACATGGGGGGTTTATATTTTGTTCTTCCATGTCCCTCTGGGTATTTACCCAGGATGTTGCTCGGTGTGTACCAGAGTGTGAAACTGGCCACTTACATGTATTGCTGTGGTTATGCAACGTGATGATGAATGCATTGTATAATTCCCAATCGTCATATATTGTAACCCATGGATGTGTACAGTAATGTAATAGCAGTCACACCAGCTTTTAAGATGTCACCAATTCCCTGTCTTCCTACTTTGTAATACTTTACCATAAATAGTACAAACATGGTAGCTGTTTCAGTCTTCTGGCTTCATAAGAGTACTGATGCCATTTGGTGTGGTGTCCTGAAATACTATCTGCTGAAGTAAAGAAGAATTAGCAGTTTTTATTACGATATTACTGTTAGGAAATTTTAAAGATGTGATATGAAATATTTTGATGTGATGGCAACAAATAATAACAATAAATTGACACATGACCTTTTAATATGTTATATTATATACATATATGTGGGCCAGGTAGCTCAGTCGGTATAGTGACTGACTATGGGCTGGACGGTCCGGGATCGAATCCCGATGGGGACGAGATTTTCCGCCCATCCAGACTGGCCGTGGGGCCCACCCAGCCTCCTGTAAAATGGGTACCGGGTCTTCCCCAGGGGTAAAGTGCAGCCAGGGCGTGCTGCTGACCACTCACCCCTTTGTAGTGGTCATGGAAGAGTAGAGCTATACCTCTTCCCACCCTCTGGGCAACACCAGGCCTGTAACGGGATCACTTTACCTTTTTATATATATATATATCCTGTCAGTATGAGGACACTGGAACCCAAAAGGCTCAATACTTGCAGGTAAAAACCAAGGAAATGTTTGTCAAAGGCAGATGCTCTCGAAACTGATTTGTATTTGCTGTGTATATTTCTGTTTTTCTGAAGGATGTAGTTTTTTTTAATACAAGGTTTGGTAGTTATTGAACCTATTTGTACTGTAATAGAGTAATCGTGAGCACCATTGAAAGTGTCTAGACATGGCATTGATATGCTGTTGATGTGTTGTGATCATTTTCTGCATATGGAAGATAAGAAATATAATATAAATAAATTTTTTGTAAGTTTTAGGTTCTTGTGACTGTGCTTAGTGAACATATGGTGAAGAGAGAGAACCAACAAGATGCAACTAATTCGATGTTTATTATCAAACTTTCTATCTCAACATGTTTCGGGCATCATTATGCCCATCATCAGGAGAACAAGACCGTGTATTACTACGTATGGTGTTCTGCACCGGTTGTGCTGGCTGTGGTTGTATGGAGCTGGGTCCTAAGCTGTGCGCACTGTGTGGGAAGTTACTGTTCGACTTGAGTCGAACAGTAACTTCCCACACAGTGCGCACAGCTCACGATGCAGCTCCACAAGACCACAGCCAACCACACTCTACACACCCAGGCAGAACACTGCATGCAGCAGGACATGGTCTTATTCTCCTGATGATGTGCATAATGATGCCCGAAACATGTTGAGATAGAAAGTTTGATAATAGACATCGAATTAGTTGCATCTTGTTGGTTCTCTCTCTTCACCTTAAATTGTTTGCATTTGGTGCAGTAGTTCCAAGTGACAAAGAAGCATTTAATACAGCTCATGGAATTTGATTTTCTGGAGGAACTGATGGTATTAAGATACTATATCTACATTTTTGGTTAGGAAACTGCACAGCAGCATTTTCTAAGGATTTAAGTAATAATATTTGCGTGCATTAAAATATCATCTTTATATTTACTGGGAATACTGAAAACAGTATAAAGTGATAAAAGTCTTCTCTATAATGGCCTGGACAGGCTTTAGGAGGTTGAGGATCCCATAATTTCTAAACAGTTGACACATGTTGATGGCAGGGTTGTCAGACCTATACTACACTGACTGCCTTTACATCCTAGGAGATGCACCTGGTACTCATTTCTGTTAGAGAATGACTCAACCCCAGGGCCATAGTGCAGCCAGAAGGATTAAGTCAGTGAAAAATCCCATCAGGAATCAAACCTGCGACCTTCCACCTTGTAGTGCTGTGCCTCAACCAATTGCACCACGGTTTACCCCCCTGAAAACTTTATTAAAGTATGTAAATTTGAATACTTTGAAGTCTGCAATTTCGATATGGGATGTCCAGTTGTGTTCTTAATTTCTGGGCTTTGAAGTAGATAAAGATAGGTTACATTCTGTTGGGATGTGATGTTATGTAGTTTGTTAGATTGGTAAGAGTGCTTCAGATGAAACTACTGGATGTGTCTGTACCTGAAGATATGGGCAGCAGTTTCCCTGAAATGTTGCCACTTACCTAACAGACTACAAGACATGATATCCAGGAAGACCACAGTCCTGATTTTTACCACTGTCAGAATGCAAATCTCCAAAATCCATATTCAGATGGATGCAGTTTCCAACCTGTTTATAGATTCTTCAATTCTGGGCTGTTTTCTGCCATTTTGTATGCAGATGTGTTTCACAGTGAAATGTAATGCCATCTAATATATCATGTTTATGATGTGGGAAATGGCAAAATGATATACAAACACAACCAGTACATGTCAGAGTTACCATTGATATTTTATTAAGTAGCTATGAAAGCAATAATGATTTTTGTTTTTAATGAGACCATATTTTGCAAAGTTTATTATGTGGAGGTTTTGTCTGTGTATTTGTTAGTGACACAATATCTGCTAAGCAAGCTATGAAAAGTTGTATTGAAAAGTGTTTCATAGGGAGACACACAATTGTAAAGATGTTTATGACATTACTGCAGTGATGTAATTTTACTTGATAGTCTGAATGAATATTTGCATTTATGATGTTACGCGGTAACCAAACTCAAAACTAATGAAAGTCTAAAAGATGTCATCATGTTAGTCAGGAATAGTAAAATAGTGAAAAACCCAAATGGTAATCATTGCATGCAAAGGAATAAAATTTAGTGTCAGCAGTGTGTTTCTGTTTCATTTTTCACTTTATTTCAGTTATTAACATTTATTGTTAATATATCCTAATTACCATACATTATGATGTATTTCCTATGACGTGTCATCACTGTGATCTTTGGTTTTATTTGTTTTTGTAATGTAAGATTTTTCAAATAAAATATAATTCTAATGTAAACTGATCTGTAGTGTTTGATTCTTGAAGAAAAATCCCTCTTAATTTCAGACATGTTTGGTGAAGAAAATATGGGTACATTGTTCAGACTGTACGATGTTTTGGGTTGTGACACCACGCGGTCACTCTAGGTAGATACCAATATTTCAGAACTCTTTTCATCCACTTGTACAAAATTTTGGTGAATGTCCAGGCTGTTAGTTCAAGTACCATTTGTTTCCTAATTTCATTTGAATTCTTAAAGTGTTTCCCATCCTGATCATTGTCTCTGTATTGGACATTTTTATTGTCATGTTTAAAACTGTTTTTGGAATCTTATTTTTGCTCTGAAAAACATGCTTATAACTTCATATTTTATTTATTGTTTGGTTTATGTTCCAGTTGTTTTTATCTTTCAGTTATTTCTGATTCCTTTTGTTGACTATCTTTTGATTTCTTTGCTTCTTTAAAAGTAGGGTTACAGTTTTCCATTTTGCAGTTGGCAGTTGGAAGTATCGCACTGTTTCTGTTTTGCTGTCCTTTTGAAATGTGTGTGTGTGTGTGTTCAGACATCTGGCATTCTCTTTTCTGTTGCAGTATGTCAGCGCCTTCTCTCATAATAGTTTCCATTAGCATATAATTTCATGATTTGTGTTTTCTGCTTTCATATGTATCTAAATCTGTGTGATGTTTTTGTTGTAGTGGTTAGCAATATTAGGCTCATGAAGAGTTCTACAGATTCATCATAAGAATTTTTTGAATGCTGAATTGGAATTGTTGTGCCTGATGATTGAGAGGTCCAGGAGGTGGAAAAGTTTGGGACAAATAAATGTTCAGAACCTGTAATCTGTCAATTTTAATTGAAATAAGACGCATGCATTATCATCTTATTGAACCAAAAATAAACTATACTTGAAAAATTATGCTTGTAATCTGTGTAATAATCCATTTGTGTATTTGAGAGAATAAACTGTACAGATGTTTCAGAATTTAATATGTTGTTGATGTTTTTCAGAGCTGGGATTGTGGAGTGATCATCAGTATTCAAGAAGAGTAAATATTGGGAAAATTAATATTTTTGAACCGCTTGAAGAAACACTGCAAGGCACAAGGCTGATTCAGCATACAGAGGAAGGCAGAAGGTTGAATCAGCATGGAGAGTTGCAGCAGCCATCAGATCTCACTCAGATATTTGGTTTGTTGCAGCCCACACCTGATAGAAGACATTATGTTACTAAGTGTCAACTTCCATATGAGGGATTTGTATGTAAAAGATGTGGGAAGAGCTATCGTTGGAAGAAGTCCCTTTATAATCACGTGAAACTGGAGTGTGGCAAGGAGCCACAGTTCCAGTGTCCCTACTGTCCTCATCGTGCCAAGCTGAACTGGAATCTCCAGAAACATATCCGATTGAAGCATCCGTATGAGAAAGTGTGACTTTACTAGGATTACAAGTGTTCGGCAGAATTTTTGGGGGAGATCTCTTAGAAATGTGGACCTAGGAACACTAAGGGGGTGAATGGTTAGCATTGAAATTGAAAACAGGAAGGTAGAGGGTGTTCATTTGGAAACACAATCGGTTTTTAAAATGTAGTGTAATTGTGAATAATGCTGTACTCAGAGTACAGTGCAATAGGGTGCTAAGATTACTCCTTTAGAGTGCAAATGATTTGCGATCAAAATATTGTTCTAGAATGAGAATTCTTTGCACAGAAGTCAGGCGTATCTTGCCTGATGAAAGCGTCACACCGTACACACAGTTATGACACACAAAACATGACATGTCTCTCTGTTTGCATGGTTGGTAACATTAACTGCTTCCCTCACTGTGATGTAAGGTGCAAGACACCTACTGGGTGACCAATTCTGTCTTGTGCACGGAGGATACAGAGACTGTGAAATTAGGGTTGCATGATACAGTGAACATCCTGTAGGCTGTGAGGGTATGAAGTAGATTAAAGTGAGTCGTAATTGTGAGGCCTTTGCACTTCTAGGTTTTTATGCAACTTGGGTTGGTTGTTGGTTAGCGATGTTGTGGGACAGCCATCTTCAAGGGTTGAACAGTCCATGAAATTTTGCATGTGTCATGAGTGTGTCCAGTGACATCCTTTGATTGTATTACTGTTGAAACCTTAGAGTTCCACCACAGCTAAATATGGTAAGAAATTGAATCTAACTTTCTGTGTGCAATGGTACACTTTGATGTTGGTAGTGGCAATTGTAATAGTTGTGGTAGTGTTGAATCTTTGTGTTCTGTTACCAGAGAGTTGGTTACACCTAGTGGAATTTACGTATGTGTGTGGCAGCCCTGACTTTTACTGTTCTTTTTTAAAGCTTCCTTGTTCCATACAGGCTGTATGTGAGCCCACAAAACCTAAAAAAAGGCATATGTATATAAGGTTTGGCAGAATCTTGTATTATGTGTTTGTCTTAAAGTACTCAATTTTAGATGGAATTTTAATTTCATTTCATTGTCAGAAGAAGACTTACTGTAGTGGGTAAGTGCCCACAAATTGCTTATGGTAGACAACTTTATTTAGTTATATTCTACATCAGGGGTTGGCAAACTTTTTTATAGACGTGCCAGAAAGTAATTATTTTAGGCTTTGCGGGCCAAGAGGACGTGGTAAAATCAAAGATATGTACAAGATCATAAAACATATGCACAGACTTATTTATTATCAGAATACATATATTTTAGAATGTGTAAGTCAGATTTCTTGGGGAATTAGTAGGAAACTTGAATTCTTTTGGGACAAAATTATGGGGTTCAAATTTAGTCTTCCCCATCATGCTTGTTATCTGTAACGAGATTTTTACATAAGGGCAAATAATTCATAACTCTTCCAAAAGCCAACAGAGTTAAAAAATGTCAAAAACTTTGTAAATTTAAAGCCCGTTTTCTGGTTTACTGTGACGTCATAAAAAATGGACTACTGATTAAAAAGGTTGATGCATCATTGGTGGGCCAGATAAATTGAAGCCCTGGGCCATGTGCGGCTGGCGGGCTGTAGTTTGCCGACCCCAGGTGTACATTGTGTATCATTCTCTTACCAAATGTTGATCTTTGCAAGTAATAAAAGTGTGATATACATATTTTTCTATTTATTTTTTTGAACAGTGCTTTATGTAATCTAAGTGTGTTGAAATTACATCCCAGCCATACTCTTTCACGGCATCTGTTTTGTACAGCAATATTGCATTATATTTATTCATGAGATAAGAAAAATATTTATGGCAACTTACATGTTGTAGGGCATCTTTTGGTAAGATCCATGCATGTACCTGCTGTTCTGTTGAAGAAATGTTCCAGGTTATGGGAATCAGCTTGGGATTTGTATTCAGGAGGTACCCATTTAATGGTTAGCCAGGATACTAACTATTCTGACAGAGATGTGTGGTTTACATCAGTTCCACCAAATGATTGCAGGTATTGTTCCTTGACCACCACCACCTCCTTATTACATCCATTCAACATTATTCCCCATCATCCTATCATCCAAAGCAATAAAGTTTGAGTTAGGCTGATCAACCTTAACTAAATTAACAAATTGGTACAACATTCCTGGTCAGTGTCATACATTATTTTTATTGTATGTTGCTTGGGATTGGAGTAGTCAGGTAGATTTGTAAGTTTCACCAAGTGAACTGCTGCACCATAGTGATTTTAGTGTCCATATGTTTTGCTTACGAATCGAATGCCCTTGCACATTCTTACCAGTGCAGAATTTGAAGCTCTCAATAGTGGTGCTGATGAATACTGATGTCATGTTGATGGTAAATTGTTGCTAACTTCTTGGAGGAGTGTAGTTCCTCCACCTTCAGGGCCAGTCAGACTGGCTGACTTTGAAGATGGAGGCACTAAACACATGCCTTTGCAGTGAGAAGCTGGTGTCTTACTTTTGAAGCTGTTAAAGTTTACAAAAATTTTTCATGTACCTTGGTTTGTGGTATTTGAAATTATTAAGTTTATTATCTGGGATGCAAAGCCATGTAGTTTGTTAGTAGGTATCATAATGTAGTGGGAACCTTTTGTTTCCATTCTCAGACCCTGTACCACAGAGATGGAAATATGGTACTTTTCTACCGAACTACCAAGCTTTGCATCTCAGAAGACTGTGATATTAAGGGTCTTTGATATGAGAACCTCATGTCACAACTTGTAATTAGTTCTGCAAGTAGACTAAATTATTTAGGGGCAGAATTCAATGAAGCTTTGTTACAGTATAACTGGTGACTGAATCATTGCTATTTTACAGGAACGATGTCATGGGGTGTTGATCAAGCAGCACGAAATCAAGCACATGACGGTTTTAAGCTGTGTGCTGAAGCATTCCTGGAAGAGGAATCCAAGCATATAGTGGATGTTGACCAGAAGTACGAGCCACCAGAACCTTCAGTCACTGACACCATATATCGACAACCAAGCCCCGTAGTTACTCATAAAGCGCGTGGTGGAAAACCAAACACTCGGAAACAGTCACTGTACTGTCGCAAGACATCCCAGTTTACATGTCCCTATTGCCCTTACCAAACAAAACAAAGGTGGAATGTGTTGAAGCATATAAAACTGAAGCATCAGAAAACATCTAGTGAAGCTTCTAATTGTAAGTTCTGATCATGTGTTTTGTTGGCTGAAGCTAAAATTAAGCTTTTATGTCTCTTGTTGTTGGTGAATAACTCAACTTTTGTAAGTGATTTTTATTTTCAGTTTTGTGTTTGTGTACAGTGACTCTTGAACAGTAAGGGACACTCTCAGGATGTCAGAATGCTACCAACTTAAAATAATTAAACATAAAAGGCCTTGCTTTTGTCAAAGTTCAGAAGGAAGAATATTGATTCCAGGTTCAGAATCTAATTTTGTTACAGTTGAAGAAATAGCTATTTGTTGTGACAGTGAATGAAGAAATCTAATGATTAATACTGCCACCCCCCCCCCCCCCCCCCCCCCAAAACACCCATAAATATTTATGGTTCGTAAGGTTGTATATTTTTTTTTTTTTAGTTTCAAAAAAAAAAAACAAAGATTGAAATAAAAAAAAAATTATTTTTTTTTTTTTTTTTTTTTT
>Ga0131853_10004277_pt1 | contig 25581 bp, 21 predicted proteins | sample TergutLab28metaG_FD_92764 | JGI IMG/M metagenome (GOLD analysis project Ga0131853, IMG submission 92764) | Labiotermes labralis P1 segment gut microbial communities from Petit-Saut dam, French Guiana - Lab288 P1 (version 2) (version 2) | ecosystem: Host-associated > Arthropoda: Insects >... | reverse complement strand
TGTTGAAAGACATGCAAAACTTAAACTATAATTTGTTTGTAATATGCCGATATGGCTCAATTGGCAGAGCAGCTGACTTGTAATCAGCAGGTTTTCGGTTCGAGTCCGAATATCGGCTTTAGTACTTAATGAAATAAATAAACACACAGAAAAGAGAGGTGTATCTATGAAGCAGAGATTACAAGGGGTACTGATTGGTTTCATCGCATCAGTCTTGCTTTGGTGTTAATGTTGTTTTTGATGGTATTTCCCAAAATTTACCTGACAATATGCAGCCATTTATATCCGAAGGAAGAACCTTCATGCCAGTTAGAGCTATTGCCGATATACTTGGAGTAGAAGCAGATTGGGATGGCTCTACTTCCACCGTGTATTTAACAAGCAACAACACTGCTTCGCCAGCAAATGCCGAGCCTGCAACCACCAGCCAAGAGACAACATCCACAACCACAACCAGAACTTTTTCAGGAAGCGGCGACGATGTTATTACATTAACCCCTTTTGATGGCACTTATGTCTTCAGAATTAGCGGCAATGAAGCAGACCGCCATTTTTCTGTATGGGCAAGAGGAGATAGAAATTCTCTTTTAGTCAACACTTCTTCACCATATACAGGCATCACATACAACCAACACCAAAACACGCAAATATTAGAAATAACAGCAGTTGGAGACTGGACGATAGAACAACTTCCAATTAGCAGTATGCGCTCCATTTCCACAGGACAAACCATCACAGGCACAGGAGATGAGGTTCTGCGAATCGCTTCGCAAGGCGAATCTGCCGTAATCGAAGGCAATAACGCAGAAAGACATTTTTCAGTCTGGGCTCGCGGAAATCGTAATAACCTTCTGGTTAATACATCTAACGAATATTCAGGACGTGTCCTACTTCGAGATACATATACCCTTCTGGAAATATCAGCAGTTGGAGATTGGTCAATTACATTTGAGTAAATCTATCTTTTTTCCCTTAATCCTCCCTTCTAAATAAGGGAGGATTTTTGTTTTAGGCTCCTACCCTAACCACTTTATTCCAAGTCCTTAACCATAGTAACCACATGCATATCAGCACCTTTATAAACAAAGCCTTTTGCCTTGTAAAACCCTTCGGCTTCCTCATACCATACAGCAAAACGGGTGTATATCTTATCTGCACCCTGCTCTCTTGCATAATTTTCTAAATGCGCAAGCAGCCTGCTGCCAACTCCGGTTCTTTTACACTCAGGCTTTATAAAAAATCTTTGCAGACGCACCTCCCTGTCGTTAAGAGTTTTTATACCCAACATCCCCACAACCCTGTCGTCACTGTCAAGGGCCAGCCAAAATTTATCCCCTTTATCAAAATAATGAGCGTTGATATTTAACATATCATCTTTAAGACTGGGGATACGGTAAGCTTCAGGAGCATGTTTTCCTATAACATCCTTTGCAGACAGATAGCAAAATAACATATCATCTCTGTATTGTTCTGAATACTCCACTATGTTTATTTCCATAATCCTACCTCAATTCTATAATAGTTATTCCGCTGTCACCCTCTCCAAACTCCCCAATGCGAAAGTTTTTTATATGAGGATGCCCTTTTAAATGTTTTTGCACCGCAGCCCGCAATGCGCCCGTGCCTTTGCCGTGTATAATCTCTGCTTTGCCAAGACCGGATAAATACGCATCATCCAAATATTTGTTCAGCTTCTCTAAAGCTTCTTCCACCATTTGTCCCCGCAAATCTATACGTGATGATATATTTAGGCTTTTGCTGCTTTTTACTGATGAAGTCTGTGCAACTACAGGCGTTTTCACTTCTGTTTTTCGTCCATTGCCGCTCAGGGACAAATCAGATATTTTCACTTTTGTTTCCATAAGACCCATGCTGACTCTAACTTCATTGCCCTTTACATCAATTACCGTCGCAAGCTGCCCAAAGCTGTTAATATATACTGCATCACCTGCTTCTAATGGTCTGTCTATGGGCCTTACAGCGGCTTTTATATTCACTTTTTCAGCCAAGCCTTCATCAAGGTCAGCCAAAGATTCTGCCAGCTTCTTCCTTAAAGCCTCCGCTTCTTTAAAATCTATGCCTTCTTGATATAGCTTCTGCATTTGCTTTACAATTTCGTCGGCCTCTTTTTTGGCATTTGCCACAAGAACTTTGGCCTCTTTTTTGGCGTCCTCCATAACTTTTTCACGGCTCTTTTCAATACGCCCTTTTTGTTTAGCCAACTCTTCTTTAAGCCTTTCAGCTTCTTTGCGATACTGGGCCGCCCGTTCTTCTTCAATTTCTACCTGCTTTTTTGATATTTCCAAATCAGTTATCACATCTTCAAAGCGTATGTTTTCACTGGTTAAGACCTCTTTGGCAGATTCAATGATAACATCAGACAGTCCCAAACGGCGTGAAATAGCAAAAGCATTAGATTTGCCCGGTACGCCGATAAGTAATCGATATGTGGGGCGCAGAGTTTCTACATCAAATTCCACTGCCGCATTTTCCACCATTTCTGTTGAAAGAGCAAAGATTTTAAGTTCGCTGTAGTGGGTAGTTACGGCACATCTTATTCCCCTGTCCATCAAATATCTTATAATAGAAATTGCCAAAGCAGCCCCTTCTGTGGGGTCTGTGCCTGCGCCCAATTCATCAAACAACACAAGTGAGTTAAATGTAATGTCGGATAAAATAGAAACAATATTGGTCATATGTCCCGAAAATGTAGATAAACTTTGCTCTATGCTCTGCTCGTCACCAATATCGGCAAATACATTGTCAAATACAGCCAAGCAAGAACCGCTTGACGCCGGTATAAACAAACCGGCAGCCCCCATCAAGGTAAAAAGCCCAAGGGTCTTTAAAGCAACTGTTTTGCCGCCGGTGTTTGGGCCGGTGATTAACAGTGTTGTAAAAGCTTCACCCAAATATATATCGGTTGGAACTACTTTTTCCACAACAAGCAAAGGATGTCTTCCTTTTTTAATGTTGATAATTCCCTCGTTATTAAATTCCGGATAAGTAGCGTTTTGGTCCAGAGCCAGCCTTGCTTTAGCAAATATAAAGTCTAAATATGTCAGCGTTTCAAGATTTTCCGATAACACGCCGGAATGTTCTGCCACATCATTAGAGAGCATAACCAAAATTCTTTCTATTTCCTCTTTTTCTTCTACTTCAAGCTGCTTTATTTTATTATTTAACTCCACAACGCTCATAGGCTCAATAAACACCGTTGCACCGCTGCCCGACATATCATGTATCATGCCGGGGAAGCTTGTCCTGTATTCTTGTTTTATTGGCACACAAAAACGGCCACTTCTAATGGTTATAACATTGTCTTGAAGCATATTGCGATATGCAGCCGAATGGATTATCGCATTTAAGGCATCATTAATGCGCCCGGAAGATGTCTTTATGCCGCGGCGTATTTCCGACAAGCGGGCCGTAGCATCATCCGCCACCTCACGCTCGTTAACAATACATCTGGTTATTTTGCTTTCTAGCTCTGTTGGAACAAAGATGCGTTCAAAGGCGGGGTCAACAATTTTAAGATATTCCCGCCTTTCTACGCTTCGTGCATAAGACACCACTTTGCGGCAGACATAAATAAATTCTCCGATATGGTACAGCTCTTGTATGTTGAGTGTACCTCCCATTGCCACACGAGCCATTTGTGACGTTATATCCTTTATACCGCCCAAAGGAAGCGACCCTGCTTTCATAGAAAACTCAAGCGCTTCTTTTGTTTCGTCCAAAGATTTTGTTATGCCATCCAAATTAGTTTGCGGTGCAAGATTGCGACAAGCACCCTTACCCTTTTCTGATATAGCAGCTTCTGCCAGTTTTGATATTATTTTATCATATTCTAATACTCTTAATGACCTCTGGTTCATATCTTCCTCCGAATTAACTTTTGCTTGCATTACATATACAGTTATGTTAAGATATTTTTATTAAGTTTTATTGAGGTGGTACTATGATTAGCCCACAGGCTATACAGCAGCAAATTCAAGCACGTATAGATGCATCAATAAATAGACATTTTAATCGTCCAAGCGTTAATGCGATAAATGGCGTAAATAATGCCGATATAAGCTCAAACACGGGACAAGCCGGTGTTGTTTCCAACGCTGCTCAAACTCCTGTTAGTTTTCAGGAATTTTTGGCAGGCTTTGCTTCCCTTGGCGGCAGTAATCCGGATATCAACCCCATAATTGACAGAGCCATATCCGATGCTTCTATTGCACATGGCATTGACGCCAATCTTATAAGAGCTGTTATTCGTGCAGAATCTTCTTATAATCCCTTTGCCGTGTCCAGCGCAGGGGCTATGGGCCTAATGCAGCTTATGCCAGGCACAGCCAGGTCTTTGGGTGTTACAGACCCTTTTGACATTTGGCAGAATGTCAATGCAGGAACAGAATATCTAAGCAGGATGCTTAACCGTTTTAACGGCGATATAGAATTGGCTTTGGCCGCTTATAACGCAGGTGCAGGTGCTGTGGAGCGTCATGGAGGCATACCGCCGTTTGCAGAAACCCAGACATATGTTCCAAGAGTGTTGGATTTTAGGGAACAGTATATACTTAGTCAATATCAGCAGCATACACGATTGCATAATTGATTTATATAATAACTATATCTTGCGGGCGGCCATAGACCGCCCTTTCGTATGTTAAACGATATTTTGAAGATATGCTTCTTGATTCACTATGCCTTTTGATGTCTGGAAATGTTAAGCAGCATGCCCATAGCCGTCATCATAACCGCAATAGACGTGCCGCCATAACTGATGAAAGGCAGCGGTATGCCGGTATTTGGAATAGTATTGGTTACAACACCAACATTTATGATTACTTGCACGGAAATCATAGTAACTATGCCCGCAGCAACAAGACAGCCCAAAATATTGCGGCTGTATATAGCCGCCCTTGAGCCGCGCCATACCAATATGCCAAAAAGCAAAAGCACAAACATTGCGCCAAAAAGCCCCAATTCTTCAACTATAATGGCAAAGATAAAGTCGTTTTGCGCTTCAGGCAAATAATATAATTTTTGGTTGGAATTACCTAAGCCAAGACCAAATAAACCGCCTGAAGCTACAGCGTAAAGCGACTGTACAGTCTGAAAACCAATGCCTGTAGGGCTTGAAAAAGGGTCAAGCCAACCGGATATAAAGCGCGCGCCCCTAAAGCCGCCCCTTATATAGTCAATCCAAAGCGCAAGAGCGCCGGCTCCTGCTCCGGAAGCCGCAAGAACAATAAAACGCCAAAAATGCGGGCTTGCCAGGAACACCATCACAAAGCCTATCGCGCCCAAAATTATCACGGTAGAAAGTCCGCCCGCCCAAAAAACAAGTCCTATAGGCAGTGAAAGAATGGCAAGACAGCCAAGCAGGCCGCGAAAATTATTTGCACGGTTGATGTCTTTGCTTATATAGGCCGCCATCATCAATATAACAGCTACTTTAGCAAGTTCTGAAGGTTGAAAATTAACAGGCCCCCAAGCAATCCAGCGGCGCGCACCATTTATTTCTTCTCCGAAGAGCGCCACATACAACAAAAGAGTATTGGAGATTATGTAAAAGGGAGTTGAAACCGAAACAAGCATACGCATTGCATTAAAATGCTTGTTTGTGAAAGGTATTTTGGTTCGTTTGCCCGCCATTATCACCATGCCTACAAGGCCAAGCGCTGCGCCTACTGCTTGCATGCGAAAAAAGTGATACCATGTACCGCCGCTGTTTATAGAGGCATAATAACTGGCCGAAAGCACCATTACCAATCCAAAGGCTACCAAAATCATTGTAGCTATGAAGATGATATGGTCATATTCGGTTATGACAACACGGCTTTCTGCGCGGCTGTCGTGCGCAGTGCGATTTTCTTTTGTGCGCCTTTTTTGTACAGCCGCTTCCCTTCTTCCCGGGAAACGGGTTATATTTCCTCTTCTATCGCTGTAATTGGACATGTAATCACCTCATTAATGACGATAAAGTGCCATCTAAACGCTAAATCGTCAGTTTAAAACTTATGATTAATTCCCGCTTGCTTCATAATTTCGTTGGCAATATGACGGGATTTAATTTTACCATCAACAGGTAAGCAGTTTAGTATTTGCATTTAACTCAAGTATCTCAGGCGCAACTACTTTTATTTTCAATTAGAGCATCAAAAGAATTACTCTCTACTAAACTTCCGCTACAAGCTCTTTAAAAACACGCCCTCTTTGCTCGTAATCATCAAACATATCAAATGACGCACAGGCCGGCGAAAGCAAGATGCAGTCCCCTTCCTCTGCTGAGGCGAAAGCAAGATTTACAGCCTCTTTCATGGTCAAAACTTTCTTAAAGGCAGTAAAATTATATTTTCGGCAGGTTTCTTCCAGCTTATCTCCGGCTTCACCAATAATTATAAAACTTTTTACTTTACCTTCAAATCCCGCAATCCATTCTCCATAATCCAGGCCCTTATCCTGACCGCCTCCAATAAGTATAACCGGGCGGTTTACAGCATTTAGTCCCATGATAGCACTGTCCACATTTGTAGCCTTGGAGTCGTTATAAAAAGTGATACCGTTAAATTCCCGAACAAATTCCATACGATGCTCAACAGATTTAAAGTCTTTAACAGAATGGGCAATAATATCTATAGGTACGCCTGCACATACGGCCATAGCAACGGCTGCCAATACATTTTCAAGATTATGGCTTCCTGGTATAGGCAGTTCATCCAGCGCAATAACCGATTCGTTATACTTGCCGAGCTTAACCCAAACAAAATTATCTTTAACAAATACCCCTTCATCCAAAACTTTTCTGCTGAAAAATATAACTTTGGCCTTTGTTTTGTCCGCCATCTTGAAGGTATATTCATTATCATAATTTAAAATACAAAAATCATCAGCTTTTTGATTTTCAAAAATCCTTTCCTTTGCCGCCACATATCCTTCCATTGTCTTATGGCGGTTAAGATGGTCGGGTGTCATATTTAAGACAGCAGATATCTTTGGACGAAAACTTTTAATTGTTTCTAATTGAAAACTAGAAATTTCCGCAACTATATATGCATTGTCCGATATGCTGTCGGCTACACCGCAAAAAGCTATGCCAATATTGCCTGCAACTTGAGAAGCGGGAACAAATCTTTTCATGATTTCCCCTAAGATGGTTGTAGTTGTGGTTTTTCCGTTAGTACCTGTAATGGCCAGTATCGGTGCGGTGCATACGCTTGATGCCAGCTCAATTTCACCGATTACATTAACCCCTGTACTTTTGGCCAGGTGAACAAACGGTAAGTCTGCCGATATACCTGGGCTGATTACTATTATATCAAAATCTTTCACAATTTCATCGGGATTTCGGCCAAAATATGTAGAGATATTATTATTTTCTAATAAATCCCTTTCCACAACCGGCTCTTCTTTTAAATCCTGCAATGTCACTTGCGCACCATGACGCAAAAGCAGCCGAGCGGCGGCAGAACCTGACTTTCCCATTCCGCAGACAAGCACCCGTTTATGTTTATATTTCATAATTTTAACCTCTAATTTCTAAATTTCTAATTTCTTTAAAACATTCCGCTGATAGACAAAAATCCAATAAGGCAAAGAATTGCCGTAGCTATATAAAAAACGGTTACAACTTTACTCTCCGGCCATCCCATTTCTTCAAAATGATGATGAAGCGGTGCCATTTTAAAGAAACGCTTGCCGCCGGTTTTTTTGAAATACAACACTTGTATAACGCTGGAAAGTACTTCTGCCAAATACACAAAACCCACTATCACAATAAATAACGGCATTTGTAAAATAATTGCACATCCTGCAATAAGTCCGCCAAGCGCAAGCGACCCTGTATCTCCCATAAAAACTCTGGCAGGATATGAATTAAATAATAAGAATCCCAGCAATGCCCCTGCTGCCGCTGCCAATGTATAAACCATAGGGCTTTCTAATGCAAAAGCCGCATAAAGGAAAAACAAAGATACCAGCAGTGTCACTCCGGAAGCCAGGCCGTCACATCCATCCGTGTAATTTGTACCATTGGCAGTACCCATTGCCACAATCATAGTAAAGACAGGAGAAAACCAAGACAGGTCAACATATAAGCCTTGAGTAAAAGGTATATAGATAATCGTTGTTATATCATTAATATGCAGTAATATTACAAAAAGCAAGGATGCAATTGCTTGCAGAGAGAATTTCTGCCAAGCCCGCAGTCCAAGCGACCTTTTTTTAACAATTTTTATATAATCGTCCAAAAAACCTATAAACCCAAAGGAAAGCATCAAATACATTACCAACTGCCACTGCAAATTAAATCCGGAAAAGATTGCACTTGCTATTGCAACAGCCGCAATAATTACTATGCCGCCCATTGAAGGAACACCGGCTTTTTTCAGATGCGTTTTCGGTCCGTCGCTGCGCACATTCTGTCCAAATTTCAGCCGCCTTAATATAGGTATCGCAATGGGCCCAAGAACAATGGAAACTGCAAAACTTATTAGAGCTGTCATTACAGCTATGTTAAAACTTGGTGCTGAATACATTTTTCACCATCCAATACTTTATATTAATTATTAACTACATGTCATTTACTAAAAAACTAACAATCTCTTCAAATCTCATACCTCTTGAAGCTTTCACCAAAATGGTATCTCCCGGTTTTACAATACGGGGTATATGTTCCAAGCATGCAGCTTTATTATCAAAAAATATAATCTGGCTGTTAGATGAGCCTGCTCTGTATTGAGAATAAGCCCCTTCGTATGTAGCTTCACTATGTTCTCCCACGCATATAATGGTATCTACGCATAGGCGAGCCGCTTCTACACCTACCTCAAAATGCATGTCATACGAATTTTCTCCAAGTTCCAGCATATCTCCCAAAATGGCTATAGTATTGCCCTCGGCTTGATTAAGCACCTCCAGCGCAGCTTTTACAGAATCCGGGCTGGCATTATAGCAGTCGTCGATGACTCTCATGCCGCCGTCTGTCTCAATAATATTCATACGCATGCCTGAAGGCTTGAATTTCTTAATTCCCTCGGCTATTGCGACAGCGCTAAGCCCAAGCTCTTCTCCAATAGCCACCGCCACAAGCGAATTCATTATCATATGCTTGCCGGGCGAAGGCACATATACCGCAAGCTCTTCGCCGTTTTTAAGCTCAGTTACATATCGTGAGCTGTACAGGTCAGAAGCATTTTCGCTTATAGGGCGATAGCTGTTTCGCACGCCGTATCCGTAAAATACAAAGTTTTTACGGTCTCTGTAGCGAATTAAAAAATCATCGTCACCATTCAAAAAAACTTTGCCGTCTTTTTTCATAAAATCTAAAATCTCGCTTTTTGCCTTAAAAATTTCTTCTTGACTTCCCAAATTTTCAATATGCGCAACACCTATATTTGTTATAATGGCATAATCAGGGCGCGCAACTCTTGAAAGGCGGTGAATTTCCCATCTGTGGTTCATGCCCATTTCAAGCACCGCAACCTCGGTATTTTCGTCAAAGTTAAATATTGTAATCGGCAGACCGATTTCATTGTTGAAATTACCTATGGTTTTTACCACATTATATTTTTCCGAAAGCACAGAAGCAATCATGTCTTTAGTGGAAGTTTTTCCGTTTGAGCCCGTTATACCTATAACTTTTACGTCAAAAAGAGAGCGGTAGTACTCAGCCAAATCCATTAAGGCCTTGGAAGTGTCCTCAACCATTATGGCGTCCACAAAAGTTTCTTTTTCACTAAACACACAGACTGCTCCGCATTTTACAGCTTCATGCAGAAAGTCGTGACCATCACGTTTAGCACCTTTCATAGGTATAAACAATTTGCCTTCCATCGATTCTCTTGTATCAAAGGACACGCCGGTTATAATGCCGTCTCCTATATCCGAACGGTTTAATGTGCCGCCCACGGCCTTTGCAACTTCATCAATTCTCAATGGTTTCATCACTTGTCCTCCGAACTATTATGGCTAAATATCTATATTATCAAAGACTTCTCTTACATCAATTACCAAATCATCAAAAATGCTGGTTTTAAACTCATATGTTAAGAAGTCCAGTTCATCTTTGGTCATTTCCGCTATATCCTCATCTTCATAAAGAATATATACATTGTTAAGCACAAACCTTCCATCTGCAAGCCAATATACTTCAATTTCCTTGCGCTTTGTATCCACAAGCCAATATTCTTTAACGCCGCATTTTTCATATATATTTTTCTTATGGGTTTTATCCCTTTTTGATGTTCTGGCCGAAAGAATTTCAACAACCAAGTCCGGTGCGCCAAAAATACCCTTTTCTTTGATGATATCTTTGTCGCATACAACCATAAAATCCGGAACAAAGTGGTCTTCTTTGGTTAAATATACATCCATGCCATCAAAGAAAGCTTGACAAGTTTTGCCGAACAAATGGCGGTCAAATATCCTAAAGAGATTTCTGCATACAGAATAATGCATAAAGTTAGGGTGCGGAGCTATATACCAAATGCCGCCGATATACTCCTTTTTCGGCTCATCTTTATGACCATTTTGATATTCATAAGATAAATTTATCATAGCTTACCCTCCAAAAATTACAATCCAAGAGCCTCCCTTGCCACTTCTGCATCATCAAAATGTTCACGCCGTCTATTTTCAAATTCTTGGTAGTTTTCGTGACCCTTTCCTGCAATTATAATGCAGTCTTCATCACGAGCCAGCCGTATTGCGGCAACTATGGCTTCTTTGCGGTCCGTAATTTTTTCATATGGGCATTTTGTTGTAATAATGCCTTCTTCAACCATGTCTATAATGGCGTCCGGGTCCTCATTTCTGGGATTATCACTGGTTATTATGCAATAATCAGATAATCTGCCCGCAATCTCTCCCATAATTGGCCGCTTGGCGGCATCTCTGTCGCCGCCGCATCCAAACACTGTTATTATTCGCTTTTCTGTAAACTCCCTACAGGATGTGATGATATTGGTAAGGCCGTCAGGGGAGTGAGCATAGTCTACAATAACAGTGAAGCCGTGATAATTGGGTATGCTTTGTATACGACCGCTTACGCCGGAAGCTTCCGCAAGTGCCTGCACCACTTGAGAAACAGGAAGGCCAAGCTCTCTTGCTGCCGCATAGGCGCAAAGAGTGTTGTATATAGTAAATTTTCCGGGTATATTTACCTCAACTACATCATTTTCAATTATATAAGACACTTTGTTGCGGCCCATAACCACATCACCTGCAAAGTAATCCGCATCAGGGGCAAGGCCGTATGTTATCATGGGAATTTTAGCATATTTAAGCAAGAAATCCCTGGTAGAATCATCAAAATTAATAATGCCTTTTTCGCAGAGGTCAAACAATTTTGCCTTGGCCGCTCTATAATTTTCCATTGTTCCGTGGAAGTCCAAATGGTCTTGGCTTAAATTGGTAAAAAGTCCCAAATCAAAGCGCAGAGCAGAAACTTTATGCAGAGCCAATGCATGAGATGTTACTTCCATAGCCACATATTCTACATTTTCCTTTGCCATTGCATCAAGCATATGGTATAATTCCACTGTATCAGGCGTTGTTGATGTGGCATAGGGAATATCCAAAATCTCTCCGTTTATGCGCGCCCCCATAGTACCTATTGCCCCAACTTTTTTCCCGCATTTTTGCAGAACTTCTTCAATGAAATTTACGGTGGTAGTTTTGCCGTTGGTGCCTGTGACACCAATAAGCTTCATTTTAGATGAGGGGTCACCAAAGAACCGTTTGCATATGAAAGCCATAGCCAGACGTGTGTCGGCAACACCGATTCTTGGTGCGCCTACATCCCCCATTCCTCTTTTGCCTTTTTTATGAACAACAGCAACAGCCCCATTTTTTACGGCTTCTGCAGCAAAGCTGTGTCCGTCTACATGCAGGCCCTCTATACATACATATAAATCACCTTTGCGAATATTGCGGGAATCTATGCAAATCCCCGAAACTTCTATGTTTCCGGTTTCCAAGACAAATTTTGCATTTTCAAATATGTCGGCTAGCCTCATGTGACCTCCTGTTATTAAATAAGCAATGTTCCAGAGTCTATTTTACTATATTTTCTATTAATTTGCAAGCAGAAAAAAGGAACTGCCATCATCTTCTCGCAGGGGCGGTCTGCGGCCGCCCCTGCGAAGCCGCAAATTAAAACTAATTAAGCATCGGAAGAGTCAACAGTATAAATAATTACCCTGCTTCCTTGATTTATAATTTCCCCGGCCAACGGAAACTGTCCGGTTATACTTCCTCCCGACCCAAAAATCTCCGCAACAAGACCCAGTGTGCGCAAGGTATTGTTTGCATCCGCAAGGCTTAATCCGGAAACATCCGGCACCTCCACTTGCCCCACACCATCCATAGCCAACTCTTCTTCATTAAAAATAGGCTCAATGCCCAAATAAGGCAAAATGCTGGCTAACATCTCTCTCATAACAGGCCCCGCAACCTGTCCGCCGTAATATGCGCCTTTAGGCTCATCAATAAGCACCAAAGCTATAATTTCAGGATTTTCAGCGGGAGCGAAAGTCATAAAAGAGGCTATATATCTCCCGCTTCCTCTGGGCAGCTTTTGGCTTGTTGCAGTTTTGCCGCCTATACGATAACCCGGAATATATGTACGATTGCCGGTACCCACATATACCACACTCTCCAAAACCTCTTTCATAATCTGCGATGTGCCGGGGCTCATTATCCTTTTGCCCTGCTCATGAAAAAATTCCTGAACCAAATTGCCGTCATTATCAATAATTTTCATGCCTACATGCGGAGTAATCAAATATCCGCCATTTACTGTGGCTGCGCCTGCTCTAAGTAATTGCAGGGGAGTAATTTGAAAACTTTGACCAAAGGACATTGTGGCCAGCTCTACCGGGCCTATATTATCCAAAGCAAACATAATGCCAACCGCTTCGCCCGGTAAATCTACTCCTGTTCTCTGCGAAAATCCAAAAAGATTCATATATTTATAAAAAACTTCGGCGCCAAGCCTCTCGGCTATGTCCATAAACACCGGATTGCATGAATTTATAACACCTGCTGTAAAATTGAGGCTGCCGTGACTTCTGGGGTGACGCCAGCATCTTATTTGACGTCCGCCCACGATTTTAAATCCGCTGCAATGAAACATGCTGTCTACAGTGATTACCCCTTCTTCAAGCCCCGCCGCCGATGTTACTATTTTGAAGGTGCTTCCCGGCTCGTATGTGTCATTTATGGTAAAGTTTCGCCACATTTGATTTAAATGATTCATTTGCTCTTCCATTGTTATGCTGTCCCAGATTTCCTGCAAGGCAGGGCTGTTGATTTCAAAGGGTGCATTTAAATCAAAGGTAGGCTCATTTGCCATTGCTAAAATTTCGCCCGTTTGGGGATTCATCACTATGATAGCCCCTCTTATCGCCGATTTAGCCTCAACAGCTCTGGATATAGTCTGTTCCGCAAACTGCTGCACCACAGCATCAAGAGTAGTAACCAAATTATGTCCGTCTATAGGCGCTATACGTATGGTTTCACTATCAATAAATTCTCTTCCTCTGGCGTCGGTTTCTGTAAGGATTTTCCCTTGTTCACCGGCCAAATAGCTGTCAAAGCGGGATTCAAGCCCTATAATTCCTTGATTGTCAATCCCTACAAATCCTATCACTTGCGCAGCCAATGTAGAGAACGGATATACCCTGGCCACATCTTCATCAATTATAATACCGGGTATGCGCATCTGGCGGAGGCGTTCTGCAATCTCTGTGTCCACATGGCTTTTTATTCTTTCCAGCGCAACCCTGCGATTGACTTTTTCAAAGACATAATCATAATCTAAATCCAATAAATCAGACAAAGTTTGCGCTACAAACGCCGCATCCTCTATCTGCGCTCTAATTACACTGACAGTAGCCACCGTTTCTGTCATAGCCAGCCCAACCATATTTCTGTCATAAATATTTCCCCGATTCGGCCTTATCAGCCTGTCTCTTGTCTGCTGCTCATATGCTCTTGCTTGCAGCATTTCTCCATCTATTATCTGTATGTAAAAAACTCTAAGTACAAAAAATCCAAGGGCTATTAATACCGCAAACATAAATAACATCAGCTTGCGCTTCATTCCTAATGTGGTCATACTTCCTCCTAAGGCCTTTTTCTATGTCTATGCAGGGCTTGTAAGAAAATGACGGCAAGTCTAAGAACCTGTTTACTATCTAATCTGAACCAATTTTTAAGCGTCCCCGGGTTGCAGCGGCAGCTGTTTTTCAGTGATTTTTAAGAAAAACAGCGAGAGCGTTAAGTGTAGCCCGACAACTGTTCGTTCTTTGCACAATCCAAAGGGTATAACCCGACGATTGTGCGTTCTTTGCACAATCCAAAGGGCGTGAAAAATTTGTATGAAGATATATAGTAAGCAGGTTCTAAAAGGGGGCGGCAAACGCCGCCCCCTAATCCCTATCCAAATATAAACTATAATCTAAAAAACCTTAAATACACAAACTCGAAAACAAGTCCGGCGCCAAACCATGCAGGCGCATAATCCAGCCGTATAACGCCTTGCACGCTGTATTTTGATGCCGAATAATCCCAAGGGCAAATTTTTGCGCTTTTCATAGCCATGCCGGCGATATATTCCACAATAAAAATGCAAAGCATATAAATTAATCCCCTAAAAAACATCGGCAAAGGGATTATAAATTCTATCATGGGAGCAAAAAGGGCGGCAGAGCCATAAATAAAAAACATCCATATAGATGTGGTGGAGGTTGCCAAAAAATTCTTCTTTAAAAGCGACCCAATGCCCGTCCACAAAACCTCCATGCTCCATCCAATTATACCGTATACAACAAATCTTATAATCATACAAATATTATCTTCAATTTTTCGCAAAAAATGACTTAATAGATATGTAAATATATTGCTTAGGGTGAACAACAGCTTCGTTCTATTTGAGCAAAGCTTACATATAATTAATTTAACCAAGGGAGTGTGAAGTACTATGCCGAAAAAACCGCATGCAAACAGGGTTAATGGGTCAAGCAAGCGCATGTTTTACCTTAAAAGTCTGTCTGCCGGTCTGGTGATTTCCATTTTTTTATTATTTGCAGCCTCTTTTTTTAATGATATAGTATCCGGCGAGCTTTTTTTGCACGATGCACTGCCGCATTATATGCGCAGTACACAAAGCGTACAGAATGAGTTTTTTTCAGATACAAGCGTTCTTAGGTCAACCGAATTGATAGCGGCATATCAATCTTCGCAGCCGGAAGCAAGCGAAGAGCATGAAGAACATGGAAATGAAGCCGCTTCTGTTACGGTTGCCGCAAATGTTGTGGTGACAATGGGCGAAGAGGAAAACGAGCCTGCGCCGCCGTTAATAATTGGATTGAATGACGTCATAATAGACTATGGCACGACAGAATATGAATCCGTACAAACCGTTTATGATTCAAGAATAACAGTAACTCCGAACTTGGAAGCCCTTCGCAACCCCGATACACTGCGCAACACCATGTACATTGTAGAACCACGCACAGTTTTTGTGCCCGAATTGTTTGATGTAGACAGATTTATTGCAGCCGATAAGCGGGTAAATCCGCAAAGTTTGGCTAATGGTGACCCAGTGGTGCTTATATTCCACACTCACTCAACAGAATTTTTTATAGATTCCGATAGAAACAATAAATTTACCGGCATTGTGGGTGTTGGAGGATATTTGGCAAATCTCCTTACAAATATGGGCATACCTACAATACACTTGCCTCAGCGTTTTGACTTTATTGACGGACACTCGCATATATTGGGTGCATATGAGCGTCAAGAGCCATATATAAGGCATATTTTAGAAATGCATCCAACCATAGAAGTTGTAATTGACCTTCACAGAGACGGTCTTCCGGAAGGATTCGGCAAACTGCTTACTTATATAGATAATCGTCCCACTGCGCAAATTATGTTTTTTAACGGCCTCTCCACGCTTAATGACAATGGCAGACCATTGCCGATTGCAACATTGTATAATCCATACCTGCGGGATAATCTGGCCTTTTCTTTCCAAATGCAATTAATGGCAAATGAGATGTTTGATAATTTCACCCGCAGAATATTCTTGCATGCGTTTAGGTATAGCCTGCATTTCAGGCCAAAGTCACTGCTTATAGAAGTGGGCTCTCAGTATAATACTTTCCAGGAAGCCATAAACGCCATGTATCCTTTGGCAGAGGTGCTTAGCAATGTGATAAGATAAGGGGTATTATTCATCCAACGCACTGCCGCCTGATATAATAATATCTAAATAACCAAAATCTTGTAGTAGGGGCGGCTTGTAGCCGCCCGCTATACGCAATAGATATACTTGGTCTATACGCAAAGTTCGGGCGGCTGCAAGCCGCCCCTACGAAGTAACGCTTAGTTTTCTTCCGCATCATCTAAAGTCACAGAACATTATACTCTGCTCTCATTTCTAAATCAGATTCTATGGAATTGCCTATACGCGGTATTCTGTATTCTCCATGCACTTCCATGCCATTTTTCGCATAAAAAGAACACGCTTTTTCATTGAAACTTGACGCAATCAACCAAGCAATATCGCTGTTGGTCATTTGAAAAATCTTTTCTATAGCTCGTGTTAATATAACAGAGCCATATCCCATCCTTTGGTATTTAAGAGAAACAGCCATCAGGTCAACTTCATCTTTATTGTTCCAGTAAAGTCCAACCAGTTCATCATCTTTCCAAAATGTTTCAAATACCAAATATTCTCGGTAGAATCTGAATTGTTCAAGATGATGTTTACGCTCGTCTGCGTGAAATGTCGGCGGCATACAAAAAAGCATGGATTCGTCCAAAAGGCGAAGGCAGTCATCAAGATAACCATCCTCATACTGTCTTATTTCCAATATGCTGTCATCATATTTTTTGTTGAATTGCTTACGATGTATTACAAATTTTTTCGATTCATAAAAGAACAATTCATCGCTGAGTGTTAAGCAAAAACTGTCTTCCAAAAATGAAATTATTTTTGGTGTTTTTTTACGCACCCAGAGCAGTCCTGTTGAGCAATTGCATTTATCAATAGACGACTGCATCAGAAAGGAAATTTCACGATTATAGAAATCCACATCCTCATCCAAGGTAACATAAACGCGTAATGTGCCTTTATATGTGTAGCTGAAAAACACTCCCTGCTCCCCTTTATCAAAAAATAACTTTGCTTCAATTTGTCTATTTTTATACGATTTATTTTCCATACTACCTAAGCAATACGGCATAGGAATATTGTAGGCTTGATAAGCCTCTTGGGCATGTTCAAATTGCATTATGATGCACCTCTCACTTAATAATTTTTAAAAACTTCCAAACAAACCAAAAAATCCTTTTCCTAGTATGCAGAAAAGGATTACAAGCAAATTAAAAAACAACAAAAAGCACAATAGGCCCTTATGTAATGATTACGCCTGTTAATCCAATTCCAACACAAATAAAGCCTTTAGATTTTATAGGCTTTGCAAAATACTTGTATCGGTAAATTGAATTAACGAACCATTGGGGCACCCCTTTTTTGTGGGATTTGCTTTCAATATGCAAAGCGGGCGGCCACAGGCCGCCCCTACGAAACATAGGATTTAAAACAGTATAAAGCCTTATAAGAAGGACGCTATATACAGCGCGCTTTTTTACCGAGCCACAGGCGTTACCGTTGCAGCCGCACCTTGCTGCCGGGAAATCTTCATGGCTTCTTTCCACGTATCTCTAAGCTCACGCAGATGGCTGCGCACTTCTTCCAAAATTTCCAAGTCTTTTTCCATATTTGCTTTTACAAGCCGCTCATGAAGATAGTCATAAATTGTGTTTAACTGTTCGGAAATTTCATATTTTTTATCCAGAGTGATTTGAAATTCCCTTATAATATTCTCCACTTTAAGAATCATCTCATTGGTTTTGGCATACTCTTTGTTTTCAAGAGCTATCATGGCTTGGTTGCAAAATTTAAGCGCACCTTCATAAAGCATTAGGGTTAATTCCTCGCCTGATGCTGTAAATACTGAGTTTTGCCTGTACTTGTCATAGGGATTGTTCATAGAAACCTCCATTAAATGTGCAAATAAAAGATTATAAATTGACGCCGATTAGATAGATTTGCTCTAACTCCCTTGGTCAAACAGCAATCCCGTAAATTCTGTAATACGTGCATAAATATCCAAACGGGACTCCGGCGGCAGTTCTCTTATAACCTCATCCGTCTCTACACTATGGACAGAAACCATAACACGGCCTGTTCCCTCATGAACCCCATATGACAATCTAAATGCTCCTCCCGACAACACTCTGTTGGCATCGTTAAAAGCATTGTCAAGCATGTTGTCGGTTATGTCTTCATCTCTCTGAACCAATGGGCGCATCTCCGAAATTCTGGGCGCATTGGTTGTACGGCCGCCTTCCTGCGTACGTTCCGGTGCAGATATCCGCTCTGTAAGGCTCTCCGATGTCTGCTGTTTAACAGGCATCGGACGAGATGATGGCCTGTCGGCCGAAACATAGCTCCTGGCCTGGGCATTTTGCTGCAAGGCCGCGCTTGCGTTGTTTACATTAACATCCATGTTTAATTCCTCCTTGCATATTCCGTTTCCCATTAAATGGGATGCAGGTTACATAAAACTTTTAGTTTCTTTGGTCAATATATCGACTGTCATCCATATGGAAATCGTCTATATATCTGCTGTTTAAATCTCTTGTTTGGCTAACTTGTTTCATGCTGCCCTTTAAATGGGCAGACAGCTTTTCATATGCGCCAACATTAGATTTATCCAAATCCAGCATCTCTTTTGCAAGAGCCTTCATCTTAGCTTTAAAATCGTTTACCTGCCTTTGAAAATTTTCATCTTCCGCATCTTCTTCATCCAAAGGGTCTAAAAGGCTCATGGCATCTTCAATTTTTTCCAAGCGGGACATGACATTGGTACGTTTTTGATATAAAGCAACAAAAGCAGTGGCTTCATTTTCTGCCTTGTCAGCATCGCCCGTAAACTTTTCTTTTTTTGTTATATCCAGCATATAAACCAATATATCATATTTCTGCCCCATTAACTCCAAATACTTATCTTTCAAATTCTCCATAAACGCCCTTCCCAATAATTCTTCATTCTTATTTCTTAATTCACCACACGCAAATACAAAGACATTTGCCTTTACTGCGCCCAGAATAACTGGTCAAAGAACATCATTTGAGAATTTGCTTGCATCATGGCAACTTCCATGCGGCTAAACTGGGCAAAAAGCTGGTTTTCCCGCCTTTCAAGCCATGCCAGCATATTATCTATGCGGCGTTCTTGTTCATTTATGCGTCCGGTCATGGTGTTGTTATGGCCCAGCGGATGGTTTTCCATACCGGCCATATCAAACAGGTTGCCCCGTATATTTGTAGACAACTGGTCCCTTAATATGGCGTCCATACGCTCTGCAATACCAAGATTAAAATGCGCACCGCCCGGAACGGTATCGGCAGGCCCTGTAGGAAAACGGGTAAAAAGAGCTATAACATCATCAAGATGATTTTCCAGCATATTATCCAGCATAGCAGGGTCTCTAAGCTCCAAACGCCCCATATCACTAAGACGGTCGGAAGACCTGATGCCCAGTTGCACAAGATTTACCGTGCCGCCGGTAGCCGTAGGCACATTCATAAATATAGAGCTTCGCAAATCACCCGTAATGCGTCTCAGGGTTTCATCCCGGTGTAAAAGGCCCGTGCGCGCCTGTTCTTCCCATTGCGTTATTTCAGATTCGCTCATCGCACGCCTTTGTTCTTGCGTTAAAGGCATAAAGAAGGATCTTCCGCCATCTGTCCGCGGACGTCTGGTTTCTGTAAGGTCTAGTATAGAGCCGACAAGATTGTTATATTCTTCTATAAAGGACATTATAAATTCCCTTACTTGGTCCAAATCACGGCTTACATTAATTTCAAAAACCGCAGGGTCGGTTATTGTGGCTGCTAAATTGGGGCTTAGGTTAACTGTAAGTCCCTCTATTGTGAAGTTATTGGTTTCTCTGGACATAGCTACGTTGTTTAGCATAAATTCAGCATTTTGGGCAGCTTGAGTTTGTGCAAATGCAGTGCCTGCTCCGCCTCCGGATAAAGCTCCGTTCCACCATGCGGCAAAATCACCGGTTATTGCGCTGCTTGTGCCGGTTTGGTTGGCTTGCAGGGTAAATTGCCCGGTAAGGGCAGAAAAGCTCATTGTAGCTCCTGTTCCGGATGTGTTTACAGCGTTAATTAAATCCTGTATTCTAAGCTCCTGGTCGCCCCGGTCTATAAGCCTGTCGCCTGCTTGTATGGTGTTAGCTGTAAAATCAATATCAAAAGTTATTCCATTTAAAGTAAAAGTTGTCGGAGTTGAAGCTCCAAGGAAATCTTGAAGACTTGTATTAACATTAAGCGCAGTATTTACATTGCCGCCCGACGGATGGGAGGAAACGCCCAATTGCTGCGTATTAAGACCCACCGGCCCTGTTGTGCCGGTTGCCTGACTGTTTTGCAAAACAGCAGTGTTACCCTGGGAAGCCGTAAAGGTAAATTGCCCGTCAAAGTTTACGCTTACCCTTTGCGTACCATCGCCGTTATGCCCAAAAGTTGCACCCACAGCTACATTCATTGCGGCCGCAAGAGCCGCACCTCTTGCCGGTTCCGTTGTCAAAGCCCCAAAAGCGTCATCCAAGTTATTCCTAAGGGTAGTCATTTGGGTTTGCCAGGCTTCTAAAGCAGTTCCGGTTAAAGCAGGGTCGGCATCATCAAACACTTGCTGATGATTGGATATTTGCTGCCTAATATTGTTAATATCAGTAAAATCAGCACCGGCAAAGATTGTGTTAAGCTGGCTTGCTTCAATTACAACCTCTCTGGCAATGCCGTTAACATTCATGCGAAAACTCAGTCCGCGTTCAAAAGTATTGGCAGAAAAGTTTTCAGGGTCCATAAGCCCGGCCATGTTTATACCGCTTGAAGTTGCGCCGGAATGATTATTATTAAAATTTCCTGTTCGGAAAGTATGTGCTTGTGCAGTTTGTGTTACAGAAAGCGTATGGCTGCCTGCTGTTGCGGCAGAGCCGGCAGTTATGGTTGCGCCGGTTGCGCCGGTAACTGCGGCATTAAAAACATTAAAATTAGCGGGATTACGGAAACTGTTTGCTCCTCCCGGTGTACTCGGCACACCCAAATGAGTATTTCTGAATGTATTAATATTAGCCGCAACGCCGCGGAGCATTTGCTGCTGCCACACCAAAATATCACGGTTTTGGCGTAAACGGTCCAAGCGTATAGATTCTGCACGCATCATCTGCTGAACCATATCGGCCACATCAATTCCGGAAAACCCGGTCATGCGCATGTTATTTGTAAACATAAAATCCCCCCATGGTTAATCATTAATTTATGTAATTTAATGACTTCTATACTTAATCGACTTTAAAAACCAAAAGCATAAAGCTGTTAAAGTCTTTATAACTATATAATCGTTAAACCCCGAAACATATAAAAGTTTAAGGCATTTTACAGCTGAATGATTATATAAGTTTTTTATATAGTATAATCTTTTTTCGGCAAAAAAACGAGAATTGTTAATAGTAAGTTTGAAAATCCATGCCGGGTTTGCCGGACAAATCTACATCAATCTTTTTGATTTTAACTTACGCAAAATAGCCTCTCCTTTAGGAAGCATGCGTATATCTTCATCACTAAAACCCCGAATAAGCATCATGTATATTCCATAAACAACCACGCCGCTTAAAATGGCAGATATTGTTGCAAAGGCATTGCTTGGCACAAGCATATAAATTACACCGTAAAAAATATAACAAGTAAACACCATTGCAATGCTGGCAATTGTCGGCTTGGCAAACATGGTTAAGAAATTAAGCCTTGTAGACGTATATCTGCACAGCAATGTACAGTTAATTGAAGCAGTGACAAGATACATCAAAGTAGTGCCAATGATTGCTCCATAGATGTTGACCGCAGGATGGGCAATAAGAAAAAAGCTTACAACAACCTTTATACCTACCCCTGCCATTGCCGCATATATGGGTATGGTTATTTTTCCAATGGCTTGCAGCACACCCGTAGCAATCTGCGATGCCGCCAAAAAAATCACCGACGGAAAGCCGACAATTAAAAGCGTTCCGCCATCCGGATGATTGGGAAACAGCAGCGCAACAAGCTGCGGGCCAAGTATACCGAAGCCAAAGGCAATAGGCACTGTAAATATCATAGCCACCCTTAAAGCTGTATTTATTTTTTCGGCAACTTCATGTCTGTTTCCGGTTGTCCAGGCTGATGCTATTGTGGGGATTAAAGCCACGGCAAGAGAGCTTGAAATAGCGGCCGGAAGGTTGGTCATGGTATTAAACTTGCCTGTTAGCTGGCCAAAAAGCTCTCTGGCTTCAATCTCACCAAAACCGGCATCAGCAAGCCGGGTTAACACCATTCTTGAATCTATTAAATTAGCTATGGAAAAAATGGCTGTACCTGCTATTATTGTAAATGAAGTTATCACTATATTTTTGACAATAGAACCAAATTTTTCCGGTTCCATTAATTTTCTAACCACCGCGTCGTCTGACCGGCTGCTGATGCGGCGATGATTTCTGCGTTTGCTTATTCTTACTTCTTTTAAGATATCGGGCCGCGCAACAAAATACAGACCCGTTATAACTATAAAGCCCGCCAAAGCCCCCACGCTTGACCCCGCGGTTCCGCCTGCCGCTCCGTAAATAACATATACTTCGCCTTGACGCATGGCGTAATTCCATAATGCATGCGCCAATATTATAGAGAAAATGGCATTAAAAATCTGTTCTGCCAATTGCGATGCAGCCGTTGGAACTGTAGAGGACATACCTTGGAAATATCCTCTTATTACAGCCATTATAGCCACTATAAACACCGTGGGCGCAAGGGTTTGCAAGGCCAGATGCGCTTCACGCGTACCCATAAATGCTGTAATTTGCTCTGCAAATACAAACATAATCAGCATGAAAATAAAGCCCGTCAGGGCAGACAGTACTAAAGATATACGGAAAATGCGATGTGCCACATCTTCGCGTCCCTGCGCCCGCTTTTCAGAAACCATTTTGGAAATAGCGGCAGGAATACCCGCGGAAGACATGATTAAGAAAAAGTTATATACATTATAACCTATACCATAAATTGCATTGCCTTCGTCACCTATAAGGTCAGTCAAAGGCAGTCTATAAACAAATCCCAAAAGGCGTACGGCAATGCCGGCTGCTGCCAAAATGGCCGCCTGCTTTATAAATGCATTTGATGACCCGCTTCTCGTGCGCCTTTCGCTCATAAATCCCTCCGCTTGGTGTTCTGCTATATTTTAGCAGAGCGGCAGGAAATTAGCAATATCAAATTTAATCCCAATGAATCAGTCTGCATTAAACCAATATCTCGTTCGGGCGGCTGTAGGCCGCTCGAACGAGATTACGTAATTAGGAGAATAAAAATTAGAAAAAAATTCTTGACAATTGTAAAAAGCTGATATAAAATAAAAATATGTAGTATCAAGGGATGGTTTTCTAACCCATCCCTACACAATAAAATAAGGGCATTTGTTAAAAACGTGCTTGCCTGGTGTTCTCCAGCAAAGTTTACCCCAGGCAAGCACCAACAAACAAAGGCCCGTAGACCTGAGAATAATTATACACTTTCTTAGGTCTTCTTGTCAAGCAGAAATTCCATCCCTTGATAAGACAAATAAGACTGTAAAGGAGAGTGGTTTTTTTATTCTCAAGCATTTATCATACAAATGATAAGATGCTTTTAAAAATTTGATAAATAGTCTAGGGAGACTATACTGTTCTTGCCCCGGCTCTTATTGAGCCGGGGCTTTTATTATTATCGGCAGAAGTAACTACAGACAGACTTAAAGAATAATATAAAAAGAGTTAAAAAATCGAGGAGGAGCGAAATGCAGATGCGAAATTACAATTCACAAAATAACGAAAATTTCAGAGATTACAATAGGCAGCAAAACCCGGCAGCATCCGGTTCGCAAGGCATTGAAGCTGAACATCGCAGCAAAACCATACAAGTAAGGGATGAGCCGCCCACGCCTGTAATGCCGTTTACCGGCTTTGGCAAGGCCTATGTGCCTGACCAAAAAATGTGGGAAATTTACACGGCAAACTGGGGTTTTGTCCGAGGAACAATTTTTCCCGAACTAGATTTACCTTATGCACCAAAATCGGTCACACCAATCAGAAGCCAGGGGCACGGGCATACCGAGCATAAATTCAAACTGTTGAAGGCCTTATCCGTGATGGATTTTATGCTTATGGACTTGAATTTGTATTTGAACAGTAATCCATGGGACCAAGAGGCGCTGGCCATACACAGCCGCGCGGCAAATGATGCAGCCGAGTTGCGCAATGCATATGAAAAGAGCTTCGGCCCTTTGCGTTCTTGTTCCACAGCCGCCGACCAAAGCGAAGGCTGGCAATGGATAAACGACCCATGGCCGTGGGAAGTAGAAGCCAATTTTGAAATTTAGGGGGACATTATGTGGATTTATGAAAAAAAGCTGCAATATCCTGTAAAAATTACTAAGCCCAATCCTCGATTGGCTAAAATAATAATCACGCAGTATGGCGGCCCTGACGGAGAGCTTGGCGCAGCTATGCGATATCTTTCTCAGCGCTTTACAATGCCCACGCCGGAGGCTAAGGCTATTTTGACTGATATTGGCACGGAAGAGCTTGGTCATTTAGAAATGATTGGTACCATAGTGCATCAATTGTTACGCTGTGCAACTCCCGAGGATATGCGGCGCGACGGCCTTGACCAGTATTATGCAGACCACGGCACCGCAATTTTCCCGCAATCTGCCGGAGGCATTCCGTGGAGCGCAGACGGCATTCAATCTTTAAGCGACCCAATAGCTGACCTGCATGAGAACATGGCAGCAGAACAAAAGGCTCGTGCGACATATGAATACCTGTTAGATTTAATCGACGACCCTGACGTAGCCGACCCTATCAAATTCCTTAGAGAAAGGGAAGTTGTGCACTTCCAGCGTTTCGGTGAATGTCTGCGAAAAGTAGAGGAATATTTAAGTCACAAAAAATACTTAAATCAAAGATAGTATTTGTTAAACCACTGACTTGCTTGGGTAGGTTGGTGGTTTAACAAATACGAGTGATGGGATGTGGGTGTTTAAATTTATATTTAATAAAGTTTCCGAAAAGGAAATGACAAATGCGGCGGCGAAAAATCCCCTGGCAAACAGCAAGAGAGGGCGGTCACAGACCGCCCTCTCTTGCTGTTAAAAATCCAATAAAAATATTGAAAAAAATGGTTGACGAATACTATATCTTGTTATATAATGAAAATATAAAGGGATGGTATACATACTAATCCCCATATAAGAAAGGGCTAAAATAAAATGTGCTTGCCCGGTTATAACTTTTCGCAGAGTTCCCGGACAAGCACCCAACGGCCCTTAAAAAGACCTGAGATTATTATACACTCACTTAGGTCTAATTGTCAAGCCGAAGTTAAAACAAAAACTCACGGCAAACAAAAATAAGACGAAAGGTGGG
>Ga0131853_10004274_pt1 | contig 25587 bp, 22 predicted proteins | sample TergutLab28metaG_FD_92764 | JGI IMG/M metagenome (GOLD analysis project Ga0131853, IMG submission 92764) | Labiotermes labralis P1 segment gut microbial communities from Petit-Saut dam, French Guiana - Lab288 P1 (version 2) (version 2) | ecosystem: Host-associated > Arthropoda: Insects >... | reverse complement strand
TCTCTACACCTTCCCTGGTTTGGGGCTTGGCTCGGCGTTGTCTGCTAAATTTGGTTTTGTTATATATTACCACACTGAAAGTATAACACAGCAATTACACTATGTCAAGGGATAATTCCGTTACTTTTATATGCTGATAGCTTCGTGCCATATAAAAACCTCCTATCACTTTTTATTCTACGATAGGAGGTCTTTTCTTGCAATGTCCGTTTCCTCTGGTTCAGTACAATAAAATCTACGACAAGGGGCTTTTGTTTATAACCTGTTGTTACTGATGCAATTTGACGGACCCTTGACCTTTGGCTATACAGTGAATACACTTGAGAACGAACCAATATTTTCTGGAAGCGTCGGTCTGATGCCGCCTACTTTCCACAAAGGAGGCGCTTTAGCGCCGAGCTAATATTGGTCTGATTTAAAGTGTATTCGCTATAATACCGAATTTAACTTGATCCACCGGTGCCGACTCCGCTGCCTTCGAGCGCGGCCGCGTACCTGTTCAGATCGAAAGTTCCATCGGCAATACCGACGTATTCCAGATCAGGTTTCCAGGTTGCAAAGAGCGTGATATCCTTCTTGACCTTTTCGTTCATATCCCACAATTGATCCCTTTCAAGCTTCTCGGAAAGGAACAGTTCGTCTATAACATATCCTTCGCGCTTAAACTTCTTTGGAATTACAAGCTTATTGTTTCGCCTCATGGTGTACTCGTAAGGTTTGTCGATTTTGTTATTTACATCGTATACCAATGTGACAACGACATTCCGCTTCCATATAAGGAAGAATAATCCGCCCAACGCCGCAAGTATCGGCAGCAGCCACCACGGGAATCCGCCTCCGTCTCCTGGTGTTTCCGGGGTAATAAGGCCAAGCGGGATATCCTGGTTAGGTATGAAGATCATATTTTCGTCGTCGTCCAAAATATAAGTGCCTTGGTATATAGCTTCCAACACTCCGGTATCCTGGTTTATAATTCCGTAATTAGCCAACCCCGCTTCATATGCAGCGACAATTACTTCCGGGGCGGCGTTGAACAGGGATATACCTCTGTCGGTTTCGACGACGAATAGATTTTCGGGGAGCTCTTCCAAAACGATATTCATTGTGCCGTCGTCGTCAACTTCCCAAACTACGTTGTTATTGTCGGTACCGCCGCCGTCGGGTACTATGAACGGAGGATATGACGGGCCGTTGCTTGCGCCACCGGGGCCGCCTGGAAGTATTATTCCCGGATTACTTCCGCCTGGGGTCTCGACGTCGGGACGTCCTCCAATATCGGGCGGAGTAACGATGATTGTGCCGCCACCGTTTTCACCGCTGTCGCCATTCTCACCATTGCCGCCAGAATTGCTGTCTTCTCCATTTTCTCCGTTTTCTCCGTTTTCTCCGCTTACTTCCGGCGTTGGCGTTGGAACCGGCAGAGCCTGTGTCGGCGCTGGAGTTGGTACTGGGGCTGGTTCCGGAGTTGACACCGGGGTTGGTTCTGGAGGCGGAACCGGGGTTTGTTCTGGTGTTGGTACTGGAGTTGACACCGGTGTCGGTTCTGGTGTTGGAACCGGAGTCGGTACTGGGGTTGGTACTGGAGTTGGAACCTGTGTCGGTATTGGGGTTGGAACTGGGGTTGGAACTGGGGTTGGAACTGGGGTTGGCACTGGAGTTGGAACCGGTGTCGGTACTGGAGTTGGAACCTGTGTCGGTTGCGGAGTTGGCGATGGCTCTCTATCCGGTATTTCAGGAATAGGAGGCGGAGACGGCATAGGAGATGGATTTCCTCCGGTGATCGTGCCGCCGGCTATTGAAAGAGCGCCTGCAACAGATATGTTCCCGCCATTGTTGACTTGCTGACGCCCGCCGCTGCGACCCAGAACATTGGCTAAATCCTGAAAGGGCTGACCGAAAGCATAGTCGCGGATTGTCGTTGAAGGGGGTGCTGTGTGATAAATCACGAATGCCCCGCTGGCCCTGATACCAACGCCGTTTCCGGTTACTGTCCCGCCATTAATACGCATTGAACCGCCGGAATTTACTGCGCCGCCTTGAGTAGTAGCCGTGTTGTTGATGATTGTGCCGCCGTTAAGGGTAAACCCAGGATTGCCGGTAGTATTTATACCGCCGCCTATTTGGGCGGTGTTGTAACTGATAGTGCCTCCGTGCATGACGTGCGGAGGGCCGACGTTGCTTACACCGCCTCCGCCTTGGGTGGCCGTGTTTCCGGTGATAGTTCCGGCGTGCATGTTGAATGTGCCGCCGCTTGCGGCATGAACGCCGCCTCCGTCAGTGGCTCGGTTGTTGCTGACCGTGCCGCCGTGCATATTGAATGTTCCGCCGGAAACCAGTACGCCGCCGCCATTTGCGCCTTGGTTGTTGCTGTTGACAATGTTGCCTGCGGTAAGATTAAGCGTACCGCCATTTACCTGTATTCCGCCGCCCGTGAGGCCGCCGTCGCGGCTGCCGCGCCCGGCAATATGGAGGTTAGCGCTGTTGATGTCAAGTGTTGATCCGCTGCCTATGTTAAAATGACGGTATGAGCCTTGAACACCAAGAGTCGAGGGAACTGAGGCCGTCAGCGTTACAGTTCTGTTCCCGGACAGCGTAATCATGTGTTCTATCATAAAGCCGTTTTCAACTTGAACAATACGGGGAGCCTGATTCGCGTTTGTCCACCCCGGCTCAAGCACCCATGCGGGAAACCTTGCTTCCAGGGCTGATCTATGGTCTTCCAAGTGGCCGTGTATGCCGTTTACCGCGGCGTGCAGTTCGACATGGCTACGCACCGGAATAGGTTCGCCGAAGGATATATTCAGCGGCGGCTCCGGCGTATAAAGCGTCACATCTCCTATAGTTATCTGACGCTGCCTGGTGGCAGTAGCAGTAGCCGGATTAAATGGGGCAGTGCCGATCTGATCCATGACTGTATGCTGTACAGTATAAATTATAGTAATATCAGGCTCATTTGTAATCCCCTGCACAACATCTTCGTCTTCAAATCTATCAATGAGGTTTTGAAGCCTAGTTAAAGCATCACCGGAAACTACTATACGGTATGTTATATCTACTATGGTATGTGGATGTAGTATACTTCGCTGTACGGCTAAAGCGTAATCTGGAGCGAGAGGGGGCAAAACTATGTCGCGGACTTCCTTTAGCCTCTGCAAAATTTCTTCTCTGGTAAACGTTTCCTCATCGAAAATTTGATACGGCTCAAGAGGATTAGAAAGCCCTTGTTCCACGCTATCCATATATGTCGAATTGTATGGATCCGGCAATGTCGTCATATGGCCGAGGGCGTCAGCCAGCGTAAAGCCGGAACCAGGCATAGCATTATCGATGTCTTCCTGAAATATTAAGGCTACAGCTCTCAAATCCGATGACACAGGAACAATAGAGGCTGGGGGCAAAACAGCGTCAAGAAGCACAATGCCTACTGCTAAATCTTCCTCGTCTTCCTCGTCTTCCTCGTCTTCCTCATCTTCTTCGTCTTCTTCGTCCTCATCCTCTTCACTTATTTCTTCTTCCTCATCCTCAGGCTCGTCCGGCGGGTAGTTGTACTCGTAGTCTGAATCCCCGTCTTCATCATATGTATAGTCGTCATCGGTCTGACCGGTTTCATCGTCATTCTCATTCTCGGCTTCAGTTTCGTTATTGTCATCACCATATCCATAACCCGGGCTGCTATAGCTTTCTTCGTAATTAACATCAGCAAGCGCCCAGAACGATGACGTCAAAAACAAGCAAACCGCGAGGACAATTCCCATAAACCTCTTACCTGACTTAAATCTGTGACGTAACATCTCAGACTACCTCCTCCATCTCACACTCGATCCATCGGCTTTTGGGGTCATTGTCGCGTCGCAAAAACAAAATTTTGCGATCAGCAATATATGTGATAATTTTCATCAAGTTTAATGACCCACAACATACCTCATTTGGTAGAACGATTTTAAGAAATTTTCAAAAAATATTTTCATGGATAAATTTATCAATAAATTCAGCAAGTCGTGGTTCACAACGATCTCTATATGGAGATGTCTGTCAACATAAATCTTTCACATAATTAAAATATATTTATATGCTTCCTGATTACAAAAATTCCTTCATTTCGACCATATTTATCCAATACCTCTTAGGCATGTGACTCATACGGCACTTGGGATTTAGACGCTCCTTAATTCCAATAGTTTTGTAGAAGCTTTTCCATAGATTTTGATAATGAAGCTCCTCTTCCGATTCGTCGGCGAACTTGATGTCCTCGACCGCTGTGATTTCAAGCTTTCTATCCTGATAGATCAGCGCGGCGTTATGGGTTTTATCGTAAATCATAAAATTCTCGTTAGGAAAGCGGCACACAAAATGCTCCGCCAGAAGCGGCAAAACAAAGTTTTTGGGGCTTATGACCGCGCCCAGCATACCGCCGTAGTCCTTGAAACGGATAAAACCCAGAAGAAGGTGTCTCTCACCCAGCATATGCCTCTCCATTGCCAAGACGTCTGAGACTTCCTTATCTCCAAGCATTGATGTCGCTTTCGGACCGACCCTGAAAGCCGTAATCAGAAATTTCAAGAGCGCAAGCTCTTTCTTCTCGTGATGGCAGAGGAGTAGATGGTCGGTAAGGTCCAGCGCCCTTTTGGAAATATTTCTTGCAATGGATTCACGCACAGTCTTGGCCTTTGCCTCGTCAGCAGCCACAAATTTGTGTTTGTACAGGCTCGGCTCGTAATTCGCGTCGCTTACTATGTTCAGAGGCAGTTCCTTAGCGTAAAAACTTTCATGGACACACGTTAAAAATCCTGCGATGCCGCCGTCATATATATAAATTACATCGGTTGGGTAAACTACAATTTTGTAGCCAGGCATAGGGCTGCCTCCTCACGTACGTCTTCTATGACGTGATTTGCCGGATCAAGCAGAAATCTGGTCTGCGGCGCGTCGAAAAGAGTCAGCTGCTCGACTCCCATCGAAAAACTGTTTGGATCGATCAGTGCTTTGGCCGCAGTGTACTTGTTCACAGATATCCCCAGAGGCTCGTCGCTGGTGACAATGAAGTATTTGGCACGCTTTAGGACTACGCCTATCCGCTTCAATTCAGCCATCCCCAGGCGCGAATGTCTCCTTGCGGTAACGATACGGGCAGCGCTTTTCGGGCCGATCCCCGGGACGCGAAGCAGAGCCTCATAATCAGCCTTTCCGACATCCACCGGGAAGAAGTGAAGGTTGTTCACCGCCCAATTGCACTTAGGATCCATATATGGATTGAAGTTTGGCTCTTCATCGCTCAAAATTTCTTCCGCTTCAAAGTGGTACTCCCTCATAAGCCAGTCCGCCTGGTAAAGCCGATGCTCCCTAAGCAGCGGCGGCTTGGTGTCAATAGCCGGCAGCATCTTATCCCGAATGGCGGGAATATACGCCGAGTAAAACACGCGCTTCAAGTCGTACTTGCCATAAAGCGCCGAAGCAAGCCTGACAATACTGTAGTCGCTCTCGGGGCTTGCACCTATTATCATTTGGGTCGCCTGTCCGCCGGGGGCGAACTTAGGCGCTTTCCTATATTGAACGACTTCGGCCTTGCCGGTTGTTATACCCTGCGTTATCTGTGCCATCGGGGTAAATATAGCCTCTCTCTTTTTTTGCGGCGCAAGACTGACAAGGCTTGCTTCACTTGGAAGTTCCACGTTTACGCTCACCCTGTCCGCCAAAAGACCCAGCCGCCGTACTAGCTCAGCAGACGTACCCGGCAATATCTTGGTGTGTATATAGCCCCAGAAACCATACTGGTACCGCAGAACCTCAAGCGCTTTGGCCATTTGCTCGCTGGTATAATCAGGATTTTTGATAACTCCGCTCGAAAGAAACAAGCCTTCTATATAGTTGCGCCTATAAAACTGGATAGTCAGATCGGCAAGCTCGGAAGGGGTAAAAGTAGCCCTGGGAACATCGTTCGACGAACGGTTGACGCAGTACTTACAATCGTAAATGCACGAGTTGGACATAAGGACTTTTAAGAGCGTGATGCAGCGGCCATCAGAGGAAAACGAGTGGCAGCACCCTGCAGGCATTACATTTCCAAGGCCCTTGCCGTTTGCAGGCCCCTTTCGCGTTACTCCGCTGGAGGTACAGGCCGCATCATATTTGGCGCCATCCGTCAGTATTGTCAGTTTGTCCATAATGTCCATACGAAAACTCCCTTATAGCCTATTCCCAGACTTTTGCGTAACCGTCTAAAGTCCGCAATAACAGCGCATGAAATAAAATCTTTATTGCGATGGCGGTAAAAAATTTGCATATTCCATTTTAATATACGAAAACAGTTTTGTAAAGAGATTTATACTTGCTAAAATTTCTCATGATAAATATTTTCAATACGTAAAATCTGTTGCAATTTTGAAATATTCATGTTAGAATTAAAATCGACAAAAACAAAGAACAATGTTACAGCACTGATTGGAAAAGTTTTCATAGTTCTTGAAGTAGTCAAAATTTTAACTGGAATTATATATAAATAATCGCATTTTTGTCGGCGATACATATTCATAAGCCTAGAAGCCTGTTTAACATCTTCGATTGAGGTGTTGCGCGGCTTTTATTATAAAGATACAGGCTGTAGTAAGTTATTGAATTAAGGAGAGATAAGTTTATGAAGAAGAAATGGCTGACACTCCCGTGTGCGTTGATGGCTGCGCTGATGGTAGCCGGCTGCGCATCCGCTCCGCCGCCCCCTCCGGCTCCGGCGCAGGAAGCGCCTGTAGAGGCACCCGCGGAAGAACCGGCGGTTGAAGAACCCGGCGCGGAGGAACCTGCGGAACAGGAACAAGCCGCTCTTGATGTCCCTGTGTTTATAAGCGTCGACGAGCTTAGCGAACTTGTGGACAGCGGAGACGAAAATCTTGTCCTTGTTGGTGTTATTAACCCAACGCAAGCGCTGATTCCGTTTACGGACGCGTCGAACCCAATATTCGGCTCATACCTCGTATGGGTGCCGGACTACATGAGAAGCGGCACCGACGAAGCGCTTTCGCCAAATGTGGATATCTTCAGAAGGCCGGTAAACGAAATGGAAGACTTGCTTTCCAGAGCCGGTATTACTCCCGATTCGCAAATAGTTGTATATCATTCGGACGCGGCGGCTCAGTCGGGCAGGGTGACATGGCATCTGCGCGCGCTTGGGCTTAACGCCAGATTCCTGGACGGAGGCAACTCCGCGTGGCGCTCCGCCGGCGGACGCACCGGAGGAAGCCAGAGAATGAGCGACTCGGCTCCGCAGAGCAGCTTAAACGCGCCCAACACCGATTTCTCGAATTACGACGTTACAATCGAACAGATGATCTACGCTGTCCAAAATCCCAACGAATGGGTTGTTATCGACGTAAGATCGCTTGAAGAATTCAACGGCGAACGCGCCGGCGCGTCGGCCATGGCTTACGGCACGGGCAGGATAGCTAACACCGTTCATCTTGAATGGACTAACACTATCGACCCCGGCACGGACCTTATCCGCCCGGAGGCGGAGTTACGCCAGATGTTCGATTTTATAGGCGACAGACGAGCCATAGTATTCTGACAGGGTGGAGTCCGCTCGGCTCACACCTGGATGGTGTTGACAATGCTTGGCTTCGATGTTCTTAACTATGACGGTTCGTGGATAGAGTGGTCTTACGCAGCTTCCGAGTTCAGCGACTTCCCCAGCGAAGTTGTGCTTGAATTCACCGAAGAATGGACTGACAACAACGGGCCGATCTAAAGCTTCAAATACTAGAGCCTGGCTCTTGTGTCTAGGCTCTGGTATTTAATTATAGTATAGGGGGGATATGTAGCATGGCTTATGACAATAGTGTACTGGACAAAGCTAGAGAGATCGCGCAAGACTGCCAAGGCGGCCACCTTTCTTTTTGCAGCGCGCGCTGTCCTATGCACACGGACGCGATGGGTTATGTCAACCTGATAGGAGAGAATAAGGTAACCGAGGCGCTGCTAAAAATTCGTGAAGTGGTATTTCTTCCGGGTACGCTTGGAAGGATTTGCGCGCACCCTTGCGAAGACAAGTGCCGCAGAAACACAGAATATGGTCAGCCGATCTCGATTGCGGCGCTCAAAAGATACGCGGCCGACAAAGCTGATGATGAAAAGCTTTGGAATACTTCCAAAAAGCCGGCCACCGGAAAAAAAGCCGCTGTAATCGGTTGTGGCCCGGCCGGAGCGCAGGCGGCGATAGACCTTGCAAAAGAAGGCCACGATGTAACCATCTATGAAAAGCTGAATGTCGTCGGCGGAATGATGCGCGTAGGAATACCCGAATACCGCCTGCCTCGCAACGTTATCGACTTTGAGTATACATACCTTGGCAAACTGGGCATCCAATTCAAAATGGGCGTAGAGGTTGGCAAGGATATATCTTTTGACGAACTGGTGAAGAATTATGACGTAGTAATTGTTGCCAACGGGGCTCACAAAGGTTTTGTTCCGCCCATTAAGGGTTCGGAATCGGAAGGCATAACCAACGCCGCCGACTTCCTCAGAGCTGTTTCCCTGGACAATAAAAGCGTAAAGGTCGGCAATAACGTAATAGTGGTAGGCGGCGGAGACGTCGCTATGGACTGCGCGCGTTCCGCCCTTCGCGTGGGCGCAACGAACGTAACAGTCGTTTCTCTCGAGAAGAAGGACGAAATGCCGGCAAGCGACCACGAACAGCACGGAGCTCTCGAAGAGGGCATTACGTTCCATTGCGGCTGGGGCGGCGACGAAATTTTGAACGCCGACGGACGCGTGAACGGCGTCAGGTTTAAGGAATGTACATCCGTCTTTGACGCCGACGGGCGCTTTAGCCCCGCTTACGGCGAAAACAAGCTGGAGCTCGAGTGCGATACGCTTATCTTCGCAACCGGGCAGGTAGTGGAAGACGCCACGGACGGCACGCTGCAACGCGGCGGCGGCGGCAGGTATTCCGTAGACAAGCAGACGCTCGAAACCGCTATCGACAAAGTTTTCGCGGCCGGAGACTGCGCCGGCGGTACAATAGTAATCGAAGCCATGGCTCTCGGACGCAAAGCCGCGATTTCCGCAAACCGCTTCCTTGCGGGCCAGGACTTGAAGGCGGACAGGGATTTCAAGATGGAGTTTCACTTCGAGTCAACCCTCGACATCCCGTTACCGGAAGACGCTCAAGACCTTCCAAGAAAGTACACCAACGCGCTCGACCCCAAGGAGCGTATTAAGAGCTTTGTCGAATGTGACCTTGGCTTTGACGGCGACGTCGCGGAGGAGGAGGGCCAGCGCTGCTTGAAGTGCGAGTGTAAAAAGTGCATGACGGAATGTATCATGCTTAACGACTTCACCCAGTACCCCGGGGAAATGTTCGAGAAGTTCCTGAAAGATGGAGATATCGAGCCGCTGGTGGCGTACTCCTGCAATATGTGCGATCAGTGCACAATCGTATGCCCGGAGGAATTCAAGTTTGCCGAACTGTTCGGCGCCATACGCAGGGAAATGGTAAAGGCCAACAACGGCGAATCTCCGATGCCCGGCCACAAGGCCATAAAAATGCACCAGAGACTAGGGTTCTCCAAATTCTTTACAGTCGTCGCGAAAGGGGGTAAGAAGTAATGTCCAGAAAAGTATTTTTACCGGGTTGCGCGCTGCCCTCTTACAATCCCATGAATGTAGAGGCCGTGATAAAGCATCTTAAAAACATATACCCCGACTTGTCCGTCGTGCAGAAATGCTGCGGCAAGCCTACCCAGGCCGTTGGACAGGCGGCAAAGTTCGAGGAGCGCTTCGCGGGTCTGGTAGAGGACATAAAGTCCTGCGAGGCCGAGGAAGCTATCGTGGCTTGCCAAAGCTGCATGAAGACCCTGGCGAAAGGCAAGGGCTATAAAACGACCTCTCTGTGGGAGCTTCTGCCGCAAATCGGGTTGCCGAAAGAACTGGTCGGCAAGGCCAAGGGCAGCGACGTGGTGTTCTCCGTACATGATTCCTGCTCGGTTCGTGATTATACAGGTATACACGACGGCATCCGCTGGATCGTCAACGAACTCGGCTACAAACAGGTAGACCCGGAGGGCCGCGCCCGTGAGAAAGCGCGCTGCTGCGGCTTCGGCGGAATGGTTGTTCCGGCTAACCCCGACGTTGCGCTCCGCGTAATGAAGCGCCGCGTAGACGACTTCCCCACCGAACACATAGTTGTGTACTGCGCGGCCTGCCGCCAGTCATTTATAAAAGCGGGAGGAAAAGCTTGGCACATCTTAGACCTGGTCTTTGGCGATGTCGTCCACGCAAACACACCTCCGCCCGAAGATACTCTCTCGAAGCCGCTCAAGGCCTGGCGCAACAGATATAGAAGCAAGCAGCTAATAAAATCGGCGATGAGATAGTTGCTAAATTGGAGGACATATGTCTGATAAAGCTGAAAAGAAAAAAGGCGGGCCCATTAAAATAGTTGTAGCCGTCGCGATTATTGCCGCCGTGTTTTTCGCGGCAAACCACTTCGGTCTGACAGATATGATCCAGGATTTCGGGGCTATGCAGGAATGGTTCCTGGGGCTGGGTATGATAGCGTATGTCGTGTTCATACTGATCTATATCGTAGCTTCGGTGTTTATGCTTCCGGCGGCGCCGCTTACCATCATAGCGGGCATCACTTTCGGCTCGATTTTGGGCGGCGTTATGGCGCTGATCGCAGCGACATTCGGCGCGACGGCAGCGTTTATCGTGGCTCGTTATGTGGCCAGGGACATGATCGTCAACAGATTCAAGGATAACCCTCTATTCAAGAAAATAGACGACGGTTTCGAGCAAAACGGCGTAAGCTTCTTGATACTGACGCGTCTGGTCCCCGTATTCCCGTACAATGTGCAAAACTATATTTACGGACTTACCTCCATAAATATCGTAACATTTACTGTGGTATCATTCATCACCATGGCCCCCGGAGCGTTTATTTACGCCTTCATGGCCGGTGAAATTGTGACTCACGGGTTCTCCGTCACGCTTATGATTCAGTTCGCGATTGCAGGCGTGGTGCTCTTCCTTGTGTCGCTCATACCTAAGTATATTGCCAAGAAAAAGGGTATCAACCTGAAAGACTAATGAAGTAGAGGATAGCCTATTGAATGATAATGCCATAATACTATTTACCAGAATCCCGATCCCCGGTAAGACAAAGACCCGACTGCAGCCTTTTCTGACAGAGGACGAATGCTGCTTGCTACATAGCGCTTTTCTCAGGGATATTTACCGGGTACTTCAGGAAGTGGAAGTATGCTGTGACATTCTTGTCTGCTATACGCCAGAAGGCAATTTAGCGGAACTAAAGGCTCTTCTGCCCAACGCCGACGCATTCTTCCCCCAACATGGCCAAGACCTTGGGGAAAAAATGCATAATGCGATCTGCCATGCGTTTGACATGAGGTATGGTCGTTGCCTGTTAGTTGGCAGCGACCTGCCCTTATTAAACGCCAAGGCGCTGGAAGAGGCCTTTCTTTTTCTGGCAGACCGGGATATCGTGCTGTGCCCTACCGAGGACGGCGGATACTATCTTGTTGGCATGAAAGAGCCCTGCAAGGAAATTTTTTATTTAAATTACGGCGTTTCCACCGTATTCGAGGAAACATTGGCGCTTGCCGGGCAGTCTGGAAGGACATGCGCGGTGGGGGTTGCTACTATGGACATTGACGAACCTCAAGACCTGTTACAGTTAGCAGAGAGACTGACCCAAGAGGATATGAACGTATGTCCTGAAACAAGAGCGGTTCTTGAGTCTTTCTTTCGTGACGGAGGGCGCGACTATGAACATCGACCTGACACCTATCGCTGAATCCGGGGCGTTTCGAGGCTGGCTGGGGATAAATCCGGGGGACTCTCCGGCATTTGAGCTGCTGGGCCATGGGGAATACAACATTAACTATCTGTTTCGCAAGCCTTCCACAGGGGAAAAGCTTGTGCTTCGCGTACCCATGGGAAGCCAGATGCATCTGAGCAACCAAGTCCGCTACGAATACGAGGCTCTGAGGCTGCTCGAACCATCCGGCCGAACCCCCAAGCCGTTGTACATTGACGACTCACAAACCGCAATACCATACGGATTCCTGGTGATGTCTTTTCTTCCTGGGCGAGCTCTCAGGTACGAGAGTGATCTTGAACAAGCAGCTCAGTGTTTGGCGGATATCCACAGCCTGGACATACCTGCCGGCAGCCACCTTATATCTCCCGACAATCCTCTGGCCGCCGTCCTGGAAGAATGCTTCGCTATGTCGCAGCATTACCTTGACAGCGACCTGGGCACGCCGGACGTTAAGCATTTAATTCGCGAATTACTCAAGCGCGGTCAAAAAATCGTGGAAAACGCGAAAGCCGCCGAAAGCCGCTGCCTTATCAATACGGAACTGAACTCCGGCAATTTCCTGGTAAACGACTACAAAACATATCTGGTGGATTGGGAAAAGCCCCTCCTGGCGTGTCCCGGTCAAGACTTGGGGCATTTTCTCGCGCCAACCACCACGCTCTGGAAGACCGACTCTGTGCTGCCCGAAACGGAAATACAGAGCTTTGTAAAAGACTATTGCGCCGCTTCCGGCAAGTACAGAGACCCCGACGCTCTTTGGGCGGAAACGGAACCTTTCTTTGTTATGACATGCCTGCGCGGGATCACATGGTCTTCCATGGCTTGGGTAGAATACCATAGCCCCGGCAGGGCGCTCAAAGACGCCTTTACTTTCGAAAAAATGAAGTATTATCTGCACCCGGAGTTTCTTGAGATGATCCGAAAGGACTACCTTGGTGGATAAACGCGTTTCCATAATCATACCTGTGTACAACGAAAGCAAGGGAATCGGCGCGTTGCTTTCGGTGCTGGCGCCCCTGCAAAGCCGGTGCGAAATACTTTTCGTTGACGGCGGCAGCGGCGACGACACGGTAAATCTTCTTGAAGAAAGAGGCGACGTGGTCATACGATCCCCAAAGGGGCGCGCGAACCAGATGAACCACGGCGCGACGGCGGCAAGCGGGGAAATTCTATGGTTTCTCCACGCAGACAGCATACCGCCAAAAGACGCAGTCTCACAAATACACGAGGTTTTGGGCGAGGGCTACAGAATTGGCTGCTTCCCCATCAAGTTTAGCGGCAACCATCCGTTTATGCGTATCCACGCGTTTCTGTCCAACAACCTGCGCACCCGAATCCTAAATATAGCATTTGGGGATCAAGGCATCTTCCTGCACAGAAGCCTGTTTGAAGAGCTTGGAGGATACGCGCCAATCCCATTGATGGAGGATTACAAGCTGTCGATGGACGCGCGCAAAGCCGGATATTCCATAGGGATGGCGAAAGGGAAAATAATAACGTCCGACCGGCGCTATCAGGCGAATGGCCGCCTGAAAACCATGTGGCGTATGCAAATGCTGCAGCGCAGATTCCGCCGCGGCGACAACATTGATGAGATCGCAAAGGCATATAATTCTATGAGGAGAAATGGCGTCAGTTCCAACAACAAAGCAAGTCAATGAAGGGAATATTTGAATTCCGCCCGTCGGCTCGGCCGACGATCATGGTTGTTGCAGCAGTTCATTTGTTATAAAATCAATGAACAGTTCTATCAAATGAGAGCGCGAATAATTTTTTTTCAGCACAAAGTAGAACTTCCTTTCTGGAAGCTTTGCCTGCAGCTTTATGACCATAATCATTTGTTGCTCGATAAAAGTCCTTGCCGCAAACTCAGATACAATAGAGATACCCAGCCCATTTATCACGGCGTTTATAATGCTTTGATTGTTGTCAAAGCTCACGCCGGTATTGATTTTGTTCAGGTCGATATTCTGCTCTAAAAAGAAGCTTTCATATTGAAACCTGGCGCCTGAGCCTTTTTCTCTTGAAACAAAGTTATGTTCGTATAATATCTCCTCAAGCGAATATTCCCTTGAGTCTGAAATTTCCTTATTATAAGGCGCGATGAAGATCATTTTTTCGGTCATAAATTCTCTAAAATCGCATTTGTCTTCCCCGACAACCCCACCCAAAAAACCTATTTCGGCCTTTTGTGACGCTATTTGGCGCGGTAGATCAAAGGATTCTACCTGCTTCACATTAAATGAAACATCCGGGTAGACATTGTTAAAGCACGCGATTATTTTTGGCAAGATATACTGCGCGGGAACGCTCGAAGCCACAACGTTAATTTCACCGCTGAAATTTCCCGAAAGACTTTTGATCCGCTGGATTGTATTATATTTTAACGCAAGAAGTTCTTTTGCGTTTTCATAGAACATTCTACCGGCAAGCGTCGGCGTCACTTCCTTGGTCGAGCGGTTTATAAGCGTAGCCCCGAGCTCTTTTTCAAGTGAGCTGATATAGATGCTTACCGAAGACTGCGACATAAAAATCGCCTCTGCCGCCTTGGAAAAGCTGGCAAGCTCTATAACTTTTACATAAGCCTCAACTTGCCCAAAATCCATACCGTATACCCCTGATCTATTGAAAAATTTAATATATTTTATTATACATATTAATAAATGAAATTGCAATAGCTCGAAAAACGTTTATAATAGTAGTTGAACGCTTGACCGCTGGTTTTAATTTACTTTAACAAGGAAGTGATTGTTAGTTATGAGAAAAATTATCATCGACTGTGATAATACGTTTGGGGTTGAGAGCTGTGACCTGGACGACGGCCTTGCCATCATTTACTCGGTGGGAACCGGGCGCTGCGATCTGCTTGGCGTCACAACCACCTTCGGTAACAACACGCTGGAGGTTATAAATCCCAACACAACCGCGTTTATGAAGCAGCTCGGCTTGGATAAAATCCCGGTTCGCTACGGACACACGGACGACCCAAATCGAAACGAAGCGGCCTGCTTCCTGGTTGAAACGGTCAATCGTTTCCCGGGTCAAGTCTCTATATTGGCTATTGGATCATTGACCAACCTGTACCACGCATGGCTGTTAGACGCGGACTTTTTTGGAAAGGTTGAAGAGCTGTCGTTCATGGGCGGTATCACCGAGCCCCTAATCATCTGCGGTAAGCAGCTTAATGAGCTTAACTTCTCCTGTAACAGCGTTGCGGCCTTCCATGTACTGGCTAAGGGAAGGTCGGTCAGGGTCGCAACAGGCAATGCCTGCCTGGGCGTCCTATTTACAAAGGAACGCTTTGACCGCATGGCCCAAAGCGAAATCCCTTTTATGCGCTGGCTGCAAGCACAGGGGCAGTACTGGTTCCAGCGTGAAAATGAGGTGTTTGGCCACGACGGTATATACAAATGGGATGTTTACGCGGCGGCGGCGTTGCTTTGCCCGGAATTTTTCAACGAAAACATCGTAGAAATCTCACACGACCCGGAATCGATTAAAACCGGGCTGCTGTTAGGACAAGGAGCACGCCGGGCGGTCAGTATACCCACCCTGAAGGACAGCAACGCGTTTGTTGAACATGTTTACGAAGCCTACTCCATGTTTGAGGCCAGGCGCTAAGCAGCGTACATAAAGAGAAAAAGGAGAACCCTATCATGCGTAAAAAATTTTCAATCCTTGCACTGATGACGGCAATAGTCATGCTGTTTTCCGCCTGCGGACAGGCCGCTCCGACCCCTGCCCCACAGCCCGCAACACCATCCGCGTCTGAAGCGGCAGACACCGACGATTTGCTTGAGAGCCTGCGCGGTACAACCGTAACCTTCTACGGCTGGGGCGGAAGTCATTTTACAAACAACTGGCTTGACAACATAGTCGCAGCCAGCTTTTATGAAAATTACGGAATCATAATGCAGAGAGTTCCGATGGATATCGGCGACATCCTCAACAAGCTTATGGGCGAACGCCAAGCGGGGATATCGGGAGGAGACATCGACGTTGTTTGGATAAACGGTGAAAACTTCTATACGGCGTTAAACGCCGGCCTGCTCTACGGCCCCTTTACCGACAGAATTGAAAACTTCGCAAGATATCTGGATCCCGACGACCCCGACAACTTCTTCGACTTTGGTACATACATCGGGGGTATGCAAGTCCCTTATGGCCGCGCGCAGCTTGTTTTCGCCGGAGATACGTCCGTTATGGACAGATTTCCCGCCGACGCCCGCGAACTGCTCGAAATGGCAAGGGAAAACCCCGGACGCTTCACATACGTAGCTCCGCCGGACTTTACCGGCAGCGCGTTTGTGCGCAACATAATCTATGAAATCGTCGGCTTTGATGCGCTCTTTGATGCCCCCAACGACGAGCAGGCCATTTACGAGGTAATAAGGCCGGCCCTGGACTTCCTGATAGAGCTAAAACCCTACCTATGGCAGGAAGGGCAGACATACCCGGCCACGACCGCCGTGTTGAACGACATGTTCACGGATGGTATAATCAACATGACATTCAGCTACAGTCCATTGTTTGTGGCCGCCGGAATCCTCGCCGGGGAATTCCCCGAAACGACCCAAACATTCGTGTTCGACAACGGTAACATTGGCAACACGCATTACATGGCCGTACCATTTAACGCGCCGAACAAAGAAGCGGCTTTCCGTTTAATCAACCATATCATCACCCCGGAAATACAGATCACCAAGTATGACGCGAGAAACTGGGGCGACTTCCCCGTTTTTGACGTAGAGAGGCTGAACGCCGAGCAACGGGCAATGCTTGAAGCTGTCGACAACGGAATAGGCATCCTTAGCGCCGCCGAACTGCAAAACAGCCGGCTCCCGGAAGTTCAGGCATACAAGATACCGATTATCGACAGACTGTGGATTGAGCACGTACTAATGCAATGAACAAGCGAAGGCTAAGCAAAATAACGCCATACATCCTGATCCTGCCGTTTTTGTGCATGATGAGCTTTGTGTTTGCCGGCGGTCTGCTGCAGGCCGTCGTGCAAAGCACGGGCTATATGCCTGTGTTTGGTATGTATGACGTGTCGCTGCGGTACTATGTCCAGCTATTTTCAAATGCCCGTTTCATGAGTTCGCTGTGGTATACATTCTATATCGCGTTTGTGTCGGCGGCTCTGTCGGTTTCCTTAGGCGTATTGATCGCGTTTGCGGTAGATAAGTCCCGTAGCGGCGAAAGCTTGTCCTACACGCTATACAAAGTACCCATCATAATACCGCATATTGTTGTGGCGATATTGGTCATTCAGATTTTCTTCCAAACCGGAATTATCTCACGCATCCTGTTTGCGTTGAATATCATTCAGGACGCAACCGACTTTCCCTTGCTGATTTATGACCGCGGCGGCATAGGTATAATGCTTGCGTACCTATACAAACAGGCCCCCTTTGTTACTCTCACCGTATTTACCGTGTTAAAGGGTCTTAACAAAAAATATGTTCAAGTCGCGCAAAACCTTGGCGCAAACTCTTTCCAGACAGTCTTCAGGGTTACTCTGCCACTGCTGGCTCCTACCATACTCTCAACGTTCCTAATAACTTTCGCGTTTGCTTTTGGCGCGTTTGAGATACCATTCCTGCTGAGAAGTCCAGCCCGGCTTACGCTGCCCATTTTGGCGTACTTCGACTACAGAAGCCCTGTTTTGGCTCATATGCCGGCCGCAATGGCGACCAGTGTAACGATATCGGTCATTTCGCTATCGTTTATTGTGGTGTACATGTGGCTGCTGCGCGCCATGACCAGGCGCGGAATGGAAGGGGGCGGCTTCCTGTGAAGGCATTGTTCTATGTATGGGTGTTTATAAGCTGCGCGCCGCTGCTGGTGCTGGCGGTCATGACCGTCAGCACGTTTTGGCCGTATCCGGCTCTGCTGCCGGAAATTATGTCGTGGGAATATTATTACCATGTATTTGTTCAGAACGACCAAACGCTTAACGCAGCAGTGACGAGCATCTTACTTGCGGTATCCGTCGCGTTTATTACGCTGATGATAGCCGTTCCGGCCGCCAAAGCCCTGACTCACCATAATTTCTTCGGCAAAGACTTCGTGAAGATATTGGTTCTTTTGCCGATTATCGTGCCGGGCATCGCCGTCACCATCGGCAACCAGATTTCGATGATTAGGCTGGGACTTACGGGTACATTTGGGGGAGTAGCAATCATTCATTCACTGTTCGCGCTGCCATTTGCGATACGCATTATGAGCAACGTATTTGAAGCCGTGGGTAATCGCCTGGAATTGCAGGCCGCCGTACTGGGGGCCGGGCCCGCGTTTATTTTCCGGCGCGTCACCCTGCCTCAGATAATACCCGGACTGCTTGCGGCGTTCACGCTGAGCTTTACGATCTCCATTGCCCAGTATGTCACAACGTTTATGATCGGCGGCGGACGCGTAATAACCCTTACGATCCTGCTCGTCCCGCATATCCAAGGCGGCCAGACTCATATTGCCGCCGTATACAGCGTACTCCTGATCGGAGCCGCCGTACTCTCCCTTTCGATGATGGAGCACATAGTGCGCCGTTATTACAACTTTGAGAATGTGTTTTACGCGTAGGAGCTGGGTCTATTGTCAAAGGTGCGCATTGAAAACATACACAAAAGCTTCGGCGGCAATCCCGTGTTGAAGGACATATCAATCGACATTGATGAAGGAGAGCTCGTCTCGATTCTGGGGCCTTCCGGCTGCGGAAAGACCACCTTGCTGAGACTGGTCGCGGGACTCGAAACCGCGGATAGCGGCAGCGTTTTTATTGACGGGCGCTGCTGTGACGATATTCCAGCAAGAAAAAGAGGCGCCGTTATCGTATTCCAGGATTACGGCCTATTCCCGCACATGACCGTGACTGCAAACATCGAATTCGGGCTGGTTGCGCGTAAGGAAAACCGCGCGCTCCGCGCGAAAAAAACCGCGCACATGCTGGATATAATGCAGATCAGCGACAAAGCGTCATGCTATCCGCACGAACTCTCGGGCGGTCAGAAGCAGCGCGTGGCGCTTGCCAGGGCATGCGTACTCGAGCCCAGCCTGCTGCTTCTCGACGAACCGTTCTCGAACCTTGACACCAACCTAAAAGATGCCATGCGAGAATTTGTTTCAGACCTGCAGCGCGACCTGGGTATTACCACCGTCTTGGTGACGCACGACAAGGAAGAGGCCTTCATGCTTTCGCAGCGCGTGGCGGTAATCCTGGACGGATGCCTCCGGCAATTCGACACCCCCCGGCAAATCTACGCGCGTCCGCGTTCAATACAAGTGGCCGACTTCATCGGAGAGGCCAACTACATCAGCGGAACTGTCCTGAGCGGAACTTTCTCCTGCTTCCTTGGAAACTTCGACGCAAGCGGCAGACCTGACGGCAGCGCGCGCCTGATGCTGCGCTACGACCATCTCATAGCCGACCCCGACGGCGGAGTCCCGTGCCAAATTCTTGAAAAAAAGTTCCGAGGCCGCACAACAACATACCGCGTAGTCACAAAGCACGACCCTATAACAGAGATGTATCTAAACTCTCCGATCGACACCTTGCAGCCAGGTTCTTCCGTGTTTGTCAGCGTATCGGCCGGAAGCGAGTGCGTACTATAGAAGCTATTCACAACAATACTATAAAAGGCGGGATCAGATATGACTATCTCTCAAATGGCACAATCTATAGCCCAGCGCGAACTATCGTCACGGGATCTTGTGACGCGATATATTGAGACTATCGAAAAGAACGCGCATCTGAGTGCCGTTATTGAGTTAAACCCTGACGCGGTAACCATCGCAGAAAGGCTTGACGATTCCGCCGGGAGCGGCGCGCTGCACGGCGTACCTATATTGGTAAAGGACAACGTCAACACAGGCGACCGTATGCGCACCAGCGCGGGTTCGGTTGCGCTTGCCGAGAACGTCGCCGATGAAGACGCCGAAGCCGTAAAGCTGCTGCGCAAGGCAGGGGCCGTAATAATTGGCAAAGCAAATATGACGGAATTCGCCAACTACATGGTTGATTTCAGGACAGGGACTCCCATGCCGAACGGGTATAGCTCACGCGGCGGTCAGACCGTCAGCACATACGGCGCGGACGTAGACCCATCGGGGTCAAGCACGGGTTCGGCGGTCGCGGTCGCGGCCGGGTTGTGCGCGGCGGCGGTCGGCTCGGAAACATACGGCTCAATAATATCGCCGTCTCAGCGCGCCGGCATCGTCGGTATAAAGCCTTCCGCCGGACTCGTAAGCTCACAGGGCGTAATCCCGATTTCATTTACGCTGGACACGCTAGGCCCGATGGCGCGCTGTGTGGAAGACGCGGCGCTGCTGCTCGGCGTACTTGCCGGGCGGCAATACGACACGAGTCAACGCTCCGGCGTCCGCGTCGGAGTCTTCCGAAACGGCACGGACAAAGCCGACCCGGAGTGGTTGACGGCAAACGAGAGCCTGCTCGGCGTCATGCGCGGATCAGGCATGGATTGCATCGACCTCACCGACCACGACATCGACGACAGTTTCGTCTTCCCGATAATGCGGCATGAGTTCAGACATGGAATTGACAAATATCTGCAATCACAGAACAATCCGACGATCCCCCAAAGCCTGGCCGAGATAATCGCTTACAACGAAGCTAATGCCGATGCTGCCCTTAAATACGGTCAGAGCAACCTCATCGCCGCCAACGAAATCGGAATAAACTGGGTCGACGCGCCTGAATACAAAGCGGCTATCTCGGCGCGGGAAGCTTCCATCCGCTCCCTATTAACTGTATTCGACACGAACAGGCTCGACGTAATACTCATGTTGTCGGCGCATTGCGGGCTTGCGGCGGCTTGCGGGTTTCCAAGCATCACGCTGCCGATAGGAACTACCCCAAATGGCCTGCCCATAGGCTCATGCCTGCTTGCACGGCCTTTTGCCGAAGATGTGCTAATCGGAGCGGCGCTCAGTATAGAGGCTTCACTTAGGTAACAACCAGCAACACTAACAAAGTGATAGATGGACTAATTGTAAAACCGCTCTTACGCTTCAAGCAAACGAGCGGTTTTTATTTTCAGAGCATAAGATAACAAATGTAATTCGTTGATAACCAAGGGACTGGGATTAGTAATGCCCAATGTATAATTGAACTAATTATATTAAACAGTTCTTCCGGCGCTTCCTTTTCTCCGTTGTCAATCCAAACGTATTAACGCATGGGGATATTTGCGTGAGGACATAGCCGACCTAAACCGCACTCGCAAAGTTTACAACGAGTACAAAGCACTCCAAAAATCCAAAAAGTTTTTTGCCAAGCGAATAGCCGAGAAATTTTACACAAAGCATGAGGACGAAATCCGCACCCACGAAAATGACCTTGCGGAATTTGAAAGGTCACAAACACCCCTTGCCTACCATAAAAGAGATAGACGAGGAAATCGCCAAAGGTAAAGAGGCCAACGTGCTAAACGCAAAATATTACAGGACGGCAAAGGCAGAGCATACCCGATTTACCACCATTCACCGCAAGCTGTACGCCGTCAATAACGAACACAAACCCAAAGCACCGCAACGGCAAAAACAGCGTTCGCAGGGTTATGAATTTAGCATATAGGGCATGAGCAAGTAGTCAGCAGGACATCTGGCAACTTATAAAGCCCTCTCTTAATTTGCTACTTATAATCTGCATACAAGCGCAAAGCACATTTGTATAATGTAGAGTATAAGTAGCAATGCAGGGTTTACAATTATATATGAAACTGATGCTTAGGAGGGTGGTGCATGGACTATCTAAGGGTTTTTGGAGAGAACGTAAGGTTAAGACGATTACATCTTGGCTTGACACAAGAACAATTATCGGAACGGGCAGATTTACACAGAACATATATCGGTGCTATTGAACGTGGCGATAGAAATGTAAGTCTTAAAAACATAGTGGTAATTGGGCAAGCATTGAACATTAAGCCTTACGAGTTATTGCTATTTCCAGACGAAAAGAAATAGGAGGTAATTTATGCTTTTTTGTAACAGACAGATTAATAGTCGTTCGAGGTACAATGAAGTTGTCATTCGACGATGCCATCTTCCAGAGGGTCATGATGGAGCGTGCAACGAATATCCATTTCTTAGGCACTTAAAGTCAGTTGCCCCAAATGTGGCTCAAAAAATCATTCGTGATTCTACAATGACAACTGGTGCAGCTTGGAAAAGCGACGATGCGGGACCTAATCGCATACTCCGTTGGGTGATGAAATTGCCGGATGAAGAACTTTCGAAATTTGAATTGAATATGGCGAATCTCAAACCCGGTGTAATTTCAAAGCTAAGGGAAAAGGCGGCGGATTATGATTCATGTATTGAAGTTGCAACAAAATTAACATGGTTAGCGTATCAAATGAATAATAGTCCAATCTCGCCTGATGATATTACTGAATACCTTGAAGAAATTCATGGTAAATTCATCATATCATCAACAGTTTGTGAAATATGCAAATTGCCGATGAATTTTGCAGATTTCAGATTGGCGAAACGAGGAAAAGCTGAAATTGAGACTTGCCATAAAAACCCGAGAATCCATAATGCAGAGAATATCGGATTTGCACATAGAGAATGTAATATTGCTCAAGGTGCAAAAACATTGGACGAGTTTTACGCCTGGATTGAGGGTATTTTAGCAAGAAGATAGACAAACATGGGGCATAGCGTATTTTGCTACTGCCCTTTTGTCTATAGCTTGGTATGTGTAATAATCATTATATTTCAAATGAATGTTCAAACGCCTTAACCCGTAATAATAGGTCAGCACGAGTTTCAAGACAAATTTGAAATTCCGAAATTTTATTTTTCCAGTCGGTGGTTCTGTGTGGAATTGGTATCCTAATCTCTTTAATTCTTGATCCAAGTGTTCCAAGTGTTGATTGAATGAAAATTAGACTGCGAATTTGCTCCTGTACACTTTCAAGATTAAGGATGTAAAGTAATTCATATGGGAATACGGGGCTTTCACTCGACACAGAAATTATGTCTATATGACTTTGAACCACACATCTCCTATTGTGCTTATTTAATATCGCTGTTTTGCCAATTCTATATCTTCCATCGGCGATTAATAAGATATTGCCCTCGGAAAGATTTTGTTGGTCACAATATTTCATATATACTTCCTCGCTAACCGAATTTGTTGGGTCACTAGAAATCTCAAGATTGTTTATATCCGAAGTTCGGACAAATGGAATATCACCCGTGCCATAAGCATCACTTCCGACCTCGTGACCGCTTCGAATGCTCAAAAAATTGCTTTCAGTGAGTTCTCCTAAAGTAGTAAGTTCTCCCACTTCTCTCAAATTCGCACTGTTTCTTTGTACGACATAGTATCTAGGAACGAAGTATTTTTTGTCCAAGATTGCTTCGTGCCAGTATGAACTTGTTTGCCTGCTTGTATAAGTTTCGCCAATATTCAAAAAGTCATTTGCAATAGGCTTCCCAGATGAGTTGATTGTTCTCCCACGTCTATCGTGCCCACAGTGTTTTGCGATAGCGATCCAAGTTTTTAATTCTGGTTGGGGTTCGCTCTTTTGAAAAAATAAAATGTTTGTCTTAGTGTCCGTTGAGGGTTGAAACGTATTCCTTGGACAATCAATTAAAGAATATATTTTGCCTTTGCTTAACAAATAAGTCCAAACAAAGCCATATGTTTTGTTTCCAAAAACACCCTCTGGTAAAACAATCGCCATTTTTCCATTTTGGTTCAAAAGGCTAACACAAAGTTCAATAAATAATATTTGTGGGTCTTGCGATTTGCAAATTGAATCAAGCATATGCCACTTGTTTTCTTTTTGAGAGTAAACCCAGTTATGCCCAAACTCGAATTGTGAAAGTATGGACTCATCTGTTACTCCTATTTTTGAACCAAAAGGTGGGTTTGTTAAGATAACATCTGAAGCATTTATATATTTACGGAGGGGATTCAATTCGTTACCAATATCAAGAGAATTAAAATTACAAACGTCTGACTTATCACCATCAATAATTTCCATCAGCGTTTGGGTTAAATCGGTCATATCTTTATCTTTATCAACACCAATAAATTTTGCGTTGAATTTATTATGATTCTTACTGATAAATTGATATGCCTCACATAAAAATCCACCTGTACCACAAGCAGGGTCAATAATTGTGTGATTTATTTCAGGTTGAACAATGTCTACCATGCTTTTAACTACGCTATGAGGGGTAAAAAATTGTCCTTTATCTCCTCTAAGATTAGAACCTATGATTACTTGGAAAGCATCTCCTATTATATGGGCCGGTGATTTTTGTAATGTTATTACAGAAAGAGTCTTTAAACTACGCCGGATAGCTTCTTCTGAAAAAGAGAAACCATTAAATTGTGAGAACAGTCTAGGATAAATTTCTTTTATGTGAGGTAATATCTTATCTTCAAAGCTATTATTACCTATTAAGTATTCTTCAATAATATTCAAATCCGACTTCTCGCAGGCAAGTTTGCATAATAATAATCTAGTTACATCTGAAACGATTCTTTCTGCTCGACTACTGTTTCCATTAGAGTAAAGGTCATAATACAGTGCTTTGAATGTCTTTAAATATTCAGTGGTTGCATTTTCCATAAGAGCCTCCAAAATTATTGATGAGACTATTATAAGTATCATTTCACTATGTGTCAAGAGATTAATGGGTAATAAATTTAAGCAAATAAACCTAAAGCATTGTCCGCCCGACAAGAGATTAAACCCTTTTGACGGGCTTTTTTACGTCTTTTTTGTGAAGTGCTGAAAAAGTCCTTGACAAGATGCAACATGTGAAATCATGCGGAATATCCTGCTAAATACATTTTAATCATGCCAAAAAACAGGCAGGGCGATTGTTCCGCTCCTGCCTATATGTCTATAATTCGCAAAGCACATCTTCTATATTGCTGTTTAGCTTCCAAACATTACTGCAAAAGTTGCTCATAAGAATTGTTAAAATACCGTTGTCCTGACGGCGAGTTATAAAGCTAATGCCCGGATCCATGCCTTGGAAAAAGGGGGTATCACCTTTAAGCCAAAATCCAAACCCATATCTCGCACCATCTTTGCCGGACGCTTGCAGGGCAGTCATGGTTTTTGCGGTTTCCTGGCTGACAATATCTCCGGCTAAGAAGTGTTTCCAATATCGCTCCACGTCATCTACTGTTGTATACACCCCACCTGCTCCATCACTTTTTGCATTGGTGCTATAGATATTTGTGAAATACTCGCCCCGCTCTTTGTCATAGATATAGGCGGCTGCACAATTTGCAGGCAAGCGGTCAAGTTCATAATATCCTGTACTTTTCATGCCGCACGGCTCGAAAATCAACTTAGCAAGATATTTGTCAAAATCCATGCCGGTAACTTTTTCAATTATCATAGCAAGTACAGTATAGCCTGTGTTGTTATATTGAAACCTCTCGCCGGGGCTGTACATCATAGGCTTGTCAACAAATGTCGGTATCATGTCCGACGGTTTGCGCATAAGGTAGCTTGGGAACACTGCCCACAATTCCGACATATCATCCATTACAGATTCATCAAAATAATCTGGTATGCCTGATGTATGGTTGAGAAGTTGGCGAATAATAATCTTGGGCGAAATTTGTTTTAAGCCGAAATCTCAGAACCTGTTTACTATCTACCCAGAGTTCGATAGGCAAGGTATAATTATATAAAATTATACCTACGGAGCGAAAAGACATGAGGAAGCCCTACCCAAGCGAAATAAGCCGCGAACAGTTC
>Ga0131853_10004272_pt1 | contig 25588 bp, 20 predicted proteins | sample TergutLab28metaG_FD_92764 | JGI IMG/M metagenome (GOLD analysis project Ga0131853, IMG submission 92764) | Labiotermes labralis P1 segment gut microbial communities from Petit-Saut dam, French Guiana - Lab288 P1 (version 2) (version 2) | ecosystem: Host-associated > Arthropoda: Insects >... | reverse complement strand
TCGGGGGTTCGGGCCCGACGAATCGGAATACCCGGCCTCCCGAGAAGTGCATTCTGGCCCCGCGAGCTGGTGCTCGCGGGGCCGTTGCATTGCGGCACTCCTGTCGTTCGGTGGGCCACAACTCACGACTCGGTGGGCCATTACCCCTGACTCGGCGGGCCGCTTCCCCCGATTCGGTGGGCCATTACCCCTGACTCGGTGGGCCATTACCCCCGATTCGGCGGGCCACAACGCCCGATTCGGCGGGCCATTACCCCCGATTCGGCGCTAGTCCTGGACCGCTGCTCCCGAGGCGATCAGGGTGTCGACGTCCCCGATGCCCCAGGCGGCCAGCGCCGTTCGGGTGTCGGCGCCGCTGGTCGCCGCGGGCGGCTGGGCGATGCCGCCGGGGGTGGCGCTGAAGCGCGGGGCCGGCGCCGGCTGGGTGACGCCGTCGACGTCGGTCCAGATGCCGCGGGCGCGGATGTGGGCGTGCTCGCGTGCCTCCGTCGGGGTCAGTACCGGGGCGAGGCAGGCGTCGGTGCCCTCGAACAGCTCCGCCCACGCCGCCATGTCTCGCTGCTTGAAGGTCGACGCCAGGAGGTCGCGCATCCGGCCCCACTCGGCGAGCTCCCACTGGCCGGGGCAGGCCTCGCCCAGCTCGAGTCCCGCGACCAGCCGGTCGAAGAACTGCGGTTCGAGTGCCCCGACGGCGACGTACCGGCCGTCGGCGGTCTCGTAGAGGCTGTAGAACGGCGCGCCGCCGTCGAGCAGGTTGGAGCCGCGGGTCTCGGTGAAGGCCCCCTGCGCGGTCAGCCCGGAGAGCAGGGTGGTCAAGTGCGTCGTGCCGTCGACGATCGCGGCGTCCACGACCTGCCCGGTGCCGGTCGCCCGCGCGTGGATGATCGCCGCGAGCACGCCGATGACCAGGTACGTCGAGCCGCCGCCGAAGTCGCCGAGGAGATTGACCGGGAACTGCGGCGCTCCGGCCGCCTGCCCCAGGCCGTGGAGTACGCCGGACGTCGCGATGTAGGTCAGGTCGTGTCCGGCGGCCGAGGCGAGCGGGCCGTCCTGGCCCCAGCCGGTCATCCGGCCGTAGACCAGCCGGGGGTTGCGCGCCAGGCACTGCGCCGGGCCGACGCCGAGGCGCTCGGTGACACCGGGCCGGTTGCCCTCGACCAGGGCGTCCGCGCTCTCGACCAGGCGGAGCACCGTCTCGACCGCGGCCGGGTGCTTGAGGTCGAGCGCCACGCTCGGCCGCCCACGGTTGAGCAGGTCGGCGGAGCCGCCGGCGAAGAGGCCGCCACCGGGTCGGTCGATCCGGATCACGTCGGCGCCGAGGTCGGCGAGGATCGTGCAGGCGTGCGGGCCGGGCCCGATCCCGGCGAGCTCGACGATCCTGACCCCGGTCAACGGCCCCATGGTTTCGCGCACGCATCGATCCTGTCAGGTCGCGCGATCGGTGTGCGGCACCGTCCGAACGGATCATTCCTCCTCATTCCGCAACCTCGACGCCGCACAGCGACGAAGATGTCGGGGTGATCGATGCGACCCGGGCCGTCGAGGTGCGTGACCTGCATGTCCGCTTCGGAGAGGTGGAGGCGGTGGTCGGCGTCGACCTGACCGCGTACGCCGGAGATTCGACCGCCCTGCTCGGCCGCAACGGCGCCGGCAAGTCCACGACGATGCGGGTGCTCGCCGGGGTCGTCCCGCCGACGGCCGGCTCGGTGGTGGTGGCGGGTCGTGACGTGCGCGTCGACCCGCTGGCCGTGAAGCGCCACGTCGGATACTGCCCCGACGTCGGCGGCCTGGTGCCGCGCGCGACGCCGTGGGAGCACCTGCAGCTCGCCGCCCGCCTGCGCCGGCTGCCGACGGGACCGGACGGCTGGGAGCAGCGCGCGCGCCACCTGCTGGAGCGCTTCGAGCTCGCCTCGGTCGCCCACCGCGTCACCAGCGGGTTCAGCCACGGCATGGGGCGCCGGCTCTCCGTCGTACTGGCGGCGCTGCACGAGCCGGCGGTACTGCTGCTCGACGAGCCGTTCGACGGCGTGGACCCCGTCGGTGTGGAGGCCACGATGGAGATCATCAGCGACGCCCGGGCACGCGGTGCCTGCGTGCTCGTCTCCACCCACCTGCGCGAGCTCGCCGTCGAGGCCTGCACGAGTGTCACCGTGCTGCGGGGCGGCTCACGAGTAGCCACCCTGACCGCCGGCGAGATGGCAGGGGAGGCGGGTGCCCATGCCTACCGCGCGCTCCTCGACTGAGACACGACCGCGCGTGGAGGCACGCGCCCGGGTGACCACGCTGCTGCGCGACCAGCGCTGGGCCGTCGCCGACGTCGGTCACCTGGTGCGCTTCCGCGCCGGCACGCTGCGGCGCCGCCGACTCGTCCTGGCGCTGACGATCGTGCTGGGGCTGACCGCTGCGACGATCCTCATCGCGGCCACCGCCCACGGCGCCGGCCACACCGAGCAGGCACGCAACGCCCTGGTGCTGATGCCGACCGCGTTCGCCGCCTTCCAGCTCCTTCAACTGGTCAGCGGCGTCGCCTCAGGCGGCGGCCGGGAGCTGGCGCCGCGCGACCAGCTGGTCGCCTACCCGGTCAGTCCGACCACCGACCACCTGGGCGCGCTGCTGCTGGCTCCGCTCAACATCTCGTGGATGATCCAGACCTGGGTGCTCCTCGGCGCCGCGGCGTACGGCGTCGGCTTGACCGGGCGCCTGCTGCCGCTCGTGATCGGGGTCCTGCTCTGGGTCGCCGGGGCCACCGCGGTCGGCCAGGTCATCGCGTGGGGAGCGGAGGGCCTGCGCAGGCTCCCGTACGGCGTGGCGCTGGTCCGCTCGATCCTCGTGCTCGGCATCGCGGCGTTCGCGGTACTGCAGGGAACCGGGCGGCTTGTGCCGTGGCTCGACCGCCTGCCCACCCGGTGGTTCGTCGTGCGGCTCGCGTTCGGGTTCGATGGCCGGTGGGCGCTGGCCGTGCTCGCCCAGCTCGCTCTCCTCGTGGTGGCGACCGCGGTCGGCGCCGTTCCTGCTCACTTGGCGGCCCGGCTCCAGCCGCGCGACGAGTTGCGCGCCGAGTCGGGCACCCGGCCGGCACGGCGGCTCCCGGGCAGTGACTTCGCGATGCTGTTGCGCATCGACAGGGCCAGCGTGTGGCGCGCGGTGCCGATGCGGCGCGGACTGGTTGTCCTCTCGCTCGGCCCGGGCCTGATCGCCCTCGCCGCCGCCGCACCGTGGAGCGACCTCATCGTGATGCCGGGGTTGGTGGCCTCGGGTGCGGCCCTGCTCTTCGGAGTCAACGCCTGGTGTCTGGACGAACGCGGCGGGCTGTGGCGGGAGTCGCTGCCGGTCGGGCCGCGGCTGGTCTTCGCCGCCCGGACCTGGGTGCTGGCCGAATTCATGCTCGCCGCCGCGTTCGGAACCCTGGCGGTCGGTGCCCTGCGCGCCCCCCGGCCGACCCTCGGCGAGGTCGCTGCGGCCCTGACGGCCTGTCTCGTGGTGACCGCCCAGGCCGGGGTGGCCGGGATGCGGTGGTCGCAGCGTACGCCGTACTCGGTCGACCTGCGCTCGGCCCGGGCCACCCCCGCGCCGCCGCTGGCGATGATCGGCTACTCCAGCAGGCTCGCGGTCGTCACCGCGCTCACCGGGGTCGCCCTGCAGCTCCTCGCACGCACCGGTGCGGTCGTCCCGGTGCTCGTAGGAGTGGCGATCCTGTGCTGGCAGGCCTCCCGGCTGCTGCGGGTCTGCCGCGGCTGGGAGGACCCGGTGACGCGGGCGCGGGTCGTCACGACCGTCGCACTGTAGACCGTCGCGCTGTAGACGGCGCCAGCGCGCTGGACAGCGCCGTCCTGCGCATGCATACTCGGTACATACATACCGAGTATGCGGAGGCATGGTGTCGATCAAACACGGTCTGCTGGCCCTGTTGGAGCAGGGTCCGCGCTACGGCTACCAGCTGCGCGCCGAGTTCGAGCAGCGCACCGGTGCCACCTGGCCGCTGAACGTCGGGCAGGTCTACACGACGCTCACGCGCCTCGAACGTGACGGGCTCGTGGCCGCCGGCGAGGCCGACACCGAGGGCCGCGTCGTCTACGCGATCACCGACGCCGGGCGCGCGGAGGTGGCGTCCTGGTTCACCACGCCCGTCGCGCGCACCCAGCCGCCGCGCGACGAGCTGGCGATCAAGCTGGCGCTGGCGGTGACGGTGCCCGGCATCGACGTCGCCCGGGTGATCCAGCAGCAGCGCAGCGCCACGATGTCGGCGCTGCAGGACTACGGCCGGCTCAAGCGCACCGCCGATGCGGCCGACCTCGCGTGGACCCTTGTCCTCGACTCGCTGGTCTTCGCCGCCGAGGCGGAGATCCGGTGGCTCGACCACTGCGAGGCGCGCCTGCGCCGGGCCGCGATCGAGCGCACCGACGCCGCCGTACCCGACGATCCGGCCGCCGCACAGCGCCTGCTCTCCCACCCCGTCCGGATGCGGGAGAAGAGCGATGACTGACCGCACGCCGCCGGTTCTCGCGCTGGCCGAGGTGACCCGCGTCCACGGCGACGGTGCCACGCGGGTCGAGGCCCTGCGAGGCGTCTCCCTGCAGGTGTACGGCGGAGAGCTGGTCGCCGTGATGGGGCCGAGCGGCAGCGGCAAGTCGACGTTGCTGACCCTTGCCGGCGGCCTCGACGCGCCCACGGCGGGCACCGTCACGGTGGTCGGCGAGGACCTCGGGGCCATCGGGCGCGGCGGTCGCGCACGCCTGCGTCGTACGGCGATCGGCTACGTCTTCCAGGACTTCAACCTCATCCCGGCACTGACCGCGGTGGAGAATGTCGCCCTCCCGCTCGAGCTCGACGGCGCGTCGGCGGGCCGGGCGCGCAGGACCGCCGCGGCCGTGCTCGCCGAGGTGGGGCTGGCGGGCATGGAGCGGCGCTTCCCCGACGAGCTCTCGGGTGGCCAGCAGCAGCGGGTGGCGATCGCCCGCGCGGTGGTCGGCGAGCGCCGGCTGCTCCTGGCCGACGAGCCGACCGGCGCGCTCGACAGCGAGACCGGCGAGGAGATCCTGCGCCTGCTCCGCGCCCGGTGCGACGCGGGCGCCGCCGGCGTACTGGTCACCCACGAACCGCGGCATGCGGCCTGGGCCGACCGGGTGGTCTTCCTGCGCGACGGTGTGGTGGTCGACCAGTCGGCACCGGGCCCGGTCGACGGACTCCTGGAGACGGCGCGATGAACGGTTGGCGCCTCGGTGGTTGGCGCCTGGCGGTCCGGCTCGCCTGGCGCGACGCATTGCGCGCCAAGGGGCGCAGCCTGCTGATCCTGGCGATGATCGCCCTGCCGGTGACCGGCGTCGTCGGCGCCGACGTCCTCATCCGCACCTCCCAGGTCTCGGCGGCCGAGGGCGTCGACCGATACCTCGGCACGACCGCGGCGGCACGGGTGGGAATGGTCTCCGGTGACGTCTCGCAGATCCAGGTCAATCCGTTCGGCCAGCCCGCGCCGTACGTCGGGGGGCCGGGCCGGCCGAAGACCCTCGCCGACGTGAAGGCGATCCTGGGCACGGACCGGACCTACGCGCCGTTCGTCTCCGGAGGGACGCTGGTGCGCACCTCGATCGGCCAGGCCTACGCGCACGCGTTCTCGTTCGACCCGGCATCGCCGCTCTCCCGGGGCCTGATGCGGCTGACCGCCGGGCGCTGGCCGGCCGCACCCGGCGAGGTGGTGGTCAACTCCGCCCTCGCCGCGCACGGTCCGGGGCTCGGCGACCGGGTCGCGATGAGGGGCGAGGGCAACGGCCGGCGGACCGCCGTGGTCGTGGGCATCGCGGAGGGTCCCGTCGACCGCACCTCGTACGACATCGGCGGACTGCCCGGGACCATCCCCATGACCGCTCATGACGCCGGGAGCACCGGCTGGCTCGTCGGCGGCGGCGACGTCACGTTCGCCCAGGTGGTGCAGCTGGACCGGATCGGCGCCCTGACCCTGTCGCGGTACGTCGTCGACCATCCCCAGCAGCTCGAAGCGCTGTATCCGACACCCACCCGGCTCACGCCCACGTTGATCGCGATCGCGTCGATGATCGCCGTGATGGCGCTCCTCGAGGTCGTGCTCCTTGCCGGACCGGCGTTCGCGGTGGGCGCGAAGCGGCAGGCCCGCTCGCTCGCGCTCATCGCCGCGTCAGGCGGCACGCCCCGCCAGAGCCGTCGCACCATCCTCGCCGGCGCCCTGGTGCTCGGAGTGGCGGGGGCGGCGGTCGGCCTCGTCGCCGGCCTCGGGCTGGCGCGCCTGGGCGAACCGCTCCTCCAGCAGCGGGCGAGCACGTGGCTCGGCCCCTTCGACGTGCGCTGGCGCGAGGTGCTCGCCGTCGGTGCCTTCGGGCTGGTGAGCGCGATCCTGGCCGCGATCGTGCCCGCGTGGCTCGCGTCGCGTCAGGACGTCGTCGCGGTGTTGGCCGGGCGCCGTGGCGACCGCCGTCCGTCGTACCGGACGCCGGTGGCGGGCATCGTGGTGCTCGCGCTCGGTGTCTTGGTCGCCGTCGGTGGCACCCGGGTGCGGACGAGCACCGGTGCGGTGATGATCTCCGCCTCGGCACTCATCTGCGTGCTCGGCATGATCCTGATCGTGCCGGTGGTCGTCGCGGGCCTCGCCCGCCTCGGCACCCATCTCCCTCTTCCACTCCGCTTCGCCGTGCGCGACGGCGCGCGCCACCGCACGCGGACGGTGCCGGCCGTCGCTGCCGTGGCCGCCGTGGTGGCGGGCGCGGTCACGCTCGGCATCGCCGTGGCCAGCGACCAGGCGCACGGCGGGGCGGAGTACGGGCTGAGCATGCCGATCGGTCAGGGCGCCGTCGACATCGCCAGTTCGAAGCCCGACTGGTCGCGCATGCGAGCCACGGTCGAGGCCCACCTGCCCGGCGCGACGGTGACCCAGGTCATCGGGGCCGTCGACAGACGGCATCCACAGGTCGGACTCGTCGCCTCCATGCAGGCACACGGCCGGCCGCTCGACGGCGCCCTCGGCACCGGTTACGGTCCCAGCGGCACCGGAGTCCTGGTCTCGGACGGGACCGACCTGCCCGATGAGCCCGGCCTGACTCCGGCCGAGCTGGCCATGGCGCGTGCCACTCTCGCCGCCGGCGGCGTCGTCGCCTTCACCCCGGACCCGGTCTCGGACGTCTCGCTGCGAATCGCGCCCCCGACGAGCGGAGCTCATCCATCGGCGTCGATGGCCGTGCCCGCCAGGGACCTGGCCGTCGGTTGGACGGCCATCACGCCCCAGGCGATCGTCTCGCCTCAGGTCGTACGGCGCCTCGGCCTGGCCAGCGTGCCGGTGCAGCTGCGGATCAGCGGCACCTCGATCGACTCGGGCCAGGAGCAGCGGCTGCGCGAGGCGTTGGACGCGCTGCCCGGCCAGCCCTCGCTCTATGTCGAGCGGGGCTACCAGCCGGACCAGACCGTGCGGCTGATCGAGCTGATCCTGACCGCGCTCGCCGCCCTGCTGATGCTCGGCGGTGCCCTGACCACCACGTTCCTCGCGCTCTCGGACGCCCGCCCCGACCTGGCCACGCTCGCGGCCGTCGGCGCCGCACCGCGCACGCGGAGGTGGGTCGCGGCGGCGTACTCGCTCTCGATCGGGCTCGTCGGGTCACTGCTCGGCGTGGTCGTGGGGATGGTGCCGGGCATCGCGCTGACCTACCCGCTGACGGGCTCCGGCTGGCAACCGCCGGGTAGCCACCTGGCCTCGCACTACCTCGCGATGCCATGGGGACTGATGGCGCTCGTGGTGTTGGGTCTGCCGCTGTCGGTGGCAGCGTTCGTCGCGCTGTGCACCCGTGGTCACCTGCCGATCGTGGCGCGCCTGACCTAATGCGCCCGATCGGGGCGGCGGTCAGGCCCGGCAGAGGCAGAACGTGTGCCCGGCGGGGTCGAGGAAGACCCGGAAGCTCTCGCCCGGCTGATGGTCGTGCTTGGTGGCACCCAGCTTGATCGCCTCGGCCTCGGCGGTGTCGAGATCGTCGACGAAGACGTCGAGGTGGGTCTGCTGAGGGACCTCCTGACCCGGCCACTGCGGCGGCCGGAACTGCTCGACCTGCTGGAAGTTGATCAGCTGATGCGGCTCGGGGCCGCTGACCTCGGCCCAGTCGCCGTCGTCGCGGACCTTCCAATCCAGCAGGAGGCCGTAGAACGTCGCCAGGGCGAGCGGCTCGGGGCAGTCGATGACCAGGTGTGGTGTGCGTGCGATAGCCATGTGCTCATCGTGCCCACGGGTCCGGACAGAAGACGTCCTCAACACGTGGTCAAACTTCCCGACAGTCTTGACTGTTTGTTTGTACGCCGCCAGGCTGGGCCCCGTGAGCCAGGCCATCACCCGCGTGCCGCAGGAGGAGCGCACCCGTCTGATGCGGGCGCGGTTGCTCGATGCCACGGTCGATCTGTTGGTCGAGCGTGGATTCGCCGGCACCTCGACGACGTTGGTCGCCGAGCGGGCCGGTGCCTCCCGTGGCGCGCTCCTGCACCACTTCCCGTCGAAGAACGACCTGGTCGTGGCCGCGGTGGAGCACGTCATGGCGGCCCGGGGCGCGGAACTGGAGCGGGCCGCGGCGGCCGGAGTCCGCGACACGCGCGGGGTGCTGGAGCTGCTGGCCGAGCACGTCACCTCCAAGGTGTTCACCGCGGCTCTCGAGCTGTGGGTGGCGGCGCGCACCGACGACGTACTCCGGGCGGCGGTGGTGCCGCTGGAGCAGAAGGTCGGCCGTGAGACCCACCGGCTGACCGTGCGGCTCCTGGGCGCCGACGAGTCCCGGGCCGGTGTACGCGAGCTGGTGCAGGCCACGCTCGACCTCGCGCGCGGCCTGGCACTCGCCGCCACCTTCAGCGACGACGGACGTCGCCGCGGCCACATCCTCGACCAGTGGGCCGCCGTCCTCGACAAGGAGCTGCGATGAACGATCTGCTCGACGAGCTGTTGGCGGACCTCGCCCTGGAGGGGCTCGAGCTCCGCGAGGTGGTGGCCGGCCTGAGCGAGACCGGCTGGCGCACCGCGACGCCGGCCGAGGGCTGGGACGTCGCCACCCAGATCGCGCACCTGGCCTGGACCGACGAGGCGGCGCTCGCCGCCGCCACCGACGAGGCGGCCTGGAACGAGCTGGTCAGCGAGGCACTGGATGACCCCGAGGGGTTCGTCGGCGTCTCCGCGCTCGCACTCGCCACGATGCCCTCCACCGATCTGTTGACCATGTGGGACGAGGGTCGCATCGCGCTGGTGGAGGCGCTGCGCGGCTACCCCGAGGGGGCACGGATGCCGTGGTTCGGCCCGCCGATGTCGCCCACCTCGATGGCCACCGCCCGCTTGATGGAGACCTGGGCCCACGGCCTCGACGTACGCGACGGGCTGGGGTTGCCGTCGACCCCGACCGACCGGATCCGGCATGTCTGCCACCTCGGTGTGCGGACGCGCGGCTTCGCCTATCTCGTCCATAGCCAGCAGGCGCCCGCCGCCGAGCCGCGGCTCGAGCTCACCGCCCCGAGCGGCGCCACCTGGACGTGGGGACCCGAGGACGCCGCCCAGCGGATCACGGGCCCGGCCTGGGACTTCGCCCGGCTCGTCACCCAGCGGGTGCACATCGACGACACCGACCTGGTCGCCGAGGGACCCGACGCGGCGTACTGGCTGACGATCGCGCAGGCCTTCGCAGGGCCCCCCGGAGGCGGCCGGGAGGCCGCACGATGACCTCGGCGACATCGAGCCCGCGGCCCGCGGTCCGGATCGGCAACTGCTCGGGGTTCTACGGCGACCGGGCTTCGGCGATGCGGGAGATGCTGGAGGCGAGCGCGACCGGTCCGCGGCTCGACTACCTCACCGGCGATTACCTCGCCGAGCTGACGATGCTGATCCTCGGTCGCGACCTGATGAAGGACCCCGCGACCGGCTACGCGAAGACCTTCCTGCGCCAGCTGAGCGACGGCCTCGCCCTCGCTCGCGAGCAGGGCGTACGGATCGTCGCCAACGCCGGCGGACTCAACCCTGCTGCCCTCGCGGCCGCGATCGATGCCCTCGGCACCTCCGCCGCGGTGGCCTATGTCGACGGCGACGACGTCCGGTCGGTGGTCGACGTCCCCGACGCGCTGACCGCGAACGCCTACCAGGGTGCCTTCGGCATCGCCCGCGCTCTTCAGGCCGGAGCCGACGTCGTGGTGACCGGCCGCGTCACGGACGCCAGCCTGGTCCTGGGGCCGGCGATCGCCCGCTTCGGCTGGAAGCCGAGCGATCTGGATGAGCTGGCCGGCGCCGTGGTGGCAGGCCACGTGATCGAGTGCGGCACGCAGGCCACCGGCGGGAACTTCGCGGGCTTCGCCACGATGCTCGCCGCGGGCCGGGGCACGCGGCCGCTGGGCTTCCCGGTGGCCGAGGTGGCGGCCGACGGGTCCTCGGTCATCACCAAGTACGCCGGAACCGGCGGCCTCGTCACCGTCGACACCGTGACCGCCCAACTGCTCTACGAGGTGCAGGGGCCGCTCTACCTGGGGCCCGACGTCACCGTCGACCTCACCTCGATCCGACTCGAGCAGCAGGGTGCCGACCGGGTGGCGATCGACGGCGTGGCCGGCGTCGCCCCGCCCGAGCGGCTCAAGGTCGGCGTCAACGTGCTCGGCGGCCTGCGCAACCAGATGGAGTTCGTGCTCACCGGGCTCGACATCGACGCCAAGGCGGCCTGGTTGCGGGGGCAGCTCGAGGCGAGCCTGCCACAGGGGCCGTCGTACGAATGGTCGAGCTACCGCCTGCCCGCGCCGGACTCATCCACCGAGGAGGGCGCCGCCTGTCTGCTCCGGCTCTCCGCGCGCTCGGGCGACGCCGACCTTGTCGGGCGCGCGTTCACGGCACCGGCGATCGAGCTGGCGCTGGCCAGCTACCCGGGCTTCCACGTCACCGCGCCGCCGGGCCGGCCGACGCCGTACGGCATCTTCCGCACGACGTACGTCGACCGGGCGCTCGCCCGGGAGGTGGTGCATCTGCCCGACGGCACCGTCGAGGTCATCGACGCGCCGGCCCACCAGGACTCCTCAGGCGCACGGCCGGCAGTGGCGTCCCCGCGGGCGACCACCGCCCGCACCACCCGCCGCGCGCCGTTGGGTGGAGTGGTCTACGCGCGCTCCGGCGACAAGGGCGGCGACGCGAACGTCGGCCTGTGGATCCCGCAGAGCCGCTCCGACGCGGCGGTCGACTGGTTGCTCGCCTCCGTCACGCCCGGCTGGATCCGCGCCCTGCTGCCCGAGGCGGTGGAGCTGGAGGTCGACGTCACCCCACTGCCCAACCTGCGCGGCGTCAACGTCGTCATCCATGGCCTGCTCGGCGAGGGTGTCGCCGCGAGCACACGCTTCGACCCGCAGGCCAAGGCGGTGGGCGAGTGGCTGCGCAGCAGGGTCGTCGAGATCCCGGAGGAGCTGCTGTGACGCGCGACCAACGAGGCGGCCTGCACGATCTCGGTGCGGAGTTCGCCCGCCGCGAGGTGACCCCGAACCTGCAGGAGTGGGAGGACGCCGGCGAGGTGCCCCGTGCGCTCCACCTGGCCGCTGCCAAGCACGGCCTGCTCGGAGTCGGCTTCTCCGAGGAGGTCGGCGGTGAGGGCGGCGCGCTGGCCGACGTCGTCGCCGTCGCCGAGGGGATGCTCGCCGAGGGCGCCTCCAGCGGCCTGCTCGCGGCGCTCTTCACCGGCGGCATCGCGCTGCCGCACCTGGCGCGCCACGGCAGCCCCGACCTGATCGATCGGTACGTGCGGCCGACGTTGGCCGGAGAGCTGATCGGCAGCCTCGGCATCACCGAGCCGGACGGCGGCTCCGACGTCGCGCACCTGCGGACCACGGCCCGGCGTGATGGCGACCACTACGTCGTCAACGGAGCCAAGACCTTCATCACCTCCGGCGTGCGGGCCGACTTCATCACGACCGCGGTCCGCACGGGCGGCCCCGGCGGCCGCGGCGTCAGCCTGCTGGTCATCGACAAGGCCGTTCCCGGGCTCACCGTCACCCGCGATCTGCGGAAGATGGGTTGGCACTGCAGCGACACCGCGGAGCTCTCCTTCGTCGACGTGCGCGTGCCGGTCGCCAGCCTCGTCGGTGAGGAGAACGCCGGCTTCGGCTATATCGCTGAGGCGTTCGTGACCGAGCGGATCGGGCTCGCGGTCCACGCCTATGGCATCGCCGCGCGCAGCCTCGCCCTCACGGCGGCGTACTGCCGGGAACGCAGCACCTTCGGCGACGCGCTCATCGGCCGGCAGGTGGTGCGCCACCGATTGGTCGAGATGCACCGGCAGGTGGAGGTGGCCCGCGCCTACACCCACGCCGTGGTGCATCAGTACGACGCGGAGGGCTCGACCCCGGCCACGATCGCCGCCGCGGCGCTGGCCAAGCAGACCGCGGTCGAGGCGAGTCAGTACGTCTGCGACGCCGCGGTGCAGCTGCACGGCGGCACCGGCTACATGCACGGCACGGAGGTGGAGCGCCACTACCGCGACACCAGGATCCTGCCCATCGGAGGAGGAGCGACCGAAGTGATGACCGACCTGGCCGCCACGCTGTTGGGATACGCGCGATGACGCGCCGTCGCGAGGCGATGCTGGCCAAGCTCGCCGACCTCGAGACGGAGTTGGCGAAGGCCGTCGCCGGCGGCGGGGAGAAGTACGTCGCCCGCCACCGCGACCGAGGCAAGCTGACCGCGCGGGAGCGGATCGAGCTGCTCCTCGACGAGGGCAGCCCGTTCCTGGAACTGCAGCCCCTGATCGGCTGGGGCTCGGAGTTCGCGGTGGGCGGCTCGATCGTCACCGGCATCGGCGTCGTCGAGGGCGTCGAGACCATGATCGTCGCCAACGACCCGACCGTGAAGGGCGGCGCGCTCAACCCCTGGTCGGTGAAGAAGTCGTTCCGCGCGGCCGAGATCGCGGCCGCCAACGGCCTGCCGTCGATCAACCTCACCGAGTCCGGGGGCGCCGACCTGCCGACCCAGAAGGAGATCTTCATCCCGGGCGGACGCGGCTTCCGCGACCTGACCCGGTCGAGCGCCGCGAAGATCCCGACGATCTCGGTGGTCTTCGGCAACTCCACAGCGGGCGGCGCCTACGTGCCCGGGGTGAGCGACTACGTGATCATGGTCAAGGAGCAGGCGAAGGTCTTCCTGGCCGGGCCGCCCCTGGTCAAGATGGCCACCGGCGAGGAGACCGACGACGAGTCGCTGGGCGGCGCCGAGATGCATGCCCGGGTCTCCGGCTCCGCCGACTATCTCGCGCTCGACGAGCACGACGCCATCCGCCTCGCGCGCCGCGTGGTCGCCAGGCTCAACTGGCGCAAGCGCGGGGCGCTCGCTGCGCCGGCCTACGCCGAACCGGACCTCGACCCCGAAGACCTGCTGGACCTGATCCCCACCGACCTCAAGGAGCCCTTCGATCCCCGCGAGGCGATCCTGCGGATCGTCGACGGCAGCGGCCCGGGCAACGCGGCCGCGTTCGACGAGTTCAAGCCGCTGTACGGCGCCTCGCTGTGCACCGGGTGGGCGCAGCTGCACGGTTATCCGATCGGCATCCTGGCCAACGCCCGCGGCGTGCTGATGAGCGAGGAGGCGCAGAAGGCCGCCCAGTTCATCCAGCTGGCCAACCAGAAGGACACGCCGCTGCTCTTCCTGCACAACACCACCGGCTACATGGTCGGCGCGGAGTATGAGCAAGGCGGGATCATCAAGCACGGCGCGATGATGATCAACGCCGTCTCCAACTCGACCGTCCCGCATCTGACGGTGATCATGGGTGCGTCGTACGGCGCGGGCAACTACGGCATGAACGGTCGCGCCTACGACCCGCGATTCCTCTTCACCTGGCCCTCGGCGAAGTCGGCCGTGATGGGCCCACAGCAGCTCGCCGGCGTCATGGAGATCGTCGCTCGGCAGTCGGCGGAGTCCAAGGGACAGCCCTTCAACGCCGAGGAGTTCCAGGGCGTCCGCGACTACGTCGAGGCCATGGTCGAGGAGCAGTCGCTGCCGCTGTTCCTCTCCGGTCTCGGGTACGACGACGGCGTGATCGACCCGCGCGAGACCCGCACCGTGCTCGGCCTCTGCCTCTCCGCCATCCACACCCGACCGATCGAGGGCGCCATGAACTTCGGCGTCTTCAGGATGTGATCCCGTGCCTCCTTCATGCGCCACCCCCATCCGCCGCGTCCTGGTGGCCAACCGCGGTGAGATCGCCGCGCGTGTCTTCCGCACCTGCCGCCGGCTCGGGATCGAGACCGTGGCGGTCCACTCCGAAGCCGATGCCGGCCTTCCCTACGTACGGCTGGCCGACTTCGCCGTACTGCTGCCGGGCAACGCCCCGGCCGAGACCTACCTGCGCGCCGACCTGCTGGTCGAGGTGGCGCGGCGGGCCGGTGCCGATGCCGTCCACCCCGGCTACGGCTTCTGTTCGGAGAACGCCGGCTTCGCCAGTGCCGTGATCGCCGCCGGGCTGACCTGGATCGGGCCGACACCGTCCTCGATCGAGCAGATGGGCTCGAAGATCGCGGCCAAGGAGATCATGCGCGCGGCCGGCGTACCCGTGCTGGAGGCGCCCGCACAGCTCACCGAGGCCGACCTCCCCCTGCTGGTCAAGGCGAGCGCGGGCGGCGGCGGACGCGGCATGCGGGTCGTGCGCGAGCTTGCGAGCCTCGACGCGGAGATCGCCGCCGCGCGGGCCGAGGCCGAGAGCGCGTTCGGGGATGGCACCGTCTTCGTCGAGCCGTACGTCGAGCGCGGCCGCCATGTCGAGGTCCAGCTCGTCGGGACCACCGTCATCGGCGACCGGGACTGCTCGATCCAGCGACGGCATCAGAAGGTGGTCGAGGAAGCGCCCGCACCCGGGCTGCCCGAGGCGGTGCGCGAGGCGTTGCACTCCGCCGCTCGGGCGGCGGCCGAGGCGATCGACTACATCGGCGCCGGCACGGTGGAGTTCCTCTACGATCCGGCGACCACGCGCTTCTGGTTCCTGGAGATGAACACCCGCCTCCAGGTCGAGCACCCCGTGACCGAGGAGGTCTACGGGGTCGATCTCGTCGAGGCCCAGCTCGCGGCGGCGCTCGTCCCTGGGGTCGTGAGTGCCAGCGAGGCCCCCAGCCCTCGCTCGCACTCACAACCCGATGGTCATGCGATCGAGGTCCGCCTGTACGCCGAGGACCCGGCCGCGGGCTACCAGCCGCAGTCGGGGGTGGTCACCCGGTTCGAGATCGAGGACCATCCCGACATCCGCGTCGAGGCGACCTACGAGACCGGGTCGACCATCACGACCTTCTACGACCCGATGATCGCGAAGGTGATCGCACACGGCGCGACCCGCGAGCAGGCGGCGCGGACGCTGGCGGCGGTGCTGCGGCGCGCGCGGATCCACGGGCTCCGCACGAACCGCGAGCAGCTGGTCGCGGTCCTGACCTCGCCGCGGTTCCTGGACGCCCAGCTGAGCACGGGCTTCCTCGATGAGCGGACCGAGGGGTGCGCCGGTGACGGCAGCGATGCTCGGCGGTCGCGGGAGCACCGATCGGTCTGCGCGGCGGCGGCGGTCGCGATCGCCGAGTGCAGGCGTCGCCCGGGCACGCCGGCGGCCTGGCGCAACGTGACGAGCCAGTCGCAGCGGACGACGTTCCGCGGTCACGACGGTGTCGAGACGGTCGTGGAGTGGCGCGGCACGCGGACCGGCTACGTGATCGAGGGTCTCTCGGTGATCGCTGCCGCCCGCGATGAGGTGACGCTCGAGGTCGACGGCGTCCGTACGACGTACCAGGTCAGCGTCGGGGGTCTCCCTGGTGAGGAGCGCTGCGACGTCGACAGCCCACACGGGCACACCGCACTGGCGCGGGTGCCGCGGTTCGTCGATCCGGCCACCCAGGTGGCCGCGGGCTCGCTGCTGGCGCCGATGCCGGGCAGCGTCGTGGCGGTGCATGCGGCCCTCGGCGACCAGGTCATGGCCGGGCAGCCGCTGCTCGTCATGGAGGCCATGAAGATGCAGCACACCATCACGGCGCCGACCGCCGGCGTCGTCACCGAGCTCGTGACGAGCCTCGGTCAGCAGGTCGAGGCGGGCACCGTGCTCGCCGTCGTCGAGGAGGCACCGTGAGCACGACCGTGTCGAACCCCTTCGCCGAGCCCGAGGAGCGCCTCGCCCTGCGCGCCGCGGTGGCCGGTCTCGCCGGTGGCTTCGGCCACGAGTACATCCGCGACAAGTCGCGCTCCGGAGAGAAGATCACCGAGCTGTGGTCCGCGATGGGCAAGCACGGCTTCCTGGGCGTGAACATCCCCGAGCAGTACGGCGGCGGGGGCGGCGGCATCGCCGACCTCGCGGCGGTGCTGGAGGAAGCGGCCGCGGCCGGGGCGCCGCTGCTGCTGATGGTGGTGAGCCCCGCCATCTGCGGCTCCATCATCAGCCGGTTCGGTACCGAGGATCAGCGCCACCGCTGGCTCCCCGGCATCGCCGACGGCAGCCTCACGATGGCGTTCGCGATCACCGAGGCCGACGCCGGGTCGAATGCGCACAACATCACCACCACCGCCACCCGTGACGGCGACGGCTGGGTGCTCTCGGGCCAGAAGCAGTTCATCTCGGGGGTCGACGAGGCCGCCGCCGTCCTCGTGGTCGCACGCGCGGCCGACGCCGAGAGCGGCCGGCTCAAGCCCTGTCTCTTCGTGGTCCCGACAGACTCAGCCGGCTTCTCCGCCTCGCCGATCCCGATGACGATGGCGATGCCGGAGAAGCAGTTCACGCTCTTCCTCGACGAGGTGCACCTGCCTCACGATGCGCTGGTCGGTGACGAGGACGCGGGCCTTCTCCAGCTCTTCGCCGGCCTCAACCCGGAGCGGATCATGGGCGCCGCCCTCTCCAACGGGATGGCCCGCTTCGCGCTGGCCAAGGCGGTCGACTACGCCACGACGCGCTCGGTCTGGCGCGACCGGCCCATCGGCGCCCACCAGGGCATCGCGCACCCGTTGGCGCAGGTCAAGATCGAGCTGGAGCAGTCGCGGTTGCTCCAGCAGAAGGCCGCTGCCCTCTACGACGCCGGCGACGACCTCGGGGCCGGGGAGTACGCCAACATGGCCAAGTACGCCGCCGGCGAGGTCGCGTGCCGGGCGACCGACGTCGCCGTACACACCCATGGGGGCAATGGGCTGACCGAGGAGTACGGCCTGGCCAACATGCTGCTGGCCGCACGCCTCGGCCGGATCGCGCCGGTGAGCCGGGAGATGATCCTCAACTTCGTCGCGATGCACTCCCTGGGGCTGCCCAAGAGCTACTGAGCCACGGCGCGGTCGTCGATCACCACCGAGGAGACGATCTTGTCCGCGAAGGTCTGGCGCTTGCCGTCCCACAGCGGCCACAGGAAGCCGATGTAGCAGGGCAATGCGTCGAGGAAGTGGAGCAGAGCGCGGCCGAAGCACAATCCTGCTCCCAGGGGCTGCCCGGTGGGGTCCTTGAGCAACCGGATGCCCAGCACCTGCTTGCCGAGCGACTGACCGGTGCGGCCCTGGCGGATGCAGATGTTCCAGATGAAGAAGGCGAGCGAGGTCAGCAGGCCGACCAGGTAGATCACCAGACCGACGGTGTGCTCTCCGGTGTTGGTCACCCGACTGGTCGTGGTGCCGTCCGGCCAGGTGGTCGTCGTGGTCGCCGCGCCCATCAGGATCGCGCCGATGAAGGTGGGGATCGCGGCGACCGCCCCGATCAGGTTGTCGAGCAACGTGGCGCCGACCCGCTTGATCCAGTGGGCATACGGCGGCTGCTGGATGCCGTATCCCGGGACGTACCCCGGGCCGTACCCGGGGGTGCCGTACCCGGGGGCGCCGTACGCTCCGGGCTGGCCGTAGCCGGGCGGCGGCCCGTAGTTCGGCGGCGTCCCCTGCGACCGGTCGGGGTCCGGCTTCGGGAACGGGTCGGGCGGAGGGCCGTAGTTCGACATCGCATGCCTTTCGGGGCGCGGAACGGGTCAACGGGCGCTGATCTGACGACCTTGGTCTGCCCGCGGTGACGGGTTCCAAACCTTTTGCCCGGTAGCCTGAGAATGTGGCCGGCGTGGTGCAAGCGATGGACCGGGCTCAGCGCCGGTTCGCTCCCCTCGCGTTCCCGCTCGGCGTCATCTACAAGTTCTTCGACGACCAGGGCAACTATCTCGCCGCCATCGTCACCTACTACGCGTTCCTGGCGATCTTCCCGTTGATGCTGCTCGGCAGCTCGATCCTGGGTTTCCTCCTGCGCAACAACGCCGACCTGCAGCACGAGGTGCTCAACTCGGCGCTCAGCCAGTTCCCGATCATCGGTGACCAGCTCGCCTCGCAGGGGATCCACGGCTCGGCCGGCGGTGTCATCGTCGGCACCGTCACCGCCCTGTACGGCGCGATGGGGCTGGGCCAGGCCATCCAGAACACCGTCAACACCGCATGGTCGGTGCCGCGCAACAGCAGGCCCAACCCGTTCCTCCTGCGGCTGCGGAGCCTCGGTCTCCTGGTGACGGCCGGGGTCGCCGTCCTCGGGATCTCGATCCTGGTCACCATCGTCAACAACACCTCGGCGCTGGGCGGCAAGCCCGCCGGGCCGGTTCGCTGGCTGCTCACGCTGGCCACCGTGGCGATCATCGGCGGCATGCTGACGCTGCTCTTCCGGTTGGCGACGACGCGCGAACACCCGCTGCGCAACGCCGCGCCCGGAGCGTTCACGCTCGCCGCCATGTGGCAGGTGCTGCAGATCCTGGGCGCGTGGTACGTCACGCACTTCATCCACACCGCGAGCCGGATGAACGCCACCTTCGCCCTGGTCCTCGGCCTGATCGGGTTCATCTATCTCGCGGCGGTCATGGGCGTGTTCGGCATCGAGATCAACGTCGTGATCGCCCGGCGCCTGTGGCCGCGCGCGCTGCTCACGCCGTTCACCGACTCCGTCGACCTCACCGAGGCCGACCGGCGTGCGTACGCCGGCTACGCCCTGATGCAGCGGCACAAGGGCTTCCAGACCGTCGCGGTGACCTTCGACGGGCGGGACGGCAACACCCACGAGATCGTGATGGATCCGTCCTGGCTGCAGAAGACCCGCCGTCTGAGGCGGCAGCCGGACCCCGGCACGCGTGGCCTGGACGGTGCCCTTCCCGAGGAGACGCGATCGCCGGACACGCCGGACACACCGGACACACCGGACACGTCGACCCGGCGGATACGGCGGATCCGGCCGGTCGAGCCGTTGAGCCGGCCGGCCGGCCCCCAGGGTCCTCCGCCCGCGCCGCCGGCGGCCGGGCAGGATCCGCAGCGCTACCGCAGCGGCACGAACGAGTAGCGTCCGTGCCCGGAGGTGACGACCCGGTCGCCGGTGCGCACCACGAGCGTCATCTCACCGCCGGCCGGCAGCACCATCCGACCTCCGTCGCTCAGCTGGGCGAGCAGCGCCTCGGGGACCTCGCCGCCGTCGGCCGAGACCAGGATCCGCTCGTACGGCGACAGGGCCGGCCACCCGAGCACGCCCGGTAAGGCCTGGCGGATCGAGGCGCCGGCGACGCCCGCGCGTGCCAGGTTGTCCGAGCCGAAGCTCACCAGCGACGGCTCAAGCTCGACGCCGACGACCAGCCCTGAAGGACCGGTCAGGTGGGCGAGCAGCGCCGTCGTCCAGCCCGATCCCGCGCCGACGTCGAGGATCCGCTGGCCTGGCCGGACCTCGAGCAGCCGGAGCATGTCGGCGACCGTGCGCGGTTGGGAGTTGGTCTGGCCCCGGCCGATCGGGATCGGGCCGTCGTACGGCGCACGTCCGCGGTCGTTCTCGGGCAGGAAGCCGGCACGGGGCACGGCGGCGAAAGCCTGGCTCACGGCGTCCACCCTGCCCAGTGAACCACGACCGGCTGTGGCAGGCTCGGGCCATGACCGACGAGCTCGTCCACCTCGACGTCGCCGACGGCGTCGCCACCATCACCCTCGACTCACCCGCCAACCGCAACGCCCTCTCGCGCCAGCTCGTCACCGAGCTCCTCGAGCGGCTGCGCGCGGCGGAGAAGGACGAGGCGGCCAAGGTCGTGGTGCTGCAGGCGGCGGGGACGGTCTTCTGCTCGGGCGCCGACCTCTCCGAGGCGACGACCGGCGACTTCGCCGAGGGGCCGCGGTCGATCGTGCGGCTCCAGCGCACGATCGTGGCGCTCTCCAAACCCGTCGTGGCGAAGGTGCAGGGGCCGGTCCGGGCGGGCGGACTCGGTCTGGTCGCCGCGGCCGACATCGCGATCGTCGCCCGGGGCGTCAGCTTCGCCCTCACCGAGGTGCGGCTCGGGCTCGCCGCGGCGGCGATCTCGGTCACGGTGCTGCCGCGCCTGACCAGCCGCGCGGCGGCGTACGCGCTGTTGACGGGCGAGAAGTTCGACGCCGACCGTGCGGCCGAGATCGGCCTGATCACCGTGGCCACCGACGATCTCGACGGCGAGGTCGCGCGGGTCGTGGCCGAGCTGAGCGCGGGCACGCCCCAGGGTCTGCGCGAGACCAAGCGGCTCCTGGTCCGAGATCTGGTGGCCCGCATCGACGAGCGGGGCGAGGACGTCGCCGAGCTCTCCGCCCGGCTCTTCGGGTCCGACGAGGCCCGTGAGGCGATGCTGGCCTTCCTCAGCCGCGGGCGCTGACCGCGCCGCAGCCTCGTCCGCGGCCCGTCTACGGCCCGGTCGTGGCGTCGTTCTCGCCGACCGACCGGCGCGGCGACCCCGTCTCACGGTAGGCTTGACGACCCGCCGCCTGGATCGGGCGGCAGGTCGTCGGCACGTGTGGGGATGCGGTCTTGAGTGACGAGGTGACGGCGCGCGAGGTCGCGCTCGAGCAGACGTTCGTGGACAGGGTCTACCTCCAGCTGGAGGAGTCGGCGAAGGCGGCGCAGGCGCTCGCCAAGGAGGGTCACGCCCGCGGCGGACTCGGCCATGAGGGCGGTCTCGTCGAGCGGGACGCCATGGTCTTCCAGGCGGCCAGGAGGCTCGCCCAGCTCGACTCCGCCCACGAGGGTCTGGTCTTCGGCCGCCTCGACATGCACCCCGAGTACGACGCTCAGCCGCGCTACATCGGCCGGATCGGCCTGCGCGACGAGAACCGCGACTCCCTGCTGATCGACTGGCGCGCACCCGCTGCGGCCGTCTTCTACCAGGCCACCGCCGCCGAGCCGCAGCGCGTCGTCCGCCGCCGCGTGCTGCGCAGCGACGGCCGCGCCGTCGTCGGCGTCGAGGACGAACTGCTCGACGACGCGGTCGAGACCGACCTCCCGATCATCGGCGAGGGCGCGCTGATGGCGCAGCTCTCCCGCGCCCGCGACCGGCAGATGCACTCGATCGTGGCGACCATCCAGGCCGAGCAGGACAAGGCGATCCGCGCGCCCGCCAAGGGCGTGGTCGCCATCTCCGGCGGCCCCGGTGTCGGCAAGACGGTGGTCGCGCTGCACCGCGCGGCGTACCTGCTCTACACCGACCGGCGACGCTACGAGACCGGCGGCGTCCTGATCGTCGGCCCCAGCGGCGTCTTCATGCGCTACATCGAGCGGGTGCTCCCGAGCCTGGGCGAGACCGCGGTCGCGCTGCGCAGCCTCGGCGAGGTGGTCGACGGCGTGCGCGCCGTCCGGCACGACGAGCCGGCCGTCGCCGACGTCAAGGGCTCGGGCCGGATGGCCGAGGTGCTGCGCCGCTCGGCACGCCAGCAGGCGCCCGGGTCGCCGACGGAGTTCCGGATCTTCTACCGCGACGACGTGCTGAGTCTCGACCGCGGCCGGCTCGGTCAGCTGCGCCGCCAGCTGATGGGACAGGGCCGACGCAACCAGCAGATCCGGCGCGTGCCCGGCGCGCTCCTCGACGCGCTGTGGCGCCAGGTCCGTGGGGAGCGCGGTCGCGAGCGCGGCCGCGACGCGTTCGAGGACGAGATGCTCGGCACCCCCGCGTTCCTCGAGTTCGTCACCGGCTGGTGGCCGGCGCTCGAGGCGCGCGACGTGCTCGGCTGGCTGGCCGACGGGGAGTTCCTCGCGCGCGTCTCCGACGGCATCCTCAGCGGCGAGGAGCAGTCGCTGCTGCTCAAGTCCTGGACGAGTGCCGACGACCTCAGCATCGCCGACGTACCGCTGCTCGACGAGTTGCGCTACGCGATCGGAGACCTCCCCGAGAAGCCCGAGGACGAGCGTGACGCCGAGACCGGCGGCATCAACGTCGCCGAGATCATGACGGCCTCGGACCGTGAGTACGCCGCAGGGCCGGCCTGGCGGCCGCCGACGTACCGCATCGATGACGACCCCTACGCCCACGTGCTGGTCGACGAGGCCCAGGACCTCACGCCGATGCAATGGCGGATGGTCGGCCGGCGGGGTCGGGTCGCCTCCTGGACGATCGTCGGTGACCCGGCACAGAGCTCGTGGCCCGTGCCCGAGGAGTCCGCCGCGGCCCGCGCGGCGGCGCTCGAGGGCAAGGCGGTGCACGCCTTCCACCTGGGCACCAACTACCGCAACAGCGCCGAGATCTACGACTTCGCCGCCGCCTACGCACAGCGGGTCGGGCTCGACGCCGACCTGCCCACGGCCGTGCGCTCGACCGGCGTCGCACCGACGGTGCTGGAGGGGGTCGCCGACCTCGAGGCCGCCACCCGCGCGGCCGTCGGCGACATCGCCGGCCGGGTCGGCGGCACCGTCGGCATCGTGGTGCCGGCCGCGCGCCGAGGCGAGGTCAACTCGTGGCTGGCGTCGTGGCCCGAGTTCGCCGCGGACGCCCCCTCGGCCGCGCTCTCCGCACGCGACGCCTCCACCACGCCCTCGGGTGAGGACCGGATCGTCGTGCTGACCGGGCTCGACACCAAGGGCCTGGAGTTCGACGGCATCGTCGTCGTACGGCCGCAGGAGATCCAGGACGAGTCGGTCACCGGACGCGCGACGCTGTACGTCGTCCTCACTCGGGCGACGCAGCTGCTCACGACCGTCAGCTGACCGCGGGGCCGGCGGGCCGCTACACCCGTCTAGCCTGAGGGCATGACGACCCATGCCACCTCTGCTCGCGAAGCCATCGAGGCGATCACCGGGCACGAGGCGTGGGCCATCATCCGGCGTTCGACCAGGGCCGGCGATCGCGACACCGTCGGCATGCTCGGCGGTGGCCGCACGGTCGTCTCCTCGATCATGGACATCCCGCTGGAGACCGGGGTGCCGGCCGAGGGACGCCTGGCCGACCGGCTGGTCGCCGTACCGTTCCGGCAGGTGGCCGAGCGCGGCTTCGAGGCGCACGACGACGGCACGCCGCTCGTCGTGGTCGACGTCGAGACCGAGCTGGAGTTCAGTGTCGAGGAGGTCATGGCGGCGATCGACGACGTCGAGCTCGACTTCGCCGACCGGGGCGGCTTCGAGACCTCCGACGCCGACTACGGCGGCGTCGTCAAGACGATCATCGAGGACGAGATCGGCCAGGGCGCGGGCGCGAACCTCGTCATCGGCCGCACCTACCGCGCGCGACTCGCCGAGTGGGGCCGCGACCAGGCGCTGGCGGTCTTCCGGCGGCTGCTCGAGCGCGAGCGGGGCGCGTACTGGACCTATGTCTTCTTCACCGGCGACCGCTACCTGGTCGGCGCCAGCCCCGAGCGCCACGTCTCCGTGCACGGCGGCGACGTCCGGATGAACCCGATCTCCGGCACCTTCCGGCTGGCCGGCGTCGAGCCCGCCGACCTGAAGCCGCGGCTGCTGGACTTCCTGCGCGACGAGAAGGAGATCTACGAGCTCTTCATGGTCGTCGACGAGGAGCTCAAGATGATGTGCGACATCTGCGATCAGGGCGGCCAGGTGCTCGGACCCTTCCTGAAGCCGATGTCGCGCCTGATCCACACCGAGTACCTCCTCGCCGGCCGCACCGGCCGCGACCCGCGCGAGGTGCTGCGCGACACGATGTACGCCGCCACGGTGACCGGCAGCCCGGTCGAGAACGCGTGCCGCCTGATCAAGCGCTACGAGGCCGAGGGCCGCGGCTACTACGGTGCCGCGCTGGCCATCTTCGGCCGGGACGCCGCCGGCGCGCCGACCGTCGACAGCCCCATCGTGATCCGCAGCGCGGACGTCTCGCCGTCCGGCGAGCTCAAGGTCTCGGCCGGCGCGACGCTGGTGCGCGACTCCGACCCGGCGTACGAGGTGGCCGAGACCCACGCCAAGGCCGGCGGCATCCTGTCGGCGTTCGGCCTGGTGCCGGCCGCGACGTCCTCAGCCCAGGGCGTTGCCGAGCTGGTCGTCGACGACGACGTCCTGGTCGAGCTCGGCGCCCGCAACCGTCGCCTCTCGCGGTTCTGGCTCACCGATCAGGGCGACGAGGAGCCCGACCCCGGCCTGGCCGGCAAGCACGTCGTGATCCTCGACGGCGAGGACGACTTCGTCCGCATGCTTCGCCACGTGCTGCGGGTGTGCGGCATGACGTCGTCCGTCGTCCGTCACGAGGAGTACGACGCGGGGGCGTTCGACGGCGCCGATCTCGTGATCGTCGGCCCGGGCCCGGGTGACCCTCGCGACGACGCCGACCCCAAGATGGTGCGCCTGCGCGCAGCCGTGGTCGACCTGCTGGCCGCCGAGCGTCCGTTCCTGGCGGTCTGCCTGGGACACCAGGCCCTGTGCCACACCCTCGGCCTGCCGCTGTCCTACAAGGACATCGTCTTCCAGGGCACCCAGTCGCCGGTGCGGCTCACCCTCGACGGCCGAACCCGCACCGAGCGGGTGGGGTTCTACAACACCTTCGTCGCGCGCGTGCCCGCTGGCGGCCTGCCCGCCGGGGTGAGCGTCGACGCCGATCCGGTGACCGGTGACGTGCACCTGGTCCGCGGACCGCACTATGCCGGCATCCAGTTCCACGCGGAGTCGATCCTCACCGAGCACGGGTTCGACGTACTGCACAGCCTGGCGAGCGAGCTGCTCCTCCACTAGCCGCGGGTCGTGAGTGTGAGCGCGGCCGATTGGCCTCGGTGGCACTCACGACTGTGCAGATGGATGTAATACCGTGGCAACCACTCATGGGTACTTTGGATGACATGGAGCAACCGCACGTCATCGTGCTGTTCGGCGCGACGGGTGACCTTGCCCGCCGCAAGCTGCTGCCTGGCCTTCTCCGGCTCTTCGAGGCAGGGCTGCTCAAGGATGCGATGATCGTCGGCACCTCGCTGGAGGACGTCGACACCGAGCACTTCGTGAAGTTCGCGCGCGACGCGTGCGAGGAGTTCGGCAAGGGCGCCATCACCGATGAGCGCTGGACGCCGTTCGCGGAGATGCTCGACTACGTGCCCACCGGCCTCGGGCCGCACGTGCTCGCCGAGCACGTGCGAGCTGCGGAGCGGAAGCTGGAGCGGACCGGTCGCACCATCGGTCGGCTGCACTATCTCAGCGTCCCGCCCAAGGCCGCCCTCGACGTGATCCGGCAGCTCGAGGAGGCCGGTCTCGTCGAGCGTGCGCGGATCATCATGGAGAAGCCGTTCGGCACCGACCTGGCCTCGGCACGGATCCTCAACGCCAAGATCCACGAGGTCTTCGCCGAGGAGCAGATCTTCCGCATCGACCACTTCCTCGGCAAGGAGGCCGCGCAGAACATCCTGGCCTTCCGCTTCGCCAACGGCCTCTTCGAGCCG